>JAANMX010000891.1_pt1 | contig 37064 bp, 34 predicted proteins | sample 7279681 | NCBI WGS metagenome assembly JAANMX01 (sample SAMN14094542, study PRJNA606508) | bioreactor metagenome | isolation source: A lab-scale SPAN reactor treating ammonium-rich wastewater day 351 | place: Ireland: Galway | collected 2018-01-01 | reverse complement strand
GATGGTGGGCTCGGGGTGAAGGCGTCGCCCTGGCAGGATGCTGCCGGTGAACTCACGGTAGAGCGGGTCGGAAAGCTGCACGTGCCAGTGACACAGCACGTTGCGCTCGCGTGGGTCGACCGGGTTCCAGCGGTGCAGCACCTGCAGGGCCCGGGGGTAGGTGTCGTAGCGATGGATGAAGTTGCTCACCAGGTAGCGCACCCTGGCCATGGTGCGACTTCCGAACCAGCGTTCCTCGAAGGCGACCTTCGCCCGCTCGGCCTCGGAGAGCTGGCGGTTGGCGTTCTCCCAGTAGGCGCGGCTGTCTTCGGCCCCCAGCCCCAGGCGCAGCATGCGGGTTGGATCTCGGTGGCCTCGCGCGGTTCTCAAGGGCGATCACAGGCGGTAGTAGGGGGCCGGATAGCTCGCCGGCAGGGGCAGCATAGCGGCGGCCAGGCAACGCGCCGCCTCGGCCGGGTCGGAGGGCATGGGGCTTTTCAGCTCGCGCCCTCCCGGTTGGACCGTATAGTCGCCCTGGGGACCGAGCGCTTGCTCGAGCGAGGCCCGATCGAAGCGAGCCGTGGGCAACACGCTGATGGGCAGCTTGGCCCAGGACGGGACTGCTATTGGGCCGGCTCGAGGGCGGGGACCGGCTGTCCGAAGGCCCGCGCCACGTCCTCGAGCAGGCGAACCTCGGAGGGGTCGATCTCGCCGTCTGAGGCGGCGATCGCCAGCAGGTACTTCAAAATGACTTGCTTGCCCTCCACACTCAGCTCGTTGCCCAGCATTCCCGCCATGTGAGCGGCGCTTGGCAGAGTGCTGTGATTTTTCACGCAGTGGATCAGATATTCGGGGGAGAAACCCTCCACGATCCGTTGACCCACGCCGACCGCCATCTGTACCTCGGACTGCTCGATCTTGCCATCGGCGGCGATCATCGACGCTGCCAGAGCAGCCGCCACTTTGGGGATGTCGACCTCAACAGGGCTGACTCCCAACTCGCGGAAAAGCTTCTCGACCGCAGCCGGATTCCGACTCAGAAAAGGCGCCCGCAGGCCGTTCCAGAGGATGCACATCGGATTGACGAGCATTGACGTGATACTGAACCATCCGATGAGCGCGCTCAGCCCGGCTTCGCCCAGAAGCTGCTTCTTCACGCAAGAGTTGCAGCCCACGAAGCGCTTGGTTCCATAGGTGTAGGCCAGAAGGAAGCCCCGAATGTAGGGCGCTGAGGTCACCGTGTCCAGATTGTTGGTCTTGCAGTGAGGACACACCACCTGGCGTTCGAAACTCATGGTTCCCCCCCCATAGAGCAACAGGTGATCAGAATTTTCGGGAAGGAACGATCACAGACCTCCTCTCTCGCACGGAGCTTGGGGTGGCCAGGACGCTCCTGGCCCTGCTGCTCGCTCCCAGCGCAAGAGCTCCTGCCAGGAGCATTCGAGGAGGAAGCGAAAGAGATTGCGCCAGGGGGGGCGCGGCCGGAAGGCGGCGCGACGCCCAAGATCTTGTGCTAAAGTGAAGTGCTGAAGGTTTTGCAGTAAATCGCGCCGACAGACTTGTGTGGAGGCGCCTCCGAAGGAGAGGCAAAACCTTCAGCACGGGACGCTCAACACATTAGAGTGCAAGGCCTTTGGTCTTGCACTTTACTTCGCGCAGGAACGCAGTTCCGGCGCGTTCGTTAGATTGTGCTAATGTGCCAGACCAAAGTGCGAGCACATTAGAAGTCCCGCCTACAATATCTTGTGGTGGCGGAGGCGGGGGTAATATTGTAGGCGGCCGGACTTCTAGCACAATATGTTGGGCGTCGCGCAGCCGGAAAACTGTGTCAAGGGGGTTTCCGGCCGCGCTCCTAGAAATTCACTTGAGCCGTCGTTCTGTGTCCTGACACAGGTTTCAGATGCGCGAGCCTGAACACGAGGGACGACGACGGATGCTGACACCCCTGTCCGACTGGCTGGCCGACCCCCCCCTGGCGGGCCCGGCCGCCTACACCTATCAGGGCTATTGCCCGAGCACCGGCCGGCTGCTCACCTTGGAGCGCACGCCCCAGGCCGAGGCTGTGGCGCGCGAGCTGATGCGGCGGCTGGGGCGCCTGGAAAAGGGCCGGATGTATGGCGTCCTGATCACCGACCAGGGCGTCCTCATCGGCTTTTCGGGCCAGGAGCAGAGCCAGGGCTGGGTGCCGCCCATCCGGCCGCACGAACTGCCCGAGAAGGAGCTGGCCGAGCTGGCCGAGCTCAAAGCCGAGCTGGCCGAGTTGCCCCTGCCGCTGGCCCGCCACGCGCTCGAGCTCTTGCAGCAAGAGCGCGCCAGCATGAGCGAGCGCCATCGTCTCAACAAGCAGATTCGCGCCCAAAAACGCCTGCAAGGCGGCGACCTCGAGCTGCTGCGCCAGGAGAGCCTGGCCGACGAGCGCGAGCTCAAAGCCCACAAGGCCAGGGCGCGTGACCTGGCCACCCGGCTCAAGGCGCTCGAGGAGCGTCGCGTCCAGATCGTGCGACGGCGCCGGGCGCTGTCGCGCCAGATGCACCGCGATCTGCAGCAGCGTTTCCAGGCCAGCTTGTTCCCGGGCCAGGCCTGGTCGCTGGCGTCGCTCTTCGCGGGCAACGCTCCGGGCGGCACGGGAGAGTGCTGCGCTCCCAAGCTGCTGCACTACGCCGCCCGCCACGGGCTGATACCTCTGGGGCTGGCCGAGTTCTGGTGGGGGCCGGGCCCGCGCACCGCGGGTCAGTTCTATCCGGCCTGCGCCGAGCGCTGCCAGCCGCTGCTGGGGGCTCTCTTGAGCCGGCAGGAGCTGAGCCTGCTCTACGAGGACGAGCTCTTGATCGCGGTCGACAAGCCCCCCGGCGTCTTGAGCGTTCCCGGGCGAGGTCCCCTGCAGCAAGACTGCATGCTGAGCCGCATGCAGCGCCTTCGTCCCGAGGTGCTGGGGATCCACCGCCTGGACCTCGAGACGACCGGCGTGCTGCTGTTCGCGCGCAACCGCGAGACCCAGAGCGAGCTGAACCGCCTGTTCCGAGACCGCCTGGTGCGCAAGACGTACCTGGCCGAGCTCACCAGGCCGCCCAATTGCCTGGAGGGGACCATCGAGCTGCCCGTCCGCGACAAGCCAGCCCTCACGCACTACCGCGTCCTGGAGGGCGCCAGGGTGGAGTTTTACCCCGTCACGGGTCGCACCCATCAGCTGCGCGTGCACGCCGCGCTGGGTCTGGGAGCGCCCATCCGGGGCGACCGTCTCTACGGGCCCGAGGGACCGCGACTCTTCCTGCACTGCAGCGCCCTCGCCTTCGAGCTGGGAGGCCGCCGGCTCGAGATCGCGTCCGAGCCGCCTTTCTGGAGATGAGGGCACCCTCGGCCAGGCAATCGCAGGAAGCTCCAGCCCGGATGCGCAGCGTAATCGAGTCTTGCAGCTCCGTAAGGTCGGTAAGCCAGACTGGCCAAACCATCGGAATGCATTTGAGGCCGGGACCAGTCGTCCAAATCTTCGCCATCCATGCACATTGCCGCGGCGATTCCAAGTTGACAGCTCCTGCGTCCGCTCATGAGCAGACACCGAGCGTGTCAACTCTGGTCAACTTTCCCGGGCCTCAGCCGGATCACAACGAGGCTTGCAGTGAAAATCGATCCGCAGTCCTTGATCGAGGTCCCGGATCCGCGCATAGCGGTTGCAGGTCGCGAGGCCCCGCACACGAGGGGCCGGTCCAGGTCAGCGAGCCGGTCCTGGTACGCCAGGCCTCGGCCCGGGGCCCTGCTCCTCCTGAGCGCGAAGCTCCCTGGCTTGTCGAAAGCGAGCATCGCACTCGGCCTCCAGAACCCCGCCTACCAGCTGGCAGCCCTGCCTGGACAGGGCGGCCAGGGCGGCGGCTCGCAGGTCGATCTGCTCCCACCCGATGGACTGCAGGAAGGGTATCGAGCTACCGTAGACCACCAGCGGGATGCCCGCGAGCAAAATGGCGCCCTGGCACATCGTGCAGGGCTCAGCCGTGGTGTAGAGCACGCATTCGGCGAAGGGCGTCTCGCGGTCGAGGGTGGACAGGGCGTCCATCTCCCCGTGCCAGATGGGGCTATCCTGCGTGTGATTGCAGCCCGAGGCCAGCACGGACTGGCTGGGGGCGTGCACGATCACTGTTCCAAAGGGCGAACGCGGGTTATCCCTGGCTATTTCAAGAGCCTGCCACATCCAGTGCTCATGATCGCGCATGGCCAGCCATTCTCCAAGTCCCTGTCAACTCCATCCTCAGCGCGCAGGATCCTCCCCACCCTCGACGGAAACCTGCCAGCCATGCCCTCTCAGGCTGACCTGTTGAAAACCGGAGCCAAACATCTGCGTGCGCTGGAAACGGTGCGCGCTCTCTCGGCTTTTCGCAGGGCTCTCAACCGGGCCATCAAGGAGGGCGATCGCGAGCGCGAGTCCCGGGCCCGTAACTTCTGCTCGGAGGCTGCCCTGATTCTGGGCCGCTGGGCCCAGGCCGAGCTGGATGCTCGCACCGTGCTCGACCTCGCCGGTCAGCCCGAGGACGTGACCGCCCGGGCCCATTTCCTGCTGGGTGAGGTGATGGCCAGCCGGGGCGACCCCGAAGCCGCCTTCGCCAGCCTGCAGCGAGCGCTCAACCTGGCTCCAGTCAAGGGCGTTCTGAGGGGGCAGATTCTCTGTCGTCTGGCTGCGCTGGCCGGGCGCACCGGCTCGGCCGACGAGGCCCAGAGCCTGGTGGACGAGACCATGGCCGGCCTCAAGCCGAAGACCCCCGAGGAGCGCGAGCTGCTGGCCGGACTGATCATCCAGTCGGGCCTGTGTCACCTTCGTCGCTCGCAGCTGCAGGCGGCCGAGGAGTCTTTCGAGAAAGCCATCGCCGCCCTCAAGGGAGCGTCCAGCCTGGAGGAGGCCAACGCCCAGCGTTACCTGGGCGTGGTCAACAGCCTGCGGGGACGCCATCGCACCGCCTTGCTCTATCACCTGGCCGCCTACGACCTGTTCCACAAAGCCGGCTGCCGGTACGGACTGGCTCGCACCTACGAGAGCATCGGGCGTACCTACCTGGTGTTCAACCGGCTGGAGGAATCGCTTTTCTGCCTCAAGCGCAGCGCCGGCATGTGCGAGAAGCTCGGGGCTGAGGCTGAGCTGGCCACCATTTACGGCAAGCTTGGGCACGTCCACTTTGTGCGCGAGGAGTATGAGAAGGCCGCTTCCTACTTTCGCCGCGACCTGAAGACCTCGACGCGCTTCAAGAACGACTATGCCCTGGGGTTCGCGTTGCGCAACCTGGGCCGCTGCGAGGCGGCCCTGGGACTGATGGCTTCGGCCGTGCAGCATCTGGAGGCCAGCCTGGAGCTGTTCGAGAAGGTGCGCGACGCCCTGAACCTGGGCCGGGTGCAGATGGACCTTTGCCAGGCATACACCCGCTATGGCAAGCTGGAGGAGGCTCAGGAGGCCTGCGAGCGGGCTCGCAGCCTGATGGCTCAGCTGGGCATGGATCGGGAGGTCGCCTTCTTGAACCTCCTGATGGGTCAGGTGGCTCGCAAGTCAGGGCGCGAGCGGGAAGCCGAGAAGCTGCTCAAGCAGTCGGTCGAGCAACTCACCGACATGCCAAGCCCGGCCTGGCTGGCCGAGGCCTACTTCGAGCTGGGCGAGCTGTATCGCTTCGCCCGGCCCCAGGCGGCGCTGGAGGCCTACCAGCACGCCTTCCGCACCGTCCGACGAGCAGGGCTGGCGCGCGAGGAGGGCCGTTACCTGGCCGCCCTCGAGCGCTTCGACCCCCACGCCCTCTTCGCCACGCTCATGGACAACGTCTCCGATACTCGCTGAGCTTTCAGGGCTCTTTCAGCCGATTGGCCCATAATGACCGGAACAATTCTGGGGAGTCGTCGTGAACGCCCAGGCCGCCAAACGCTCCCTTGAGGGGAGAACGCCCGATGCTGTGTCCTGGTCCAGGGACCACGACGATTCGGACACCAGGGTCCAGATCGAGGCTTGCGGGAACTCAAACTGCCGCTTACGGGTCTTGAGAGAAGGAAAGAATTGAAGCTGGTAGTATAATCGTGAACGCTCATCCCGGGTCGGAAGGACATCGGGAGGGCCAGGAGGGTGGACATGGGGAATTTCGAGGCGCCGCAGGCGTTTGAGCCGATCACGCCTGGTGCTGACGCTCTGGCGGAAGAGAACAAGAAACTTGCCAAGAAGAACTTTGAGCTGGCCCGGGCCCTGGCTTCGGCCCAGCGGCGGATCTCCGAGCAGAACGCGCAACTCGAGGAGCTGCGCTCGCGTCACAATCAGTGGGTGGAAGCTGTTCAGCTGGATCTGAACTTCCTCTATGCCCAGCTTGTCGAGGCTTCCGAAGCCTGGGCCTGGTATCAGGCCAGTGCTCCCGAGCGACACCGCTACGAGGAAGTGCGCGGCGACCTGGAGGAAAGGCTGTTCAACAGCAACAGCCTGGAGGAAGCTCCGGAGTAAGCCGACCCCTCTTCCAGCTTGAGGCGGAGCAGAGGATGGGCGGTGGGGTGCGTTGCGAAAACCTGTAACCTGTCTCCGGGCCCGTCGCCAGGCCGTTTATGTCTCGCCTCGGCCGATTGACCGTAGCGAAACTTTCACACTGTTCACAAACTTTCAATACGATTTCTGAGCGCGAAGGCCACCCGTCCCTCTACATTGGTTGTAGAGTTTGCCACCAGGAGGACCGTCGTGAGCCAGACGTCGGAAAAAAGCGCGCCCAGCGTGGCCCCGGTTTCCAGTGCCAGCAGCTCCTCGAGCTCGAGCAGCGCCAGCTCTTCGGGAACAAGCATCGGGGCAGCCGCCTCGCGAGCCACCCAGGGTAGCTCATCCAGCTCCACCAGCTCCACCAGCTCCACCTCCAGCTCATCGAGCTCGTCCAGCTCGTCGAGCTCCTCTGGCTCGAGCGGGAACAGCACCTGGGATAGCAGCAGCCTGCAGGGCTCGTCCAACTCCTCGGCCGAGGCCCTCGAGTGGGGGGGCGAGGAGGAGCGCACCTCCGGGCATACCAGCGCCCTGATGGCCGCCTGGGGCAAGGTCGACCCCCGGGTTGAGCGCCAGAAGATCGAGGAGGATCGACAGAGCCTGAGCGCCTACGAATCTCAGGCAGCCGCTTTCCAGTCGGCCAACCCGGCTCCGGGTCACAGGGATGAGGCCCGCCGTCTGGTGGACCAGTTGCAGGCTTTGAAGGCTGATTCCGCCGCCGACTCGAGGGGGATGAGGCCCGGCCGCCAGCGCGAAGCGCTCGATCAGGACCTGGAAGGGAAGGGTCGCGAGGCCCAGCAGCGCCTGGCTCAGGCCGAAACCACCTCCACGGAACGGGCCAGCCCCACGGGCCAGGTCGGCCCCACGGGCCAGGTCAGCCCCACGGGCCAGGTCAGCCCCACGGGCCAGGTCAGCCCCACGGGCCAGGTCAGCCCCACGGGCCAGGTCGGCCCCACGGGCCAGGTCGGCCCCACGGGCCAGGTCAGCCCCACGGGCCAGGTCAGCCCCACGGGCCAGGTCAGCCCCACGGGCCAGGTCAGCCCCACGAGCCTGACCCCTCCCGCCAAAACAGACGCCGTCTCCCAGGCGCGCCAGAAGTTCCTCGATACCATGCGCGGCAAGCTCGACGACGAGCGCATGAAGCGGCTGGAAAACATGTCCCGCGAGATGGAGCGGCGCATGGCCGGGCGCGGTTATGCCCGCATTCTGGCCGGCAAGGACCGGGCCGAGACGGCCCGGATGATCCGCCAGCAGCTGGTGGATACCTACGGCCAGCTCGACCAGCTGGCCGGCACTCCGGATGCCGCCGGCCAGTATTTCGACCAGAACACGCGCACCCAGCTGGCCGAGAACTTCCTCTTCCACGCCGCCGACCCCACCAACGTGGATCAGGGCGGCAACGGCACCTGCTGGCTCGAGTCGGGCTACATCGCGGGTGGTTTCGTCAATCACCCCGAGCACATGGCACGTTTCCTCAAAGAGGTCTCTCTCAGCGGATCGTTCAATGCCCTGAGCCGGGGCGAGAACGACCCCACCCCAACCAGTATCAAGTTCCCGCCGCACCTCTTCCGTTTCGGAGCCAACGACGAGGAGGGGCGCTGGACCGTCGGCAGCGCCAATCAGAACGGTCGGCGCAGCCCCGTGGGCCTGATCTTCGACGAGGGAATGAGCTACATGGTCGGCCGCCGTCAACCCGACGCGGGCTCTTACGGCGGCAGCGTGGGCGTGCGCCGCATCATGCACATGGTGACCGGCGACATCGTGCACGACTCGAGCCATCTGCTCAACGGCTCGGCCCGCCAGACGCTGCTCGAGAAGGGCGCCTACATCGTCTATCAGCCAGGCCACATGCGCACGGTGCAGATGCGCCTGGACGGCGACTTTGAGCTGGGCGAGAACGACATCACCCGGCCTGGCGGCGGCTCCACCCAGGGGGCCATCATTCAAGATAACCAGTGGGGCGAGTACAACGACCACATCGACATGGTGGTCCACGATCTGGAGAGCAACCGCATCGTGGACATTCGCAACACGCGCAACACGCCCTACAACCCCTTGAGCGTGACCGGCGAGCGCCCCCTGCCGCCCTACTCGCCCGATGGCAGCCTGCCCGATTGGGACCGCAACATCGGTGGGGGCGACGACGGCGGCGGCTTCGTGCCCTGGGGCCCCGACTGGCCGGGTCCGGGTCCGAGCCCTGACATCAGCCCGAACTTCGTGGTCGATACCATCGCAGACATCCTCGATGCGGTGACCGATACCGACGAGGAAGCGAAGAAGGCGGAGATCAAGAATCTCGTGCGCACCCTCACCGCCTCGGCCGAGGGAGAGCTGCAACTGGGCAAGCCGGGAGCAAACTTCCAGAAGCTCAAGGAAGCTTACGAGAAGGTCAAGAAGACGAACATCCTCGATCCCGAGCTGAAGGCAAAGGTCGAGCAGGTTCTCACTCGCGGCGGCTCACCGCCCGCGCCCGCGCCCGAGCCCAGGCCTCCGGCGCCAACGCCAACGCCAGGTCCCTAGAGGGGCAGCCGGAAACCCCCTTGACACAGTTTTCCGGCTGCGCGACGCCCAACAGATTGTGCTGGAAGTCCGGCCGCCCACAATATCTTGTGGTGGCGGAGGTTCCCTCCGACACCACATGGGGGTTTGCGGCCGGACCTCTAGCCCTGAAGCCACCCGGAAAGAAACTTCTCGGCTTCATCACGAAACCGCTCGAGGCGCTCGCTGGCCTCGAGGGCAGCTTGCTCGTCAAAGACCACTGCCGGCTCATCGTCGGCGTCCTCACGCAGGCGTTGCGTCTGGTTGAGAATGCGAACCATCTCCGCCGGGAACCTGCCGGTCTGCACGAGGTGAAGGCTCAGCAGGTGCACGAGCCCTGCATGGGTGCGGGACTCGAGTCCCTCCGAGAAAGCCATCGCCCGGGCAGCATGGAACATTCCGTAGTAGGCGCGACTGACTACAGCCTCCCACAGTCTCCCGCCCACCAGGAGCGCGACCTCTCGTCGGGCTGCCTCCACGCGCTTCCATTCCAGAGCCACGTTTGCGCGGCGGTTGTCGTCGGTCACAACTCGATTCCGTCCCTGGCGATCTCTCTGGGAAACAGTCGTTCGAGCGAGGACAGCCACTGGAAGTGCTGTTCGGTCATGACGGTCGGGTTTACCGGGAAAGGAAGGCTTTTCTCGAGCATGAGATCGTAGCCCAGGTCGGAAAGCTCGTTTCGATCAGCCAGGCTCATCGCATCGAGCAGGACCAGCAGATCCAGGTCGGAATCGGGTCGGGCATCGCCTCGGGCGCGAGACCCGAAAGCGATCACCGAGCGCGCACGGGGCCCAAAGCGGGCGCGGACGCGCTCGGCGAAACTCTCGGCAACTGCCCGTGTAAACTCGTCCACGAGGTATTCACTTTGACGAGCTGCGACGACCCTCCTCGGCTTCAACCCGAGGAGGCCCCGGAATGCCCGCTCAGTCCCCCCCTGACCGACCCTCCGGGTGCTCAGGCACTGGCCAGCTCCTCCAGCACGCTTCGAATCCATTGGCTGCGGCTTTGCTGCCCGCGCAGGATGAGCAACCGGGAAAGTTGCTCGGAGCTGAAAGGCAGGCAACCGCTGCGCTCGGCGGTCTGATAGACGCCATTTTGCAGGCAGAGGATCTGCACTCTCCGCAGGTCCGTCCTCCACAGCTCGAGGACGCCGATCGCGGCGAGGATGGGCAACTTGTCCAGCGCGGAACGGCTGGCCTCGACCTCGATGGCCAGGTCAGGCGGCTCCAAGTCTGGATCGCACCCATAGCGGTCAAGGTAGAACCAGGCGTCGGCTTCGGCACCCTTGTGCACTCGTTGACGTCGAATCGTCGTTGTCCCGATGTCATCGAACTCGCGTCCGAGGTGGTCGCAGGCCAGACAGACAATGTGCCTGAGGGCAGCGCAAGCCCGCTCATGCTCTGGCGACGGGCTCATGAGCTCGAGTTGTCCCTCGTCATAGCAGAGCCGCGGAAGGCTCCGGCCTGCTTGCTCGAGCAGAATTCGCTCATAGGTCTCCCAACTGCAAGATTGCAGGACGATCCGCTGCTCTGGTTCGAGCTCCAGCATCATCTCATGTTCGTCAAAGGCTCCTGGAAACACTTTCGGCACTGACCGTTGAGCTCGAAGAGGCTAACGAGCCCTCTTCTTCGCCTTCTTGAGACGCTCGAGAGGAGAGTCGGTGGAGTCGGGCGCCTCCTTTTGCGGGGGAGCTTCTCGGGTCGCTGGCGGCTCCGGCCCCCGGGCGGGCAGCTCTGGCCTCGGCTCTTCGGCGGCCGGTGCCGACTCGGGCCGGCGGACCGGCTCGACCTTCTCGCGCGCCTTCTTCCTGGTGGACAAAAGCGCGCCCACGGTGGGGTCGGCCGGCTCGCTGGCCGGTGGGGCCGGCGAGCGACGGGGGACAAAACGCGCACGCAACTTCGCGGCCCAGCCTTCGGGCAGGAAGACGCGGCGCAGGGCCACGTCCAGGGGCAGCAGGATGAGCGCGAGCAAGAGCAGCGGGTGCCAGACCTCCCGGGCCACGGTGGTGGGCACCCGGGCCGGCCGGAAGGCCTCCTCGGCGGGCGGATCCACCCGCCCCCCGGCCCCCTCGGCGACCTGGGCTAGCAGGCTCTGATCGGGCTCCAGGCGGGAGAACTCGGGAGCATAGGGCACCGTCCAGGTGCGCAGGGTGGCTCCCCCTTCCTCCTCGCCCACCTGCACCAGCCAGGTGCCCGGGGTGGATCCATCCCACTGGGCCTCGTAGCGTCCGGGGGCGCTCTGCACGAAGCTCAGCTCGCGGCCCAGGCCGTCGGGGGCGACCAGGCGGCCCTTGAGGTCCAGGAAGTTGCGCCAGCTGCCGTCCCCCTCGCGGGCCTCCACCACGGCCCGGGCCTGGCCGTCCCCGCCCCGCTCGATGGTCAGGGCCAAACCCGGATCTTCGGCTTCGGGCAGGATCCAGCGAACCGACTGGGTCAAGAGCGGCCCGAAGCCCGGCCAGCTCGCCCAGCGTCTGGCCCACTTGCGACCGTCATCGGAGGTCCAGGCCAGGGTCTTGCCCAGCCCGTAGCGGCCCAGGGCCAGCAGCGGATCGCCCCCCGGACCGGTCAGCACCTGCTGGTTGGGCCCGCTTTTGAGGCTGGTCAGGTCGTAGCCCTCCAGGGGAGGAGCCGAGCTGAGGTTGACGCCGCGCAGCACCGAGTGGGTGGCGGCCACCTCGGCCCGGAACGGCTTCTCCTCGAAGGCCGCCCGCGAGGCCACCACGGTGTCGCGGGTGAAGATGCGCGGCAGCAGGGTGGCCGAGTTGGCCACGTAGGAGCGTCCGCCCCCTCTGGCGGCCAGGTTGGCCAGGAACTGGAAGTCGGCGTCGGCTCCCACGGCCACGGTCGAGAGGGTGACCTTCTCCTTGCGAGCCCGGGCGGCCAGGCTGTTGAAGTCGCCCGGCTCGGTGCGCCCGTCGGTGAGGGCGATGATGTGCTTGACGGGGGCTTCGTTTTTGGCCAGCGCGTTGAGCGCCAGCAGCAGGCCCGGGTACATGTTGGTGCCGCCGCCCTCGCGCATGGTGCCGATCTGGGCCACCGTCCTCTTGATCTGATCGTTCTTGCTGAAGGGGGCCACCCACTTGGCGGCCGAGTCGAAGCCCACCACGCCGGTGAAATCGCGCTCGGTCAGCAGGGTCACGGCCGCGATGGCGCCCTCGCGCGCCAGGGCCATCTTGGAGGTCTTGTCCTCGGCGTCGCCCATGCTGCCGGACTTGTCGATCACCAGCACCAGGGCCACGGCCGGCATCAGCTTGCGCTTGCGAATGTCGGTGTCCACCGGCAGCGCATCCTCGATGGGAGTCTTGTAGTAGCCGCCCACCCCGAACGAGTTGAAGCCGCCCAGCATCGCGAAGCCCACCCCCAGGTCGCGCACCAGGGCGCGCACCAGCTCCATCTGGTTCTCGGTCAGCTCCAGGGCCGAGAGATCGGTGAAGATCACCGCCTGGTAGCTCTGCCACTCGGCCAGCGAGCCGGGCAGCCCGGCGCTGGAGACCACGTCTACGTCCAGCCCCTGGGCCCGCAGGATCTGGCCCATCGGCCCGGCCGGCTGGTTGACGCCGTGGGCCAGCAGGATGCGGCTGCGTCCCCCCACCAGCGAGACAGCCGAGGCGCGGTTGTTCTCGCTCACCTGATCGTCGGGCAGCTCGATGCGGGCGGAGTACTCATAGGCCCCTTCGTCCTCCACCCGCTGGGAGACCAGGAACACGTTGGGCCCCTGCTCGAGCCTGACCTCCAGCCTGCCGAGCGGGCGGCCGTTGCGGGTCAGGCTCAGCTGGGCGGTGGTCTCCCGGTTGCTCCACACCGCCACGCGCACCTCGAAGGGCTCGTCCACCGACGGCCGCCCGGGCACGTCCACCGCCTCCACCCGCGCCTCCGGGCCCTGGGGGGCGGGATAGCCCACGCTCCACACCTCCACCCCCAGAGCGCGGGCCAGGCGGGCTTCCTCCACTGCTCCCGGAGCGGTCTGGTTGCCGTCCGAGAGCAGGATGACCCGACGCGAGCTGTCGGCCGGGAAGGCGGCCCAGGCAAAGCGGAGCGCCCCGGCGATGTCGGAGGCGCTCTTGTCCACCACCGTGGCATAGGCCTGCAGCCGCTTGAGCTGGCCGGGGGTGACCTCCAGGCCCGCATCGCGCCCGAAGACGACCACCCCGGCCCTGTCTTTGGGCCCCATGCGGGCCACGGCCCGGTCGATGTAGCCGCGGGCAAAGTTGTCCGAGGCATTGCGGGTGGAGAGTGAGCGATCCACCAGGAAGAGCACGGTCATGCGATCCGAGTCCAGGCGAGCCCGGGGGCCGGCCAGGGCCAGCACCAGGGCGGCCACCATCAGCAGGCGGACCAGCAGGATCAGAAGGCGTCGCTCGGGGGCCATGCCCGCTTTGGAGCGGGCCCACATGGCCCAGACCGGCACCAGCAGCAGCAGCAGCCCGAGCATGAGCGGGTGGGAGAACTCGATCATCTCGTTCTCCGGTGGTACCAGTACCACTCCAGCATGAGCAGGAACAGAGCCCCCAGACCCAGCTCCCACCACCATTCGCGCACCAGCGAGTGGGAGGCGGCCGGCTGGCCTTTGGGGGTGGCCAGGCCGCTCAGCACGTCGTGGCCGGCTTCGGGCCGCAGGTCGCTCTCGGTGGCCGAGCGCAGGTTGGCGGCCACGGGATACTGCTGGCCCTTCAGCTCGACGCGGTAGATGCCGGCCTGGTCGGTCTCGGCCAGCACGGCTTTGCCGGCGGTGGGGGTCAGGGTGAGCTTGCCGCCGTCCGGACGACGCACGCTGACGCTCTGGTCGGTGGCCACCTCCAGCCCCGTGCCCGGCACCACTTCCACCGGCACGGCCGCGATCAGGCCGCGCACCAGCTGGTCGACCAGGCGATGGAGCAAGATCGGGAAGGCGGGGGAGAGGGGAAGGTCGGACTGGTAGAGGTCGAATCCCAGGCGCAGGATGCGCTCCTCATCGAGCACGATGGCCGGATGGGGCCCGGCCCGGGCCAGCACGCGCTGGCGCGCTGTGGCGCTCAGGGGGGCCACGCTGCGCACGAAGACCCGGTCCAGGGGCAGGTCGCGCACCAGCGGATCGGTGCCGGCGGTCAGGTTGAAGGGCCCCTTGAGCACCCTGTCGGGAGGCTCGAGCACCAGCTGCACGCCCTTGCCGGTGGGCTCGCCCTCGGCCCACACCGTCAGGTCGCCCTCGGGGCCGCGAAACATCTCCACGCCTGGAATCGAGAGCAGGGCCTTGAGCACGAAGAGGGGCGGGTCGCCCACCACGCCCACCCTGACCGGACGCTGGCGAGGGGCCACCGCCCAGGCCACGTTGTCGGCCGCCAGGGCGTCCCTGTGCAGCAGGCGCAGCTCGAACTCGGGGCTGCCCTCGGGATCGACGGCCACCACCATGGTGCGGCGCGCCCCCCCCGGCAGGGTCAGCTGGCGCCGGTCGATGGGTCGTCCGCCCTGCAAGAGCTCGAGCTCCACCGTCTCCACCCCGCGGGCATAGCTGGTGATGGCCGCGAAGGCCTGGAGCGGATCGCCGGGGGCGATCTGGAAGGCGGAGATGGCCAGGTTGTCGCCCGGCTCGCCGTGGGCGAGATAGCTGACGCGAGGGGGCAGCTCCCAGGTGGGGGGATGGTCGCTGAGGAGGAAGGCCTCGGCCTGGGGACGATTGGCCAGAAGCGAGGCCAGCAGCGAGCGGGCCCCCTGGCGTGCCTCCTCCACCGCCCGGGGGGTGAGCGAGCGCAGCGCCCGGCGCAGCTGCTCCTTGTCGGTGGTGAAGGGCACCACCACGCGCGCCTCGCGTCCCATCACGGCCAGGGTCAGCTCGGTGCCGCGGGGGGCCTGGTCGACCAGTTGCAGGGCGCGCTTGCGGGCCGCCTCAAAGCGTCCGTCGGAGGCTCCCATGGAGGCGGACACGTCCAGCACCAGGGCTACCTGGGGCGAGACTTTGCCGCTGACGACCGCGTAGGGGCGGGCCAGGGCCAGGCCCAGCCCCAGCAGGGCCAGGATCTGCAGCCAGAGCAGCAGGTTGTTTCTCAGCTTCTGGAAGAAGCTGTCCACCCGAGCCTCGCGGGCAGCCGCCTGCCACAGGAAGAGGGCCGAGACTTCGGCCCGCTTGCGGCGCAGCTTCATCAGGTAGAAGATCACCAGCAAGGGCAGCAGCGAGAGCCAGACCAGCGACCCGGGGTCGAGGAACTTCATTGCAAGAGGCCGCTCCGCCGCAGGGCTCCCACCACCAGGCCCTCCAGAGCCTCCACGGTGGAGGCTTGCAGGTAGCCGCAGCCGGTCTTCTTACACCAGGCCTCCAGCTCTTGATTGTGGCGCTGCAGGGCGGCGCGATAGGCCTTGAGCACTCCCGAGGTGAGGGTCAGCTCGCGCGCCCCGCCCGACTCCACGTCCACCAGCTTGAGGTCGCCGCCGGGCTCGGGGGAGAGCTCGCCCGGGTGCAGCACTTGCAGGGCGAATACCTCGTACTTCTGGTAGCGCAGGTGCTTGAGCCCGCTGATGCCGGCCCCGGGGACCAAAAAGTCGCTCAGCACGATGGCCATGCCCGGGCGCGGATAGCGGCGCACGTAGTCGGTCAGGGCCGCGTCCAGATTGCCCTGGCCCCGGCATTCGGCCCCTTCCAGGAAGCGAAAGAGCGCCAGCGCCTGGTTGCGGCCCCGCACTGGCTGCTGGTAGTCCTCCAGCTTCTGGCCCAAGAGGCCTACGGCCACGCGGTCGTAAGAGCACAGGGCGATGTAGCTCAGGGCCGCCGCCAGGCGGCGGGCGAAGTCGAATTTTGGGGGGCCCTGGGGGCCCAGAGGCGAGGAGCAGGTCATGGAGGCCGAGCGGTCCACCAGCACCGTCACCGTCTGCTCGCGCTCCTCCACGAACAACTTGAGAAACAGCCGCTCGAGGCGGCCGTAAGCGTTCCAGTCGATGTGGCGGAAGTCGTCGCCGAACGTGTAGTCGCGGTGCTCGGCGAACTCGACCGAGCGGCCCCGGTGGCCGCTCTTGCGCTCGCCTGGCGCCTGCCGCGAGCGGGTTCGGCGCGAGAGCACCTGCAAGCGCTCGAGTCGGCGCAGCAGCTCCGGCTCGACCAGCGAGCTCACCGGTTGTCGCGCCGCGCCGGGGCCAGCTCGGCCCTCAGGCGCTTTCGGGCCGCCAGGTAGAAGAGTGCCGTGGCGGCCGGGTAGAAGATGCAGGAGACCATAGCCACCGGGATGTCGCCCGTCAGGTTGGGCTCACCCTCGGCCAGCCCGATGGTGGCCAGCACCGGCGAGAGGAAGATGCCGGTAAAGACGCTGTAGGTATCGATCGACCCGCCCAACCAGAAGACGGGCACGATGGTGGTTACCGAAACCAGGATATAGTAAAGCGTCGGAACGTGGGCCCTGGGACCGATCATGGCCGCAAAGCAGCGCGCCAGGGCCTGGTAGGAGAAGAGGAACAAAACTGCCAGCCCGGCCGCCGAGAAGACCCAGATTCCGTTTCCCGCCCCGTGACAGGCGCCAGCAAGGCAGAACAGCCCGACCGCGAAGAACAAGCACCAGAAGGTGGGGCGGGCGAACCACGAGCGCCGGAAGCGCAGGGTCTCGGAAGGGTTGATGAAGCGGGGCACGTGCACGAAGAAGCCGGCCAGGAAGAGGTGCATCACCAGGATCGAGGTCCACAGGGCCGCATCGTCCGACCCGTTGGCGTTGCTGCTCACGGTATAGGCCACCAGGGCCATGTTGATCAGGTAGGCCAGCATGAAGGCCCGGCAGAGATTGTAGATGTTCTTGAGAGCCGGGCGCAGGTGGTTGACCGTCTTGAGAAACATCAGCGTGGCCAGGTAGGCGATCTCCAGCACCAGCAACAGCTCGGGCGCGAACGGGAACCAGCCGGCGGTGGCCTGGAAGATCATGCCCAGCGGGACGATCAAGAACATGAACAGGATCAGGCCCAGCACCACCAGCCCGTAAGTCTGGTTGGTGGCGTGGTTGGTGCGGTTCTCGCGGGCCGAGAAGGTGAGCCCGATCTGGGCCGCGAGCAGCACCGCGATGGCCAGGTGGAAGTAGGCCAGCACGAACTCGCCCGGGGCCACCCCGCCCACGAAGAAGATCAGGGCCGTCAGCGGCATGGCCGAAAACAAGAGCAGGGTCATGAAGGCCAGCGCAAAGCCCAGCTTGCCCAGCACGATGTCGGAGGGGGCCAGCCGCGAGGCCAGCAGCATCTCCAGGCTGTGGCGCTCTTTTTCGGTGGAGATCAGCCCGCAGGTCAGGCTGGGGGTGATCAGGATGATCATGATGAGCTGCATCCAGAACTGCACCTGGAAGAACTGCTTGCCCGACTCGGCCAGGGCGGCCGGGTCGCTGCGATCGGACACCACCGCCAGGTAGATCAGGGTGACCATGCCCAGCAAGAGCAGGTAGATGGTCTGGATGACGAAAATGCGCCGCTCGCGCAGGCCCTGGCGGAGCTCTTTGAGCAGCACCGGGTTGTCGAACAGGGCCCGGGCCAGGCGCTTGAAGAGGCCCCCTCGAGGGCGGGTGATGGTGGTCAAGACGGTCCTCCCGTCACCTTGAGGAACAGGTCCTCGAGATCGGTCTTCTCCTCGGCGAACTCCACCAGCCCGAAGCGCACCAGCTGCTCGGTCAGGTCGGCCAGAGCCTCGTAGGGGCCGCGGTACTCGAACTGGATCTCGCCGTCTTCGAGGAAGGCGTCGGCCGACTCGTTGAAGCCGTCCACCAGGGCCAGGGCAGCCTCTTGCTCGCGCAGCACCTTCACCCGCATGCGTCGCCCGCGCCCCAGCCCGGACTGGATCTCGTGCACATCCCCGCTGACCAGCAGGCGTCCGTTCTCGATGATGCCCACCTTGTTGCAGAAGTCGGCCAGCTCGGGCAAGATGTGGGAGCTGACGAACAGGGTCTTGCCCATGCGGGTCAGCTCGCGCAGCAGCTCTTTGAGCTCGATGCGGGCCCGGGGGTCCAGGCCCGAGGCCGGCTCGTCCAGGATCAGCACGGCCGGGTCGTGCAGCAGGGTCTTGGCCAGGCAGACCCGCTGCTTGAGGCCGGTGGACAGGGTCTCGATGAAGCTGTCGCGCCGCTTGCCCAGGTCGGTCAGCTCGAGCACGTCATCCACCAGTTTTCGTCGTTTGGGTCGCTCCACCCGGTAGGCGGCCGCGAAGAACTCGAGATACTCCCACACGCGCATGCCGTCGTAGACCCCGAACTGGTCGGGCATGTAGCCGAGCACCCTGCGCACCTCGTCGGGCTGGTCGATCACCGAGTAGCCGCCCACCCAGGCCTCGCCCTCGGTGGGCTCCTGCAAAGTGGCCAGGATCTTGATGGTGGTCGTCTTGCCGGCCCCGTTGGGTCCGATGAAGCCGAAGGCGTCGCCCGCCTCGACCTTCAGGCTGAGGTTGCTCAGGGCCAGGTGGTTGCCGTAGTCCTTGCTCAGCGCCCGGCACTCGATCACGGGATGGCCTCCACCACCACCAGATAGTCGCGGTGTTTGGCGGCCAGACCGGTCAGCTCCAGACCGCAGGTCAGGCCCTCGGTCCAGCCCACCAGGCTGGCCGGCGCCTTGCTGGCGAAGGCCGTCCTCAGGGCTGCCGTGGTCAGTTTGTAGCGGTCGTCGCGCTGGTCGCTGGTATCCAGCAGGTGGGTGGTCAGGCTGTGGGCGTCCCCCGCCCCCAGCTCGAGCTTGTGACGGCTCTTGCCAGGCCCGGCTTCGAACGGCTTGCTGGCCCGGTCGCCCACCACCAGGCAGCAGTGGGTGAGCTTGAGCTCGCTCCGATTGTGCACCTCCAGCTCCACCGTTTGCCCCGAGCGCTTCATCGACAGGGTGATGGGCCCGGCCAGCTCCGGCACCGCCCGCACCGAGAAGCGGCGCAGCGAGGACATGCGCATCTCGAGGTCCGGATAGATCATCTCCTCGGCCAGCCGGGCCGGGGGCTGGGGGTCGGTGCGGGCCGAGCTTTCGGCCAGAGCGGCGGTGGCCCGGGGGAAGCGAGCCTGGTAGCGGTGGGGGAAGGGGGCAAACAGGGTCGCCTGGCCCTCCAGGAGGCCCTGCGATCGGCCCGCGGTCAGCTTCATCACCCCGACCTCGCGCACCACCGTGACGGTGCCGCGCGAGAGCTGGGTGGTCAGGAACATGCCCAGCGTGAAGGCCACCGCCAGCACGGGCACCGAGACGAAGATCCACAGCATGCGGTCGCGCTTTTTCAACAAGAAGAAGTTGATGGGGCCCACGATCAGCACGTAGAGCACCAGCCCCCAGGCCATCAGGCCGGGGGCCGGGAGGCTGGCTTCGGGCAGCCGGTAGAGCAGGTTGTCGCCGCGCAGACCGAAGCCGTCGAAGGGCTTGATGTTGTTCAAGACCGGCTTCCAGAACTTCTTGCTGCCATCCGAGCCCAGCACCGTATCTTTGGAGGCGGGCACGGTGAACTGCCACACCGAGCCCTGCAGGGCGGGGGCCACGAGCAGGGCCGGCAGGCCGTCGAGCTCTTGCTCGACCGCGGCTCCGGGCCGGACCTCGCCGGTCACGATGGGGCAGGCGGGCAGGTCGGTGGAGGAGCCTGGCACCAGGGGCAGCAGGCTCTCCAGCGGGGTGCCCCGGTACTCTCCCGGGTCGCCCGAGGAGACCAGTACCAGCCGTCCGCCAGCCCGGGTCCAGTCAGCCAGCGCCTGCAGGGTCGAGGCGGGCAGGTTGAGACGGGGAAGGTCGTGGACCACGATCAGATCGGCGGCCAGAAAGCCGCTCCAGTGGGTGGGCAGCCCTGCGCTCTGGGCGTTGAGATAGACGGGCGGATGATTGCCGTTGGTCTCGGGCAACAGCTCGGAGTAACCGCCCAGGAAGCCGAAGCTCTTGTCAGGTGGCGATACGAGCAGCACCGCCAGCCCTTCTCCGAAGGTGTCGTACTTGAGCACCGTGGAGGCGATCTTGCGCTCGCGGAAGCGCACGAACACCTCCAGCTCGCCGCCCCAGCCTTCGAAGCTGGGCACGGCCATCTGGAGCTCCTGGCGGGCGCCGGCCGGGACCTTGACGTTCAGGGGAGCGGTCATGGGCAACTGGCTCCCGTGCTGCAAAGTCAGCGAGAAGGTGCGCTCGGGGCCCAGGTTCTCAAGCTCCACCGTGACCGCCTGGCAGCGACCCGGATGCACCTTGGCGCCGGTCGAAAGCCAGGCCCGCACCTGCACGTCGGATGGCTTTTGGGCCGCGACCGGCAGGGTGAGCAGGCAGAGCAGAAGGAGAAGGGCGCTTCTACACACCGGGCAGGGCGGCCGCCTCCACCGGCAGGGCCTGAATCAGCTCGGCGATGATCTGGTCGGTCTTGACGCCCTCGGCCTCGCCCTCGAAGCTCAAGATCAGCCGGTGGCGCAGGGCCGAAGCGGCCACCGCCTGGATGTCCTCGAAGGCCAGGTTGAAGCGCCCCTGCATCAAGGCCCGCACCTTGCCGGCCAGAAGCAACGTCTGGCCGCCCCGGGGGCTGGCCCCGAAGCGCACGAGCCGCTTGACCTGGGCGTGGGCGTTGGGCAATTCGGGATGGGTGGCCAGCACCAGCCGGGCGGCATAGTCGCGCACCGGCTCGGCGGCCACCACCTCGCGGGCCAGGCGGTTCATCTCCAGCAAGGTGGGGCCGTCGCACACCGCCTTCAGCTCGGCCTGGCGGGTGCCGGTGGTCAGGTCCAGGATGTCCGAGAGCTCGCGCGCGTCGGGAAAGCGGACGTTGAGCTTGAACATGAATCGGTCCACCTGGGCCTCGGGCAGCGGATAGGTGCCCTCCATGTCGATCGGGTTCTGGGTGGCCAGCACGAAGAACGGGTCGGGCAGCTGGTGGACCACCCCGGCCACGGTCACGCTCTTTTCCTGCATGGCCTCGAGCAGGGCGGACTGGGTTTTGGGGGTGGCCCGGTTGATCTCGTCGGCCAGCACCAGACTGGCGAAGATGGCGCCGGCCGAAAAGCGGAACACCCGCTTGCCGTGCTCGTCCTCGTCCACCAGGTTGGTGCCGGTGATGTCGGCCGGCATCAGGTCGGGAGTGAACTGGATGCGAGCAAAAGGCAGATCCATGCACGAAGAGAGAGTCCGGACCAGCATGGTCTTGCCCAGCCCGGGAACCCCCTCGAGCAGCACGTGGCCGCCGGCCACGATGGCGATCAGCACCTGCTCGACCAGCTCTTTCTGGCCCACCAGGCGCTTTGCGATCTCGTCGCGCAGCGCCTGCAGCTGGCTGGCGAACTTCTCGATCCGATGGGGCATTATTTTCCTTCCCGCGGATCGATCCCGTCGAAGTAGCTGCGCACCAGCTCGCGATACTCGGCTGGCACGTTCTGTCGGGTGACCGCCTCTTCGGCTTCGCGTTTGTAGTTCAGGTAGACTTCCTCGGCCCCTTCCCCGGCGCCCGGCTGGCTCCTGGGTGCCCCCCGCACCTGGCCCTGAGCCGGCAGCATCTGGCCTGGAGTCAGCTGGCCCTTGACCATGGCGTCGGCCGTGTCGCGGTGGACCCGCTCGGAGGCGTAGAGCCGCTCATACTCTTCGGTCCAGTCCGACGTCTCCTTCGACTGGCGGTCGAAGACGTAGTCTTTCTGTTTGCCGTCTCCGTTGCCCTGACCCTGCTGGTTGGTGGTTCCCTTGCCAAAGTCGGCCGGCGCTTTCTTGCCTCCCTTCCCCGGCTGCTGGCCGGGCTGGTTGGCCATCGCCTGACCGGACTGCTGTCCCTGACCGGCCTGAGGCTGGCCCTGCGAGTTGCTCTTGCCCGGCCCGCCCTCCTGGCACAGGCCCGACTGGCATTCTTGCAGGCTCTCGGAGACCTCTTGCTGCATCTGTTGCTGCTCGGCGGCCTGCTGCGAGGCGGCCTCGGCGGCCGCCTCCAGCGACTCGGAGGTGGCCTGCGAGTTGCCCTGCTGAGCGGCCTTCTGGGCCTGCTTGAGGGCCTGGCTCTGACCGCTTTTGGGGTCGGCCCGCTCGGTTTCTTTCTGGATGTCCTTGCCGAGCTGCTGGCTGAGGCCCTCTCGCTGGGCCCGGCGGGCCAGGGCGCGCAGCCGCTCGGCCTGCTCGCGGGCATCGCTCATGCCGGTCTGGCCCTGGTTCTGAGGGGACCCCTGCCCCTGGCCGCGGGCCTGGCCTTTGAGTTGCTCGGCCAGGCTGGCTACCCGGGCGGCCGCCTCTTCGCGCTCGGTGCCCGGCTCGCGCAGCCGGCGCGCGAGATCTTCCAGCTTCTGGGCGGTGGCCCGGGCCTGGCGCGAGTTGGGGAACCGCTGGCGCAGCTCGCGCGCCTTCTGGTCGAGTCGCTCGGCGGCCTGGCGCACCACCCGGATCTCGTCGGCGCTCAGGCGAGGCTGGAACAGGTGCCAGGGGGGCAGCACCAGCAGCAGGCTGGCCAGCAGGCTGACGATGGCCGCCTGGCGCAGCGAGCGGGGCAAGGTGGGCTTGAAGGTTCTGGCCGGATCGACCCCGGCTGCATACTGGCTGGCGTCGCGCAGCAGGCGCTGGGCCACCACCGTACGCGGACGGTCGGACAGACTCCACTCCAGGCCCGTGGTCAAGCGCTCCTTGAGTCCCAGCTTACGGTCGGTGGCCAGGGCCACCGACATCAGCGGCAGCTTACGAAAGCCGGCCGCCACCGCCCCTCCCAGGGGGAAAAGCAGCAGCGCCAGAGTGGCCGCGGTCAGCTCGTGGGGGGGGCGGTCCAGCAATTTGAGGCAGAAGACCGAGAGCATCGTCACCAGCGAGCCCGCCAGGCACCACTGCAGGGCGCCGTTGACGATCCAGACGAAACGCAGGCGCCCTCTCAGCTCGTGGATTTTTTCCAGCAGCAGTTTCTCTTCCACAGGTCAGCGGGCCGGCCGGGCCAGGCCGGGCTCGTTGTAATAGAGGCGACCGGCCCGCTCTTTCAACTGCCTGGCCTCGGTCTTCTTGCCCAGCAGCTCCTTCACGCAGGCCAGGCTCTGCAGGCTGGAGTGCTCCAGGGCCGGCTGGTCGGCCAGCTCCAACGACTGCTCGAAAAGGGCCTCGGCCCGCAGGTGCTGGCCCTGCTCGAGGGCGTGATTGGCCTCGCCGGTAGCGCTCCACCAATCGCTGGCCGGGGGCGGGGCCGGCTGCCGGGGCAGGCTCTGCAGGCCGAGGGCCAGCAAGGAAAGCACCAGAAGGGCCCAGAAAAGGTCTCGCCGGGTTCTGCGTGGCACGCTCATCATGTCGCTTGCAGGGTAATTCTCTTCCCGCTCTTGCGTGCCTGCCCAGCGGTGACTATAATGGGAGCCCTGACAGGAGGATAGTCAAATGTTCTGGATGGATCTGACCCGCTTTGCCCACAAGAAGGGCATGGGGTCTTCGAAGAACGGGCGTGATTCCAACCCGAAGATGCTGGGTGTGAAGCGCTACGGCGGCCAGGCCGTGCTGGCCGGCAACATTCTCGTGCGCCAGCGCGGCTCCAAGTTCCGCCCCGGTGACAACGTGCAGATGGGCCGTGACTTTACGCTGTTCGCGGTGGCCGATGGCGTGGTGCGCTTCGAGCACAAGGACGGGCGTGCCCTGGTTTCGGTCGTGGCCGTCGAGTCTGCCGAATAGAAGGCGCTCTTACGGTATTGCTGTGAAGCCGCGGGGCCGTTTTGGCCTGGCGGCTTTCCGCCTTTGAGATGAGTGATTTCATTGATCGCATCCGCATTCATGTGGCAGCCGGCGACGGCGGAAACGGTGCGCTTTCTTTCCTGAGAGAGAAGTATCGTCCCAAGGGTGGACCCGATGGGGGCGACGGGGGGCGCGGCGGCTCGGTCTACCTCGAGGCCGACGAAAACCTGAACACGCTGCTCGACTTCACCCATCGCATTCACTTCAAAGCCCAGGAGGCCGACCACGGCCATCGCAATCGCAAGAGCGGCCGCGACGGGGCCGACTGCGTGGTGCGGGTGCCGCTGGGCACGCTGGTCTATGACGACGAGACCGACCGCCTGCTGGGCGACCTGGTCGAGCACCAGGCCCGGGTGCTGGTGGCCCGGGGGGGGCGAGGCGGGCGAGGAAATCAGCATTTTGCCCGTCCCGATCACCAGGCCCCCCGGCACCACGAGCTGGGCGAGCCGGCCGAGGCCCGCTGGCTGCGCCTGGAGCTGCGCGTGGTGGCCCAGGTGGGGTTGATCGGCTTTCCCAACGTGGGCAAGTCCACCTTGCTCTCGCGCATCTCGCGAGCCACCCCCAAGATCGCCGACTATCCCTTCACCACCCTGCACCCGGTGCTGGGCGTGGTCTACCTCACCCGCGACAAGAGCGCCGTTTTCGCCGATTTGCCCGGTCTGATCGAAGGCGCCGCCTCGGGCGCCGGGCTGGGCCTGCAGTTCTTGCGCCACGTGGAGCGCACGCGCGTCTTGCTGCACGTGTTGGATGCAAGCTCCATCGACCCGGCCGACCCGCTGGCCGGCTACCGGGCCATCCGCAAGGAGCTGGGCGAGTACAAGGCCGAGCTGCTGGAGCGTCCTGAGGTGGTCTGCGTCAACAAGATCGAGTTGAGCGGCACCGAGGAGGGCCTGGCCGCTCTCAAGGCCGCCTTCCAGTCCCAGGGGCGGCCGCTCCTGCCCATCTCCTGCGCCGAGAGCCAGGGGCTGACCCGGCTGGTGGAGGCGGTGTTCGGCGAGCTGGCCCGGGCCCCCCGGCCCGAGCCCGCGGTGCCCGTCGTGGTGGAGCTGCCCCGCCAGGATGCCATCGAGTTTGAAGTGAGCCGCGAGGACGAAGTCTGGGTGGTGCGGGGCAAACGGGTGGAGACGGTGGTGGCCATGACCGACCTGGAGGAAGACGAGTCGGTTCGCCGCCTGCAGCGCCGCCTGATCGCCTGGGGGGTGGAGGACGAGCTGCTGCGCCAGGGCGCGGTAGAGGGCGATTCGGTGCGCATCGGCAAGAGCGAGTTCGATTTCATGCCCTCGCTCGAGCAGCATGAGGTGCTCGGCGAGAAGGGCCCGGACGTTCGCCCCAGCCAGCTGGCCCGCCTGGCCGAGAAGAAGCGTCGCCTGTCGCTGCGCGAGGAGGCCCGGGGCAGCCGGCGCAAGCCCAAGCGCCGTTGAGATAAGGTGACCGAGGTGGGCAACCAGGCAGCTCCGCGAGGGGAGACCACTCAGGAGCGCGAAGCCGCAGGTATGGCCGCCGAAGAGAACCAGGCACGGTACAAGTCAGCGGTCGAGTTGCGGCTCTCCCAGTTGGACAATTATGCCTCATCAGGCTTTTACGATCAGCGTCACGGGGTCGTGAACCTGTCTGCTTGCGACAAAGCCCGGCTGATCGCCGAGCCTGTGGAATACTCCACCGAGCACGAAATGGCCTATCACGAGCACTCGAGCGAGGTGCGGGCCTGGAATCTTGACCCCCTGGATGTGCGCCGCTCGGGCGCACTGTTCAATGTCTACATGGGCACTCCGTTCAACGGACTTGGAGTGGAGAGTTTCCGGCTGATTCTCTGGCCCGGGGCCGGCACCAGGACTGTGGGCTTCAACTTTGGCCTCTGGCCCGCTAACGTTCCCGAGTCGATGCACACGCACCCCATCTCCGACGAGTGTCTCATTCTCTGGGACGGTGCTGCCCAATTTTACATGGGCGCGGGTTGGATGGCTGCCGAGGTGAACGACTGCGCCCTGGCGCCCTGCGGGGTCTACCACGGCACGCGCAACCAGGTCGATGCCATCTATGGGGGTGCCCCAGGTAACCTCGGAGCGACCCTGGATGGAACTCTCCGAGGCCACCGGGCAGGCCTTCACGATGGCAGCCGAGCTACTGCCGCCCGGGATGGGTGTTTGCCTGGCCGCTGCGGTGGCCAAGTCGATGTTTCGCCCGGAGCACGAAGCCGAGTACGCCGAGCGCTTCTGGAAGACGATGCAGAAGAAGGTCGATTGCTCCGAGATCTCCATCGACCAGAAGCTGGCTCACCGGCTGGAGCAGGCCGGTCTGCCCACGCCGCGCCGTCTTTTCGTCTACGAGGATGACGGGGAGCCTCAGGCCTTCCACAGCTACGGTAACGTCGGAATCAGCCGGTCGCTGTGGTCCGAGGACGACGTGCCGGCCCACTTCGCCCTGGGCCACGAGCTGAGCCACTACAAGCACCGCGACGAGGTGGGATGGCTGGGCGTAGAACAATTGCGGACCCTTCTCGAGCCCTATCCCGCGACCACGGTGCAGATTACGGAGCAGGAGAGGGTGCTGAGCCACTTCATCGAGCACCGGGCCGATCGGGAGGGCGTCCACGTGCCCGACCTCGGCTTCGATCCCGAGATCGGATTGATGCGGCTTATGGGGGCCTTCCTGGGCGGCGAATGGGCCGCCAGTCGCTCCCATCCGGATACCGTTGACCGATGGGACGTGCTGCGGAGCGAACTCAAGCAGGAGTGATTTGCTTGCCGCGCCCCGCACCACGCGGGTCGCATGATACCCGAGCTACTTGTTGAAAAGCCAGGTGCCCAGGCAGTCCTCGTCGGCGAAGTAGAACTCGAGCACCATGTCGACCAGCTCCTCGCGACGCAGGAAGCCGTGCGGGGCCACCTTCTCGAAGGCCTGATCGGCGACATCCGGGCTCAACCCGTGGGCAGTGGCGAAAGCGCGGTACTCCTCACGACTGATGCGCCCGTCTTGATTGGCGTCCAGCACGTCGAAGAGAAAGCGAGCCGTGGTCTCGATCGGGCTCCGGTAAGCTGGTTGCTCGACCCGAAGGCGACGGTCGGAATCCAGCAGAGCCTCGTGATGAGCCAGCCACTCCTGGAGCGTCACCCGCCCATCGCGATTGGCGTCGCAAGCGGCCGCCAGCGTCTCCCACAGGTGTCGGTAACGCTGGCCAAGTGAGGCTTGCGACCCTTCCGCCAGAGCCTGGCTTCGGGTCAGCTCGGTGGCCACCCGGTCGAAGTCAGCCGCCTCGAGCAGGCCGTTTCCGTCGGCGTCGAGGACGTTGAACAAACGGGTCAATCTCGTGGCGTTCACGCCTGCCGCTTCGCGAGCTCGATGCGGTCTCCTGGTGGGGCATCCGGACCTGTTCTCGTGCCTGCGCTGCGCGTCGAGCCTGCGCCAGGGCGGCCACCCGGGGAGCCATTCCCTCAGCTGTCTCCGGCCACACCAATCCTCTCGCACCCAGTGGCTGGCTCAGTCCTTCTCGTAGGGGACCACCTTGTAGGCGATTTCCAGCGTGGACGGCGTTCTGATGATGGTGCGCTCGATCACGTCCAGAAAACCTCCTCCGAAGAGGCGCGCCGGGGACTCGAAGACCCGGGCCTGGCCAGGACCTGGACCGTTGTCGGCGTAGGGGCCGGCCTCTCCGTTGAGGGAAAGCTGCTCGGCCACCTCGGCACCAAAGTCGGGCACCTTTTCGCCCTGCTCGAGCCAGTGCTCGATGTGGAGCTTGGCGTCCGGCCGGCCATCGGCGTCGTGGTCGATGGCCAGGTGCCCCTCGGGCGTCGGGATCAGCAGGGCTCGTTTCTGCACGGTGAAGTGGGCTTCGATTCCACCGTCCTCGGTGGCCTGAAAGGCGAAGTCGACCACCGGGTGGGTGAGCCCGGGGGGAAGCTTGTAGAAGCTGATAAAGCGTGGTTTTTCCTCGGTCGAGCCGGCCACCTCGGCCCCCGAGACCGGTCCACTGCGACTTGCGACCAGGGCGGCCAGGTCCCGGTAGACCAGGGCCCTGGAACTATTCTCCGAGTTCGTCGCCAGTTGGCGGTCGAACTCGGGATTGTAGTCGCCCGAGTTGTCCAGATCTGCGTAGGCAAAGAGGCTGGTCTCTTTGTGACGCACGGGGACCGCGTAAGTGCTCTGGAAGTAGTTCTCGCTGACAGTTCGCATCGGCTTTCTCTCCTTGGGCTCGCTGTTTCGAGTTTACCGGGGAGGGCTGAAAGAGGTCTGAACGTCCTCCAGACCCCGCTCATAGAGCCACAAGAAGCCCGCCAGGGCCAGCGGGCCCGTAACCGCCGCCCCGCTGATCAACCCTTCGACGAAGCCGCGCGAGCGACGCGGTGACAGAGCGAGCTGCACCAGGCTGACCAGGGCGTCCACAGCCGCCATCCGGGTGGCCAGGGCGGCGGCCTTGCGCCGTTTGGCCAGGTCGCGGGTGGTGCCCATTTTCCAGAGGGCCCCGGCCTGCAGCCAGTCGTACAGGGTCCAGCCCCAGGCCGGGGCCAGACCGCCAAAGAGGTGAGCGTGGGAGAGCAGCACGCCGCTCCAGAGCGTCATGCCCGCCGCCAGGGCGGGGAAGAGAGCAGGGTTGACCCGGGCAACTCGGGGGGCCAGCTGGCGGGTGGCCACCCGAGCCGCGAAACGGGGCAGCCAGCCGCCGCTGAAGGCCATCAGCACGGCCCGCATGGTGAACAGGTGCACCCGGCGGTAGCCCACCAGGTAGACCGGCTCCCAGGCGTCGGGCATGAACTTGGAGCGGAAGGCGCGGATGCCATGAAAGCTGTAGAGCCACGACATCGAGCGCAGGCTGAAGTTGAAGAGCCGGTCCAGGATGGGGTGGGGGTAACGGCTCACGCGCCCTTCGCCCAGCCCGGACAGGGCCACCATGCCCAGAGAGACGTAGCCCACCAGCTCGCGCTCGAAAGAGCTCATGGCCAGGTCGATCAGGGCCTCCGAGGCGCCCGGGGCGCTGCCTCGCAGCACCAGCAGGTCGTCGAGCAGCCAGCCGCCCCGGGCGTAGATGGGTACCCCCACCAGCAGGCCCACCAGCCCTGACGGGTCTCGAGCGACGAAGAAGCGGCGCTCTGCAAGGTGCGAGAAGAGGTCGAGCGTGACCATGAAACGCATGGGCGGCATGGCGTGGGCCGTCTCCCAGGCCAGCACCAGGGCGTCGGCCTGGGCACGAAGCGCCGAGCCCGCTTGCAGCTCTTGCCAGGGCACTTCGCTGACGCTGACCCCGGCTTTGACGGCCCGCCGCAGTCGCCGGCGCAGGTCGGGGGAGGAGCGGAGCTTGCGGCTCCAGTTGAGCGGGTCCCAGGCGGGCTGCTGGCCGATCTGAAGCCAGTCCCAGGAGCCGGAAGCCAGCCGGTCGACCAGCTGGTCGCCGGCCCCGAAGAAGGCCGCGCCGCGGCCCTGTCGACGCGCCTCGCGGGCCCACTCCAGGGCAACCTGCTCGACCTGGTCAGAGGGGCCAAGAGGCGCACCGACCGCTACCCAGTAGCCGCCGCTGTCGACGTAGGCCACCGCGGCGGTGCCTGCGGAATTGTGCCAGTACTCCAGTCCCGGCTCGAGCATCTCGAAGGAGTAGACGTTGGAGCCGTGGGCTCGCAGCAGCTCCAGCAGGCGCTCGGTCACCGATGCGGGTTCCGTGTTGCGGGGTGCGGCCTCAATTCCATAGGGCGCTGGGTCACCTGTGTCGCTCCGCGATTTTCTCGGCCTCGGCGGCCAGGGCGGCGCGCAATTCGGGCGGCTCGAGCACCTCCACGTTGCTCAGGCCCAGCAGCCAGCGGAGCATGCGCAGAGGAGCCTTGACCTGGAGCTCGACCAGCTCGCCCTCCACCTTCTGGCTTGGATGGCCGGGGTTCTCCTCGAGCAGGCGGGCCAGCTCGGGCGCCACTTTGAGGCAGACCCTCTGGGGAGGTGCGTCGCCCACGTCAAAGCTGTGGAAGACCGCCGAGCCGGGTTCGAAGCCCCGCGGCCGCTCGTGCTTGACCCCGCTGAGCTTGAGCGACTGCATGCGGGCCAGCTTGAAGGTGCGCTGCTCTCCCCGCAGGTGGTCAAAACCCACCACGTACCAGTGCTCCTGCAGCAGGAAGACGCCCCAGGGATCCAGCCGGCGGGCCACCGCCTCGCTGCTCTTGATGGAGCGATACTCGATGTCGATGGATTCCTTGCGACGGTAAGCCTCCAGGGTCAGGCGCAGATACTCCGACGAGAAAGCATGCTGGTCCGGACCCGTCTCGACGGCCTCGTCCAGGTCCGCCAGGGTGCGGCGCGTGAAGGACTGGGCCGATCCGCGCAGCTTCTCCAGGGCGGTTCTGGCCGCTTCGGGAAAGGTGCCCCGGCTGGCCAGCGCGCGACAGGCCAGAAACAGGGCCCACATCTCCTCCAGGGTCAAGGGGGGAGGGGTCAGGTAGCCGTCCGAGTCGAGCTGGTAGCGCCCGTCGCGAGGCTCAAGCTGGCAGCCGAGCCACTCGCGCAGGTGGGCCAGGTCTCGCTGGATGGTGCGCCGATCTTTGCCGAACTCCTCGGCCAGCTCGTCCAGCGTGTAAGAGCGAGACCGCAGGAGCAGGCTCAACCGGGTGAGACGGGCCGCCTTGGCTTGATTTCGTTCCCCTGCCATGGGCGGAGCCTTCGCAGGTCATCGGGGCGCTTTCCTCTCAGCGGCGGGCTACCTGGTAGCTCAGAACACGACTTTCAGGCCGCCACGAACAGGGGGAGCGCCAGCAAGAACCGCGTGTGCACGTCCAGGTCGAGGAGGAACGGGACCTGCACCCTGGGACCCCAGGCGTTGCCCTCCAGCGAGGAGAGCAAGGGCAGAGGCAGCCAGGCCAGCAAGGGCAAGAGCAACAGGCGAGCTCGAGTTGGGTTTCCGGTCAGGCGGGCGCGACGAAAGAGCTGGTCAAGTGGTCCTCCCAGGACCAGGGAGAACTCCGGGAGCTCGAGATCTAACAGGCCTGCCGGGATGCGCAGATCAGCGCTCAGCGAGTGGCCATGGCCAGGCGCACGCCGCCCACCACGAAGTAGCCGTGGCCCGCTCCCACCGCCGGTCCGGCGGCCAGGGCGGCGCTGGCCTGGGCGGCCAGGCGGGTCGACCTGTTGCGGGCGAAGGCTTCCACCTCGCCCTCGTCGTTCATGACGTAGAGCACCCCGTGGCGGTCCACCTGAGGGCCCGAGCTGAGGCGCTGCTCGGCGTCCAGGCGCCAGGTCTCTTGCCCGTCGGCGGCGTTCACGGCCAGCAGCTTGCCCTGGCGAGTGCTGAAGTAGTACTGCCCGTCCGGGCCCGGAGCCGGGCCCAGCACGTCGTCGCGAGGCCCCGGCTTGACCTTCCAGCGGTCCTGCCCGGTCGTCGGGTCGAGCGATGTCACGCCGCCGTCGAGCTTGACGAAGACCGCCCCGTCACCGCCCACCCAGGGCTCGGTGCGCAGGTTGCCCCGCAGGGGGAGGCGCCGCTCCTCGCTGCCGTCGGCTGCGTTCAGCACCACCAGGGGCAGGCGGTCGCCCCCCAGCAAACCTACGTAAATCTTGCCATCCGGCCCGATGGCCGGAGCTGCCCGGGCATAGGCCCCGGTGTTGGCTTTCCACAGCTTCTTGCCGGTCTGGCCGTTGAGGGCGTAGACGGCTCCGTTGGTGGTGCCGAAATAGACCGTGCCGTCCGGGCCCACGCTGGGCCCGGCCCGGCCGAAGCTGGTCTCCTTGTCGCGGTTGGGGAAGGTCCAGCGCTTCTTGCCGGTAGCCACGTCCAGGGCGGTGATGGCCCTGTCATCGGCCTGCAGCAGCGTCTTGCCGTCCGGCGTGAGGGTCTGCCAGCAGTCCGAGAACCAGAAGCCTGCCTTCTCGGTGTTGAGCACTTCCTTCTGCTTGCAGTCCAGGCTGTCGAGCCGGGCCAGGCGGCCCTGATAGCCGATCAGCACGGTATCCTCGACCGGGGAGGCGTAAAAGGTGCCCTTGACCGCGAAGGGGCGCTGGTCTTCCTCGATCAGCTCTTCCGGCTGGCACGACCAGAGCCGATGCGGATCGGCATCCTTGATGCTGCTCAGGGCCCGGGTTGCGGCGCCTAATTCCATGCCCTGAGTCTAAGTGGGGGGGCTGAAAGAACCCTGCACGGGGAACTCCACCACGATCACGGTGGTGTCATCCTCAGGCAACTCACGGCCAGCGTGGTTCAAGCTGGCGTGCATGAGGCGGTCCAGAATCTGCTCTGGAGGCGCGCTCGAGGAGCCCTGGAGGGTCCGGGAGACCCCCTCGAGGGTGAACAGGGTGTCGCTCTGGTCGCGTGCCTCGGTGATCCCGTCGCTGAAGAGCACCAGCCGGTCGCCGGGACGGAAGTCGGTCTGCACCACGTCGTGCTGGATGTCGGCATAGCCATACCCGACGAACAGGCCACCAGGCTCGATGGTCTCCAGGGCACCCGAGTCGCCGCGAAGGATCATCGGGAAAGGGATCCCCCCGGCCAGGGCCACGGAGATCTTCTCTCTGGCCGGGTCCACCTGGACGAAGGCCATGGAGCCGTCCTTGCCGTCGGCGGCCAGCAGCTCGTCGGCGCGGGAGAGAGCTTGCTCGGGGTCGAGCGAGGCCCAGTTGGGGTCGGATTTGAGCAGTTGGGTGATCTGCTGGCGCTCGGCGCGGGCCTGCTCACCGTGGCCCACCGCATCGAGCAGCCAGATGGCGGTGGTGCCGTCGGGCCGGGGGGCCACCTCGAATCCATCGCCGGATTGCTCGGGCACAGCCGCCCGGACCTGAGCCACCACCTTGAGGCCGCTGACCCCGGTTCGCATGATGGAATCCACCTGCCGGGTTTCGACAGCTCGGGGCTCGATTCCGCCCCCGAGAGTGGAAGGTTTGCAGCAACACATTAACACCTCGTTCACCGTTTCCCGGCCCTCTCTGACTATACTGGCGCCACAGATACACGGAGAGAGAATTTTGGAGGGACTTTGCCATGGCTTTGAGCACTCTCGCCCCGCCGCGCCTCGGATGGATCCGCGGGCAGGCCAACGGGGCTTCGCTGGACCTCAGTTTCGACCGTCGCCTGCACACCGTGGCCGGCACGGCCAATCAGGATTCGGTCTCACTCAGCATCGACCACGACCGCGGAGCCATCGAGGGGGTGGCCAACGGCCACGAGGTGGAGCTGGCCATGGTGGGCTGGACCCCCACCCGCGTCCGCCTCGAGGGTGAGGCCAACGGCCAGCCGCTCAACCTGGATGTCAACCTGGGCGCTCACACCATCTCCGGCTCTTCCGGCCAGGACCAGTGGAACCTTCGCTTTGATCACGACAGCCTGCACGGCACGGTGGGCTCGAAGTCGGTGGACCTGGAGCTTGATCTTTCCCGCGGCCAGCTGAGCGGCCAGGTGAACGGACAGGCCGTCCAGGCCGAGATGGTCAACCTGGACATGACCGATCTGGCCCCCCATCTCTATCTGCTTGCCCCCACGCGATGAGAAAGTGGCTCTTGCTGCTGGCTCTCCTCGCCCTGGGCGCCGGGGAGGCGCTTTTGTTCCCCACGGCTGAGTATAGCGGAGTGCTGAGCCTGCACGGCCCGGGCGGGGTGCTGGTGCTGCGCGATCAAAAGGCTTACGACGCTTTCATCGACCGCATTCCCAGGACCGAGATCTCCAAGACCAATCCGGCTCCACCGAGCGACGACCCGCTCTTGAAGCGCCCCAAGATCGACTTCACCGAGAACATGGCCGTGGTGGCCACCAGCAACTTTCCCCACACCCGGGTGAAGATCGTGCAGTTGCGCCTTCAGAGCGACGGGGAGAGCGTGCACCTGCAGGTCGAGCGGGTGACACCCGAGGAGGCGAAGTACGCCTCGGTCCCCAACGACGTGGGCCGCTACCACCTGGTGGTGGTGGACCGGCGCAACGGCGAGGTGCGCGAGGTGAATCGCTAACCATGCTCTGGTTTTTGCTGGTGCTGGCTCTGCTGGCTCCGGCCCGAGGACTGCCCGAGGTCGATCCGGAATCGGTGGACATGTCGGCAGCGCGTCTTTCTGAGATCGAGCGCGTGGTGAGCCAGGCCATCGCCGCCGGCAAGCTGCCGGGAGCGGTGGTGATCGTGGGCCGGCGGGGCAAGATCGTCTATCGCCGCGCCTTTGGCCAGCGCGCCCTGGAGCCGGCGGCCGAGCCCATGACCGTGGACACCATCTTCGACCTGGCCAGCCTGACCAAGCCCCTGGCTACCGCTCCCAGCGTGATGCTGCTGGTGGAGCGGGGCCGCCTGCGCCTGAGCGACCCGCTGGGGCTCTACTTCCCCGAGCTCGAGGACCCGGCCGCCCGCAGGGTGACCGTGCAGGAGCTGTTAACCCACACCTCGGGCTACGGCAGCGGCCTGGACCGCACCCGCGACTGGCAGGGCCTGCAGGGTGCGGTCGGCGAGCTCTCTCGCGAATACCTGCGCCACCCCCCGGGCACCCACTTCGAGTATTCCGACATCAATTACATCGCGCTGGGGCTCCTGGTGCAGCGCATCGCGGGCCAGCCCCTGGATCAGTTTTCCGCCCGGCATCTCTTCGGTCCCCTGCAGATGTCGCAGACCGGCTTCGGGCCGCGCATCGAGCCCAACGTCGCCCCCACCGAGCGCCGCGCAGCCGTCGTGCTTCGAGGCGTCGTGCACGACCACGTGGCCGCGCGCATGGGCGGCGTAGGCGGCCACGCGGGCCTCTTTGCCACCGCCGACGACGTGGCTCTCTTCGCCCAGATGCTGCTCGACCAGGGGGGCGGGGTGCTCAGCCCGGCCTCGGTGGCCCGCATGACCCGTCCGGTGGTGGTCTCCGCCAGCGGCCACACCCGTGGGCTGGGGCTGGACATCGATTCGCCCTACTCGGCCAACCGGGGCGAGCTGTTCCCCCGGGGATCCTTCGGGCACACCGGGTGGACCGGCACCTCCCTGTGGGTGGATCCTACCAGCGAGATTTTCGTGGTCTTCCTGTCCAACCGCGTGCACCCCGACGGTAAGGGGGACGTGACCCCCCTGCGAGCCCGGGTGTCTACCCTGGCGGCCGGCGCCGCCACCGATCAGCAGACCGCCTGGCGTCAGGCCGAGCAGCGCTACGCGGCCGAGGTGGCCCGCGGCCTGAGCGAGCTCGAGGCGCGGCTGGAGAAGCTGGCCGGCCTGCCCCCCTCGCCGCTTCTCTCGCGGCGCACTCTGAACGGCATCGACATCCTGCAGGAGAACGGCTTTCGCGAGCTGGCCGGGATGCGCGTGGGAGTGGTGACCAACCACACCGGTCGCAACCGCCAGGGGGTGCTGACGGTGGACCTGCTGCACAAGGCCCCCGGAGTGCGGCTGGTGCGCATCTTCTCGCCCGAGCACGGGCTGCGCGGTCAGCTTGACGAGAAAGTGCCCGATGGGGTCGACCCGCTCACCGGCCTGCCGGTGGTCAGCCTCTACGGCGAGAGAAAGCGCCCCCGTTCCGAGGACCTGGAGGGTCTGGACGCCCTGGTCTACGACATCCAGGATTGCGGCACGCGCTACTATACCTACAGCACCACCCTGCGCTACCTGCTCGAGGAGGGAGCCCGGGCCGGGCTGCCCGTGTTCGTGCTCGACCGCCCCAACCCGCTGGGCGGAGAGGCGGTGGAGGGCCCGGTGGCCGACGCCGAGCGAGACTCGTTCACCTGTCCTCACACCTTGCCGGTGCGCCACGGGATGACCATGGGCGAGCTGGCCCGCATGTTCAACGCCGAGCGCAAGATTGGAGCCGACCTGCGGGTCATCGCGATGGATCCCTGGGCCCGCTCGCTCTGGTTCGACCAGACCCAGCAAGAGTGGGTGAATCCCTCACCCAACCTGCGTGGGCCCACGGCCGCCCTGCTCTATCCCGGGGTGGGCCTGTGGGAGGCCGCCAACCTGTCGGTGGGGCGCGGAACCGACCGGCCCTTCGAGCAACTGGGCGCTCCCTGGTTGGATGCGGATCGCTTCGCTCTACTGCTCAACGAGCAGGGGTTGAGCGGAGTACGCTTCGTGCCCGTGCGCTTCACCCCCCAGAGCTCGATCTACTCCGGCCAGGAGTGCAGGGGCGTGCAGATCCTGGTTACCGATCGCGCCCGCCTGCGCCCCGTGCGGCTGGGGATGGAGCTGGCCGCTGCCCTGCTGCGTTTGCACCCGCGCCAGCTCGAAACCGAGAAGCTGGGACAACTGCTCGACAACGCCGACAGCCTGCGCCGGTTACTGGCCGGGGAAACGCCGGCTCAGATCGAGGCCTCCTGGGAGGCCGACCTGGAGCGTTTTCGAACGCGTCGCGCGAGGTTCTTGCTTTACTGAGATCTCAGGACGGAAACTGCCCGAAGTACGGGAAAGTGCCGTTGGGTGCCCCGAAGCTGGCCGGCCCGAGCAGTTGCGGCGACTGGCCCGGCAGCCCGCCCGGGCCACCGAAGGGTCCGAGCACGTTCGGTCCAGCGGGCAGACCACCCTGACCCCCGAAGGGGCCGAGCACGTAAGGACCCTGAGGCAGACCACCCTGACCCCCGAAGGGGCCGAGCACGTAAGGACCCTGAGGCAGACCACCCTGACCCCCGAAGGGGCCGAGCACATTCGGACCCTGAGGCAAGCCGCCCGGGCCATCCCAGGGCCCGAGCACGTAGGGGCCCTGTGGCAGGCCTCCCGGACCACCCCAGGGCCCGAGCACGTAGGGGCCCTGAGGCAGGCCTCCCGGACCACCCCACGGCCCGAGCACGTAGGGGCCCTGAGGCAGGCCTCCCTGACCATCCCAGGGCCCGAGCACGTAGGGACCTTGAGGCAGTCCGCCTTGCCCGCCGAAGGGGCCGAGCACGTTGGGTGACTGCTGGGGAAGCCCGCCCGGGCCGGTGTAGGGGCCGATGAATGGGAAGCTTGGATTGGTGGGGCCCGGGACCGGTTGGGTAACGGCCGGCGGGTCCGGGTTGGTGACCGCGTGGCAGTGACACGGACAGCTCGCGGGCTGCCCGGCCACGAAGCCCCACTGGTTGTAAAGCTCTCGCTCGCGCTGGACGGAGACCGCAATGATTGCGAGCTGCTCCTGAGTGTAGGAGACCTGCATGACCGGCGTTGTCGGGTTGGGACCGCCGGTCGGGTAAGTGCCCACGGTTTGGACTCCCGTGAAGCTGTAGTTGGGGTTCGAGGTGCCTTGCAACGTGCTCATGCTGACTCTCCCTGCTCAAGTTAACGCCGGGGGCCTGTCCTGCGTCCTACCGGGATGGGCGGAATGTCGATCATGATTCGACACAAGCCTCGGTGTTGACCTGCCTGGGAGCGCAGCCGGAAACCCCCTTGACACAGTCTTCCGGCTGCGCGACGCCCGGCATCTTGTGCTACAAGTCCGGTCGCCTACAATATCTTGTGGTGGTGGAGGCGGGGGTAGGGCCCCCCGAGAGCGTCCTTCGACACCACAAGGGGGTTTGCGGCCGGACTTCTAAAGTGCAAGGCCTTTGGTCTTGCACTTTACAACGCGCTGGAACGCAGTTCCGGCGCGTTCGTCAGATTGTGCTAATGTGCCAGACCAAAGTGCGA
>JAANMX010000888.1_pt1 | contig 37092 bp, 31 predicted proteins | sample 7279681 | NCBI WGS metagenome assembly JAANMX01 (sample SAMN14094542, study PRJNA606508) | bioreactor metagenome | isolation source: A lab-scale SPAN reactor treating ammonium-rich wastewater day 351 | place: Ireland: Galway | collected 2018-01-01 | reverse complement strand
CGTGCGAGCGCAGGGGCGGGCAGGAGCCGTCTTCCATACGGCCTGCAAACAACTCCGGTTCTGATGGCAGCTCGGTCATATTCGTTTCGTAGCGCAGGCACCTTGCCTGAAGTCGGGCCGTCACGCTTGCCAGTGCCGTGGGCGGGGCGCCCACGGCCTGTGCAGGCGGGGCGCCTGCGCTACGGCCTGCGCTCCTACCCTATGCGGCGGATGGAGTCGGATTTGGGCTAGATAACCCGACCTCGACGGCCGGGGAACGGCCTGCTGGGCCGGTTTGCATGATTTCTGATTTTTTTGCGGGCTATGCCATGACCGCCAATGCAAAGCCCCCGGTTTCCCGGGGGCTTTTTGTTGGCTTGCTGCTTATTCGTCCCAGGGCAGTGCTACCGGGGGCTCGCAGAACTCGCCCTCCTTGGCCGGCTTGCTGGGCTGCGGCTGGGCGGGCTGCTCGGCGGTCGGCGTCTTCTTGCCGTTCTTGAGCTGGTCCAGCAGCACCTCGATGGCCTTGTCCATCTGCGGGTCACGGCCGGCGAGCAGGTCGGCGGGCGAGATGTCCACGGAGATGTCGGGCATGCATCCGTTGTGCTCCTGGTTCGTGCCGTCAACGTTGAAGAAGCCGGTGCTGGGCAGGCGCCAGTTGGTGCCATCGGAGAGCGTGATATCGCGGGTGCCGATCACGGCGCCCGGCGTCTGCACGCCGATGATGGTGGCCATGCCCAGGGTCTTCATCGCGTGCGGGAAGACCTCGGCGTCGCTGTAGCTTCGCTCGTTGATCAGCACGACGATGGGGCGGTTCCAGGCCACCTGGGGCTGGCCTATGCGTCGTCCGTCGCGCAGCTGCATGTAGGCGTAGGGCCTGCGCGACAGGATGTCGATCAGCTGCTGGTGGATGTTGCCGCCGCCGTTGTCGCGCACGTCGATGATCAGCGCGCGGGCCATCTGCACCTGCGGGCTGGCCAGCTCGTTCTCGAAGGCGTTCAGGTTCTGGGGCATCATCTGAGCGATGTGCACGTAGGCGACCTGGCCGCGGCTCTTCTGGGCGGCGGTCTGCTTGTTGCCCATCACGAACTGCTGGTACATGCGCTGGCGGCGCGCGCCCCAGCTTTCCGGCGTGATCATCACTTCACGGAAGTTCTGGCCCTCGGGGTTGTCGGCGACGAACAGGCTGACTTCCTTGCCGACGGTGCTTTCCAGCTTTTCGTAGAAGTTGTCGCCGGTGCTGAGGGCCTGGCGATTGACGCGGAAGATGTAGTCGCCCTCACGGATCCAGACCTTGTCGGCCGGGCCGCCCTTCTCGACGCTGAGCACCTTCATGCGCAGGCGGTTGCCGGGCATGGCCTGGGGCTCCAGCTCGGCGCCGAGGTAGCCGGTCTCGTAGGGCCTGGCCTTCACGGTGTTGGCGTAAGCGCCGGAGTGGCTGGCGCTGACCTCACCCACCATGCGGTTCAGGTAGTACAGGTACTCCTCGCGGCAGCCGGCGGCGGCCACCAGCTCGCGGTACTTCGCGCCCAGCGCAACCCAGTCTTTGCCGTGGAACTTGGGGTCATAGAACATCTGCGCGAACGAGCTGTGCGCCTCGTCGAAGGCCTTCAGCATCTCTTCCTTTTCACTGACCTGGCGCACGGCCACGAACGGCACGGTGCGGCCGCTGTTGATGCCGGTGGGCGCCGGCACGTACTCGAGCTGTCCATTGCCGTCCACGAACAGGATTTCCTTGCCGTCGGGCGTGTAGCTGGCGTAGGCGCCCTGTCCGATCAGCACCTCGCCGCTGCCGCTGATATCGGTGACGACCAGGTCCTGGCGGAAGAAGGCCGCGCCGCGGGTGATGCGGTCAAACGCGATGAAGCGACCGTCGGGGCTGAACACCGGCACTTCCTCGATGGCCGGGGTGCCGTACACGCGGCGCTGGTTGCTGCCGTCGGCGTTCATCACGTAGATGTCGGCGTTGCCGCCGCGGCTGCTGTCGAACGCGATCATGCGGCCGTCGGGGCTGAAGCTCGGGTCGTCGTCATCGGCGCGGTCGGTGGTGAGCTGCACGGCCGGCGAGCCGTCGATGCGCTTGAGCCAGATGTCCTTGTTGCCGCTGCGTGTGGAGCAGAACACGACGCTCTGGCCGTCGGGGCTCCAGTTCTGGAAGAAGTCGTCGGCGGTGTTGGTGGTGAGCTGGCGTAGGTTCTGGCCGTTGGTGTCGATCAGCCAGATGTCGCTGTTGCCGCTGCGGTTGCTGTAGAAGCTGATGGTCTTGCCGTCGGGGCTGAGGCGCGGGTTGTCGTTGACGTGGGCGTCGTTTGTGATGGCGCGGGCGGTGCCGCCGTTGGCGTCCATGATCCAGAGGTCGCCGCCGAGCGAGAACACCACGGCCCTGCCGTCGCTGCTGAGCGCGGCGCGCTGGATGCCGCTGTTGAACTGGCGCTCGACGATCTTGTCGCCTGCCGAATCCTCGCGGATGTCCACCTTGAGCTGCACGGGCTTGGCGCCCTGCTTGGTGAGGTCCAGGCTCCACATGTAGAACTTCCAGACGAACACGATGCTGGAGTCGTCCTGCGAGAAGCTGACCTGGCTGAGCCCGTCGTCGCCGAGGCTGGTGATCTGCTCGCAGGTGTCGGCGTGGTTGTCGCACACGAACAGCTCAAAGCTGCCGTTCACCTCGCGGGTGAAGTACAGGCGCTTGCCGTCGCGGCTGATGCGCGGCTCGCGCGAGTTGCCGCTGTAGCCCAGCAGCTCTTCGGGGGCCTGGCCCTCGACCTGGCGGAACAGGCGGTCGTTGGCCGTGCCCTGGTACTCCTGCACCTTGGGGTCGGAGGCGCCGGCCACGAAGTACAGGGTTTTGCCGTTGTCCGCCGTGGTGGCGCTGTTGGCGCCGGTGAAGGTGAGGCGTTTCGGCGTGCCGCCCTTGAGCGCGACCACGTAGATGTCGTCGGTCTGGCCGCGGTTCCAGCCCATGGCGCGGCGCGAGCTGAACAGCACGCTCTTGCCGTCGGACGTGAAGCCGGTGGGGACGTCGCCGGCGTTGTGATGGGTAAGGCGGCGGGGCGTGCCGCCGTCGATGGGCATCACCCACAGGTCGTAGGAACCCGAGCGATCGGAGCAGAACACGATTTCCCTGCCGTCCGGGGTGACCAGCGGCTTGGTGTCGTAGGCTTCATTGAGGGTCAGGCGCGTGGAGCGCCCGCCGGATGCGGGCATGGACCACAGGTCGCCGTGCAGTGTGTAGACGACAGTCTTGCCGTCAGGCGAAAGCGAGGGGAAGCGGGCGCCGGGCAGGCCCATCTTGGGGTCAAGCACGGGCTTTTTGGGCGCCGGCTGCTGGGCGAACGCCAGCCCGCCGACAGCGGCGAGCAGGGCGAACATGAACAACGTCCTCATCATGGACTCCTTGGTTCTGTGGGCACGCAACGCGACCCACGGGCTTGGTTTGAGACCGAACAGCTTAACTACGGATCAGCCCGCCCGTCAGCCACGGAATTCCCGTCACCGTGATGCCACGAGCGGACCGGTCATCGAGCAGGGCGCGGCCTGGAACCTCACAAGGGTGCGACAGGCCGTCGGCCCCGGCCGCTGCCCCCAACAAGCGCCCGGCTGGGCTACGCATGGTCCCAATTGCATTAGTCCAATATGCTTGACTTTGGGATACATCCATTGGAGAATTGTTGGCTTGCGTCTCTGAAATGAAGGACACAATGCTTCTTGTTGCGGAAAGTGACCGGGAAGTGGGTAACGTAGTCGAGCAAGCGGCGGCCGGGTTGTTGCCCGTTGAGTGTGTTCACGATGCCGAAGCCGCCTGCAAGAAGGCTGCCGCCAACCCGCAACCGCAAATCGCCCTCATCGACATAAGGTTTCGTGGGGGCGGTCTGACCCTGGCCAACGAGATCTTCGTTCTTTCACCCGACACTCACATTCTGCTTTTTGGCGCCAATCCAACGGTCGAAGAACTCGAGCAGGCCGTAAACAGCCAGGTGGCCGGATTCATGCGACTGCCCTTCGGTTCGGAGTCGATCCGCGCCCGGATCTCTCACCTGCTGCAGTCACCGCCGCGCTCCCGCGGGCTGGGCGGCATGATCAGCAACCTGCACACCGAGGTGCGCACTCGCAGCGAGATGCTGGTCCGCGCGCGCCGTGCCGGCCTGATGGCACTGGCGCGCCTCGCCGAGTATCGCGACACGGAAACCGGCATGCACGTCGAGCGCGTGGCCGCGTTCAGCGAACAGCTGTCGCTGCTGCTGGAGCGCCAAAGCGTGTACGCCGACCAGATCACCAAGCCGTTCCTGCAGTCGATACGCCTGGCCGCGGCCGTGCACGACATCGGCAAGGTGGCGATTCCCGATTCCATCCTGCACAAGCCCGCCAGGCTCACGCCCGAAGAGTTTGAGCTGGTGAAAACCCACACCATCAAGGGCTGGGAAGTGATCGAGGCCGGGCGCAAGGCGGACCGCGGAACGGACTACGAAATGACGCTGGCGGCGCAGGTGATCCGCAGTCACCACGAAAAATTTGACGGCAGCGGCTACCCGGACGGGCTGAAAGGCGAGGCGATTCCGCTGGCCGCACGCATCGTGGCTGTGATTGACGCCTACGACGCCATGCGCAGTACACGAGTATACAACCCGGAACGCGCCCGCGACGACACGGCCGGGGAAATCCGCCGTTGCATGGGCAGCCACTTCGACCCGAAGATTGCGGACGTGTTCCTGCGGCACATCGACGTGTTCGAGATGATGGGCCGTAACATCGACCGCGTGACCGCACGCTGGAAGTAATCTCGTTACAAATCGACTTCCGAATCGTAAGCGCCGCCAAGGTTCGTCTTTTCTAGCCTTTCCTGCGTGCTAGACTCTGCGGCCCTTGGCGACTGGCTCCTTTTTCGCCGCATAAGTGGTGGGCTTTGACCGGAACTTTGCCCCCGGCGAAAAAGGTGCCTGTCCCCCTCGACGGAGCATGCAATGGCAGAAATCACGCGCGTAGGCGTCATCGGCGCGGGACAGATGGGCAACGGCATCGCGCAGGTGTTCGCCATGAAGGGCGTTCACGTCGTGATGCTGGATGTGAACCAGGAAGCCCTGAACAAGGGCATCGGCACCGTCCAGAAGTCCCTCTCGAAGCTGGTGGAAAAGGGCAAGCTTGAGCCCAACGCCATGGCGACCTCCATCGCCATGATCACCCCCACCACGGACTACGCCCTGCTGAAAGACCGCGAACTGGTAATCGAGGCCGCCACAGAAAACCTCGAGCTCAAGCGCAAGATTTTCCAGCAGATCGACGCAGCCGCGCCCGAGGGCGCGATCCTGGCCAGCAACACCAGCAGCATCAGCATCACTACCCTGGCCGCCGGCACGAAGCGGCCGTCCAAGTTCATCGGCATGCACTTCATGAACCCGGTGCCGCTGATGCAGCTGGTGGAGGTCATCCGCGGCCTCGACACCGACGACGCCACCTACAACGCGATCATGGCGCTGGCCACGCGGCTGGGCAAAACCCCGGTGGCGTGCAACGACTTCCCGGGTTTTGTCAGTAACCGCATATTGCTGCCGATGATCAACGAGGCGATCTACGCGCTGATGGAAGGCGTGGCCGACGCCCAGAGCATCGACCAGATCATGAAGCTGGGCATGAACCACCCGATGGGGCCGCTCAGCCTGGCGGATTTAATCGGGCTCGACACCTGCCTCGCCATCATGCAGGTGCTGCACCGTGACCTGGGCGACAGCAAGTACCGCCCCTGCCCGCTGCTGAAGAAGTACGTGGACGCCGGGCACTTGGGGCGCAAGACAGGACGTGGTTTCTATAAATACGACTAGCTGCCGGCTGTTAGCTGCTGGCTGCTGGTCTTGTTTATGACGGCGGTAGTTCCCAGCAGCCAGAAGCCAGTAGCTGACAGCCAAAACGGAGTGTCCCATGAACCAGCCCCCCAACTCAGGTATGAACGTGCCTCCCGGTTACGGCCAGACGCCGCCGGGCTACGGCCAGCCGCAGGGTTACCCCCAGGGCGCGCCCCAGAGCTACCCGCAGTCGGGGCCCGTGCCGGCTTCCGGCAGCTACATGCCGCCGCCGCAGGGGCGTACCGGCTTCACGCGACAGATTTTCAACCCGGCCATGTACCGCCAGCCGGGCAGCGGAAGCTGGGCCGCCGCGTCGCTGATCCTGTCACTGGTCAGCATGGTCTTCTGCCTGGGCCTGATTGCGCCGCTTCCGCTGCTGATCGGCCTGGTGGGCCTGGTCGGCAACAAGCGCGCCAAGGGCCTGGCATTCGTGGGCGTGGTGCTTTCGGCGCTGCAGATCGGCGGCTGGGCGCTGCTGATGGGCACCGGCATGTACCTCAACTTCCAGAGCGAAGGCCTGGCCGAGGACGCCGGCAAGCCGGTGGTGGCCGCGATCAGCGAATTCAAGAACGACCACAAGCGCGTGCCCGCGAGCCTCGAGGAGCTGGTGGCCGAGGGCTACCTGCCCGCCACCTGGGAGCAAGGCCTCGACGGCATCAACGGCAACGTGGCCGAGCATGTGAAGGGCAAACGCTGGAGCGACTTCCTGCGCTACAAGCCGGGCGGCGACTCCATGTGGAAGGGTGAAACGGGCTGGGTCGACGTCGCCAACAACGGAAATGCCGACGACTGGGCCGACTTCTTCGGCGTGGAAGCTCCCACCGAGGGCCAGACCTACCAGACCTACGGCCTTGCGTTCGTGGGCCTGGACACGCTGTGGGGCACCACGGACGACAGCGCCGTCAACCAGACGCCGGAAGAGCCCTACGAGCTGACGGCCGTGTGGGGCGGCGACGACAAGACCCGCGAGTTCGCCAAGAAGCGGCGCGACATGCAGCGCATGCAGCGTCAGCTTGAGGCCAAGAGGGAGACGCTGGAAGGCGCGGTCTCCAAGGCCGAGAAGGACCTGGAGCAGGTGGAAGGCGAAGTGCGCGAGCTGATGGACGCCAAAGGCCTCACTTCGCTGGATGCGGTCAAGAAAGACAGCAAGGGCGCGGGCCTGCTGAAACTGGCGGGCGCGACCGCCAAGCGCCACGACGTGGCCCGCAAGAAGCTTGAGCTGGTGTCGGCCAAGATCGACGACATCAGCATCCAGGTGCGCCTGCTGCAGAACGAGGAAGAAATGGCCAAGATGGCCGACAGCCCGCAGGAAATGGCCGAGCTGGTGATACTGCTGGAGGAAACCCAGAAGGTGCTGGACGACAAGGTCAGCCTGGGCGACCTGGACACCAAGGCCGACGACGAAGCGGCCGCGGAGTGGTTCTCGGACAAGTTCAAGTAGAGAACTGCAATGACCAATGACCAATTTTCAATGACCAATGAGTAAGACACATTGGTTATTGGTCATTGTTCATTGCTTTTAAGGAACGCATGGCCCTGTCGCCTACAGCCGTGAAGTACATCGCCATCGGCGTCGTGATCGTGGTCGCGGTGCTGATCATCGGCGCCATCGTGATCGACATCCTGAAGGTGGTGGTAGGCCTGTTGATCGGCGGCGGCCTGATCTACCTGGGCATCCGCTTCCTGATGGGCAAAGGCCTGCCCAAGAACGTCGAGAAGCTGGTAGACAAGGCGGTCAAGGCGGGCAAGGAAGAGGCAAAGCAGGATTGATCCGTAAACAAAATTGGGAATTGGTAATTGGTTATTGGTAATTTGCTGTCGTCAGGCACCCAACAGCAAATTACCAATAACCAATTACCAATGACCAATGCGACACAGCGGGACCCTTGAACCCCATGATTGAAGTCCAGCATGTCTGCAAAACCTTCCGCCAGTTCCGCGCCGTGTGGGACCTGAGCTTCCGTTGCGACAAGGGCGACATCTTCGGCTTTGTCGGCCCCAACGGCGCCGGCAAGACCACCACCATGCGCATGATGGCCACGCTGCTGGACCCGGACTACGGCGACATCCAGATCGACGGCGTCAGCGTGCTCGATGAGCCCGAGGAAATCCGCCGCGTGATCGGCTACATGCCCGACTACATCGGCGTATACGAAGGCGTCGAGATCCGCGAATACCTCGAGTTCTTCGCAGCCGCCTACCGCATCGCGCCCGAGCGCCGCAAGAAGCTGGTGGACGAGATCATGGAGATCACCGACCTCACCAGCGTCGAGAAGAAAGACGTCAGCACGCTTTCCAAGGGCATGCGCCAGCGCCTGTGCCTGGCCAAGACCCTGGTGCACGATCCCAAGGTGCTGATCCTGGACGAGCCCGCGGCCGGCCTGGACCCGCGCGCGCGCATCGAGCTGCGCCTGCTGCTCAAGGAACTCCAGAAGCTGGGCAAGACCATCATCATCAGCAGCCACATCCTCACCGAGCTCTCCGACATCTGTAACTCCGTCGGCATCATCGAGCGCGGCATCATGCTCACGGCCGGCAAGATCGAGGACATCCTGACCGAGCGCGCGGGCGGGCCGGTGCAGCGGCAGAAGCTGTTTCTGAAGGTGCTGGGCTCGCCGGACGCGGCGGTCACGGTGCTGCGCAGCCTGCCGGACATCGGCGGCTGCGAGATCGACCGCGGGCTGATCACCTTCACGTTCATGCAGCCGATCGAGAGCAACCCCGGTCTGCTGCGCGAGCTGCTGAACCGCAACGTGCCGGTGGTAACGCTGGCGCCGGCCACGCAGAACCTCGAGGACATCTTCCTCAACGTAACCAAGGGCATCATCGCCTGACCAAAGCCCGTGGCAGCAGGTAGGGACACGCCGCCGCGTGTCCCTGTGTTGCACGTGCAACCCGGGCTCTGGCTATCGTTCGCGGCGCTGCTCTTTGCGCCGGCGGCGCTCGGCGTCGCCGTTTGAGCCCAGGTCAACCAGCGCGCCGATCACGACGGCCGCGATCTGCAGCGGGCCGAAGTGCGTGTTGTAGGCCCACACCAGCGCCAGCGTCATCCAGGGCATGAAGATCAGGCCGATCAACGGCCAGATCCAGGTGCGGAACGCATTGGGCTGCACGCAGGGGCTGAAAATCCACATCACCGCCAGCAACAGGCGCGGCGAGATCAAGGCAAGCAGCAGGTAGAGGCATCCCATACGCGCCATTCTTGCAAAAACGCGGGGCAGGCTTCCAGCCCGTGGGGCAGGCTGCCAGCCTGCCACGCCTGCGGCCTTTGGCCGCAGGCGAATGCGGACAGGATGTCCGCGCTCCAAAAGGAACGGGCGGCCTGGGCCGCCCAATCCAAAATCAAAAATCCAGAATCGCCGCCTATTCCATGTTGGCGAGGGCGGGCGGGATGAACATGCGATCGCCGACCTCGACGCCGTTGTTCTCGAACCACTTTTCCTCGAACTCGATGGCGTACTTGGCGGGCAGGCCTGACTCGTAGCGCTCCAGCTGGTAGTCCGGCGTGCCGGCCTCGGGCGCTTTCATCACCTGGTGGATCTTCACGATCACGCCCTTTTCGTCGCAGAACGCGATCGAGAGGTTCATGCGGCAGTTCTTCATCCAGTAGGTCAGCTCAGGCTGCTCTTCCTTGTAGATGAACAGCATGCCGTGGTTTTTGCGCAGACTGGTGCGGTACATCAGGCCGCGGGCCTGCTCGGCGTCGGTGAGCGCCAGTTCCATGTGCGCGCGGGCCTTGAAGCCGTTGTCCTTGCCGGGCCAGCGGTCGGTGACGACGTCCTTGGCCTTGGCCTTGTAGAACACCAGCGGCACCACGTTCGGCTTCAGGTCGCGCAGGGCGTACGGGAAGCTGAGCTCGCCGACAGGCTCGAAGCCTGACGGCACCGCGATCACGAAGCGCGAGGACGCTTTGGCCGCGATCTCGCCGGCCTCGGTGTTGTTGAACTTCTGGCTGATCGAGTACTTGCCGCCCTCGGCGCTGACGTACCAGAGGCTGGCGCCGGAGGGCGCGGTGATTTTGACCTGCCCGGGGTCGTCCCAGGCCAGCACGATGGCCTTGCCGGCCTCGAGGCTGGGGGCCTTCAGCAGCGCGGCCTGGCGCGCCTCCTCGGTGCGGGCCAGGGCAGCCGACAGGCGCGCTTCGCCGAACTTGATTTCGAGGTCGTCGTAGGTGACGTCCTTGGCCGACATGATGTCCACGCCCGCGACGGTCACCGGCGAACGACGTTCGATCTTGTTCCGGCTGAAGAAATCGGCGCCCTTGAAGATCGCCAGGTGGGTGGCCTGGGTGGGGCTGTAGTAGACGGGCTCGTCGAGGTCGCTGCCGTTGTTGGCCTCGATGCCCTCGTAGATGGCCGAGATCACCGTGACGCCGAAGCGCCCGGCGCTTTCCAGGTAGCAGGCGCACCACTTGCCCTTGGCCTCCTTCAGCCAGAACTCGTGGAAGCCGCTGACGGGCAGCAGCACGCCCTGGCCTTCCGTCAGGTCGTCGCGGTCTTTCACCAGCTGCGCAACCTCTTCGGGCTTCTCCAGCACCTTCAACTGCACGCTGGGCGCCTCTTCCGGCTTCTCCTCCGGGCGCTCGTTGCGCAGGAAGAACAGCTGGGCGAAGGTGCCGCCCGCTTCCTTCGACTTCTCGACCAGGTTGGGCTCGGTCTTCACCTCGGCGCCCTTGGCCAGGCCCAGTTCCTTGGCCACGCCTCCGCGCACCTGCAGCACCACGCGCGCGTTCCTGGCCCCGTATTCATGCGGAAAGCTGGCCTGCGAGAAGGCCGGCACGCTCTCGACCAGCACGGCCTTGCCGGCCGCATCGACGAACACCAGGTCAACGGGGTCGGGCATGTTGTTGAACTTCAGCTTCACCGGCTCGGCCTGCTCCGGGTACAGGTAGGCGATGGCCTGGCCGTCCTTGATGGCGAGGCCGTTGAGGGCCCTGCGGCGGTGCAGCTCGGTGCGCGCGATGTAGGCGTCGAAGGCCTTGCCGTTGACGGAAAGCTTCTCGGTGGTCTCGAGGAAGGGCCACTTCACGGGCTCAACCTCTTCGGTTTCGTCGCCGCAGGAAGCCAGTGCCAGGGAAAGCGCCAGCAGCGCCGAGCAGCAGAACAGGGTCTTCATCCAGCCCATCGCAATCTCCAATACCCAGACGCCCCGGTGGGCCGGGGCGCTAAAGAGCCGCGCAGCATAGGGCCAAGCCCCCCAAGGGGCAAGTACGGGTTGGGGGCGGTGTGGAGGCGGCAACCAAAGGCCGGGATGCCAATCCCGGGCGATGTCAGCCGTAGGGACACGCGGCCGCGTGTCCCTACCTGTCTCGCGTCGCCCCTACTTGGCAACGATGTTCACGATGCGGCCGGGGACGGCTATCAGCTTGGTGATCTGCTTGCCTTCCACGAACTTCTGCACGTTGTCGTTGGCCAGCGCCAGCTTCTCCATCTCTTCCTTGCCGGCCTTGCTGGGCAGCATGATGGTGCCGCGCAGCTTGCCGTTCACCTGCACGGGGATTTCCACCTCGTCCAGTACCATGGCCGCCGGGTCCGCCTGGGGCCAGCCGCGCTCGAACACGCTTTCGTTGTGGCCCAGGGCCTGGTTCAGCTCTTCGGCCGTGTGGGGCACGAAAGGCGCCAGTGTGCGCACCATGGCGTCGAAGGCTTCGCGCAGGGCGTGGCGGTCCGGGGCATCGGCCTTGCTCGGGTCGGCCAGGCCCTTTACGAAGGCGTTGATGTCGTTCAGCAGCTCCATGCCCTTGGCGATGGCGGTGTTAAACGCGTATCTGCCCTCGAACTCGCGGGTCACCTTGTCGATCAACGTGTGGGCGCTGGCGCGCAGGGCCTTGGCGGCCTGGCCGTACTGGGTGCCGGCCGGGGCTTCGCCGATCTCTTCCACCAGCGGCGCGTACTGCAGCACGGTGTCGTACCAGCGGCGCAGGAAGCCGTACGGCCCCTTCATGCCGTTGGGGTCCCAGACGCTGTCGGCGTCGCCGGGGCCCAGGAACAGGATGGCCAGGCGCAGGGCGTCGGCGCCGTACTGGTTCACCAGCTCGGTGGGGTCGGCGCCGTTCTTCTTGCTCTTGGACATCTTCTCGATGCGGCGGGTGATGTCCTTGTCACTCGCCTTGCCCTCCTTCTTCAGCTTGGCGAACTCCTCGGCGCTGACGTAGCGGTTCATGTGCTCGTTCACCACGCGGATGCTCTCGCCCTGGATCAGGCCGTGGGCGTACAGGCGGTTGAACGGCTCATCGAAGTCGATCAGGCCGATGTCGTGCAGGAACTTGGTGTAGAAGCGCGCGTAAATCAGGTGCAGGATCGCGTGCTCGCGCCCGCCGATGTACAGGTCCACGGGCGCCCAGTGGTGGCACTTCGCGCGGTCGAAAATCTGCTCGCTGTTCTTCGGGTCCGTGTAGCGCAGGTAGTACCACGAGCTGTCCACGAAGGTGTCCATGGTGTCCATGTCGCGGCGCGCGTCTTCACGGCCGCACTTGGGGCAGCGCGTTTTCTGGAAATCCGGGTGCAGGGTCAGGGGCGACTGGCCCGTGGGCAGGAAGTCCACGTCGTCGGGCAGCCTGACGGGCAGCTCGGATTCGGGCACCGGCACGATGCCGCAGGCGTGGCAGTGCACGACAGGGATCGGGCAGCCCCAGTAGCGCTGGCGCGAGATGCCCCAGTCGCGCAGCTTGTAGTTGACCTTGGGCCCGCCCTGGCCGTGGGCCAGCAGGTCGGTGGCGATCTGCTTGATGGCCTGGGCGCTGGTCAAACCGTCGTACTTGCCGCTGTTGACCAGGGTGCCGTGTTCGGTGTAGGCGGCTTGCTTTACGTCAACTGCAGTAACTCCCGCCTCCCGCCTCCCGCCTCCCGCCTGAATCACCTGCTTGATCGGCAGGCGGTATTCGCCGGCGAACTCGTGGTCGCGCTCGTCGTGGGCGGGCACGGCCATCACGGCGCCGGTGCCGTACATCAGCACGTAGTTGGCGACAAAGATCGGCACTTCTTCGCCGTTCAGCGGGTTCACGGCTTTGAAGCCTGTGTTGATGCCCTCTTTCTCGGCGTCGCCGGCGCGGTCCTGCTCGGACATCGCCAGGGTTTCCTTCACGAACTCGCGCAGGCGCTTGGCGTTCTTTTCGTCCGACTGGTGGATGATCTTCTCGACCAGCGGGTGCTCCGGCGCCAGGGCCACGTAGGTGACGCCGAACACCGTGTCGGCCCGTGTAGTGAATACTGTCAGGGTGTGCTCGGACTGCAGCTTTGCCGTGAAGTCGATGTTCACGCCCTCGCTGCGGCCGATCCAGTAGCGCTGCTGGCTGGTGACTTTTTCGGGCCACTTGTCGCCCAGCTTGTCCAGGCCTTCCAGCAGGCGGTCGGCGTAGTCGGTGATGCGCAGGAACCAGGCGTCGATCTCTTTGATGATCACGCGCGACTCGCAGCGGAAACAGGCCTGGAACTCGTCGCCGTCCTTGACGATGGTTTCCACCTGCTCGTTGGCCAGCACGGTGTTGCAGTGGGTGCACCAGTTGACGCGGGCCTTCTTGCGGTAGGCGATGCCCTTCTCCAGCATCTGCAGGAAGATCCACTGCGTCCACTTGTAGTAGTCGGGCTTGCAGGTGAAGACTTCGCGGTCCCAGTCGAAGCTGTAGCCGAACGCGTGCTTCTGCTTGCGCATCTCCTCGATGTTCGCGTAGGTGAACTTCGAGGGGTGGATCTTGTTCTCGATGGCAGCGTTCTCGGCCGGCAGGCCGAAGGCGTCCCAGCCCGTGGGGTTCAGCACGTTGTGGCCGCGCATGCGCAGGTAGCGCGCCATGGAATCGGTCAGGGTGTAGGGCAGGGCGTGGCCGAAGTGCAGCTTGCCGCTGGGGTAGGGGAACATGGACAGGATGTAGAACTCCTTGTCCGACTTGGGCTCAGTGCCGCTGCTGGCGGGCTTGTTGCGCTGGGCCCAGTAGCTCTGCCACTTGGCTTCGTAATCGGGGAACTTGCGTTCTTCTTCCATGGCTCTCTCCGTGGGGCGGCTGTGTCGCCCGCTCACGCGGGCTCTGCAACTTTTACCCGCCCCGACCCGGGGCTAACGCCCCGGGCCAATTTCTGCCGCCCCCTGCGGGGGCTCAACAGCGCCGCAACGATAGCGGCGCCGGATGCTTCCTCAACCTCGCAAATCAGGCCAATCCAAAAACAACCGCAAAAGCAAACTGCCTTTCACCACGAAGTCACACGAAGTTCTCAAGCCTGGTTGCAGCCATTTCGTGGCCCTTGGTGGCCATTCGTGGTTGCCCGTAGTTTGGTACACCGGCACGAATCGCACGGGTATCAGTTCGCTCACTGCCATCACGACCCCAAATCGACTCCGCCCCGCCTTCTTGGGCGGGGCGGGTTCCTTTGCCGTTTCCTAGGCCGTGGCCTGGGTTGGTTTCTTGGCAGGTACCGCCTCCACCCTTCGCACATCGAGTCGCGCGCCGTTGAACTTGAGCAACAGGCCGACATCGAGCTCGAGGCTCTTTAGCAGGGTGCGCGCCTTGGCGTATTCATCCGGGGAAATCTCTTCGGTGTCCACCAGCAGGCACAGGATGGCGTCGTTCACGCAGAAGTCCACGCCCAGCTCGCCCAGCGTGTGGCCGCGGTAGTGCACCTTCACCGGCTTGTCGATCTCGACGGCCACGCCTGCTTCGCGCAGCTCGATCTCCATGGCCTCGCGGTAAAAGTTGTGCGGCAACCCGGAGCCCAGCTCCGCGTGCACGGCCTTGGCGGCGTTGATCACCTGTTGCGTCAGTTCCTTGTGCAGCATCATGGGCTCGCAACGTTAAACTGCCGTCAATGTACAGGGGCGCGGGGCCCCGTTCCATAGCCTGAACGGGGTCCAGTTTCGCGTGCTGTAACGGCCGGGTTCCGCCGTCGTAACCTCTTCCGCGCCGGAACCGCTGGATTCAAGGATTTCGCCTCTGGCACGCCGATTGCAACTGCACGGCCGAGGAGGGGCCGATCATGCGTTATCTTGTCTGCGCGGCGCTGTTGGCGCTGCTGGCTGTCACGGGCTGCGATCGCGGCACAGGTGCGTCGAGTGTTTCCAGTGGTTCCGCTACGCCGGCGCCGCTCACGATCACGACTGCCTCCATTCCCGGTTTCGTGATGCCCGCGGCGACGGGTTCACCTATGCCGGCGTATACGGCGACCATCAGCGCCACCGGCGGCACGGGCACCTACAGCTGGAGCATCGTCGCCGGCACCCTGCCCGCAGGGCTGAGCATCGCCCCCACCGGCACGCCCGCAACCACCATCTCCGGCACCATGACGTCACCCGCGACCACCAGCTTCACCGTGCAGGTGACCGACTCAGCCGCCGCCACTGCAACCAGGGCTTACACTCTGGTGGTTACCGCTGCGCCGGCAACTCTCACGATCACAACTACCACGATCCCCGACTTCACGGTTCCGGGATGGCCGGGGGCGACTATGCCGTCGTACTCGGCTACCATCAGCGCCACCGGCGGCACGGGCACCTACAGCTGGAGCATCGTCGCCGGCACCCTGCCCGCGGGGCTGAGCATCGCCCCCACCGGCACGCCCGACACAACCATCACCGGTACCATGACGTCACCCGCCACCACCAGCTTCACCGTGCAGGTAACGGACTCAGCTTTCACCACCGCAACCATGGCCTACACGCTGGTGGTGAACTACGCACCGACGCCGCCGCCAGGCTCGACCACGCCTGTTTACTTCGGCCAGCCTCTGGCCGGGCGCATGCTGTTCATCTGCGACATGTCGGCCGCCACGGCCGGCCAGCCGCTGGCCAACCTGCAGACGGAGTTGACGGCGGCGCTCAACGGCCTGACGGGATCGGAAGAGTTCGACATCCTGGTGTACAACGAGGCGATCTCGGGCTACGTGAGCGCCCTGTGGGGCGCGCCACAGCAGGCGACGGCCGGCAACGTGACCGCGGCGGTAAACTGGGTGAACGGGCCGAGTTTCACGGCGGCGGGCGGCGTGGATTACGCCTGCTACACGGCGCTGCAGGCCTCGTTCGCGAACTACACGAACATCGACACGGCGTTCCTGTACACCTGGGGCACGCCCGGCGACGGCAGCGCAATCCTGGCCGACTACCCGGGCTGGGCAGCTAGCGACCCCAACCGCCAGCTGACAGTGATCTGCAAAGGCGGCAGCGCCCCAACCTTCGCCCAGCAACTCGCCGCCCTGGCCGGCGGGACGTACGTGCCTTAAGCTGCGCGCAGATCAGCCGGCAACCGCGACATGGCGAGGCATCTGGTTCCAGAAGCGGCCGTCGAGCTCGCGGCCGGTGCGCTTCTTGTTCACACCGCCCCATTGCTTGAAGAAGAAGGCCACGTGGGCCTCGATGCATTGGTCGCGGATATCGCGCACCCAGGCGGGGTCCATGGGGCGTGCGCCGGGGCCGCTCTCGCCGCCTACGATGACCCAGTCGATACCGGATAGGTCGAGATTCGGGATGGGGCCGAGCAGCGGCTCGATGGATAGAAACTTTATGTGCGCGCCGGTCTCGCGCAGGCGGTCGATGCGCCAGGTGTAATCGGCGTTCTCGACGCTGACGCCCTGCCAGATGTGGGGCGCCCACGGCAGGCCGGCAGAAAGCTCGGCCAGCCGATCGGCTCGCTTGGTCAGCACCTGGTACTGGTGCCAGGGGGCGTCGTTCATGGCGTCAAACACGCGGCGGATGAACTCGGCGGGCACGGCCTTGTGGTACAGGTCGGACATCGAGTTGACGAAGATGGTGCGAGGCCGCCGCCAGCCGCGAGGGATGGCCAGCGCGTGAGGCTGCAGGGTCACCTTGAAGCCGTCGGCATAGTTGGGCTGGCCCATAAGCTGAAGCCGCTTAGCCATGCGCTCGGCATAGCAGTGCTTACAACCCGGGCTGATCTTGTCACAGCCGGTGACGGGGTTCCAAGTAGCCTCAGTCCATTCGATTGCGGAGTGATCTCCCATCTAGAAAGGCAACTTCTTTTGGAGTTCCTTTTTAGGTCGCCAGATCCCGATTATCACCCACGTTCCATGTTCGAGGACTGTGCCCACGAAGAAATGCGTGTCGCGACTTGGCGCGCACAGAACGTTCAAAAACTTGGATCGCACCTGTTGCACGGCGTCGTTCGGTCTTGCCCCACCGTCCACGAGTCGCCAGTAAAGCGCGCTTACCTCCCAGTCTTCAATCATCATCTGATGGTTGCCTTTGCAGCGCGGATCATCGCACTCGAACTGATAGCTGAGCTTGAATGGCATTTTACGCGGTGGCTGGAGCGTGTTCTTTCGGTCGTCCCACAATCGCGCCTGCTTCAGCGCCTCGAGGAAGCTGGGGTCCCAGTCCGGTTCTTCGAGTGCTTGCACAAGGAGATCGTGGATCTTCCTTGGTTTGAAAATTCCCAATGAAGTGCGGTCGCTCTTCTGCGCTTCCCACAAGGCCTCCATCGACAGGGCCCGCTTGGGCATCACGTATCTGGCACGAGCAGACCAAGTGGGATCCCGCGTGGTATCAATACTTTCGCCGAGCGTGAGTGTACTGGAGTCTGGTTTCCAACTTTCCTTGCGCACATCACGTCCCTTGTGCTTCTCCGCGTCAACTTCGATCCACTGGTACTTTCTGTATTGCTGGCTAAATGGGAGTTCTCGAAAATTGATCGGGTAGAGACGCACGAATGTACCGTCTTCAAGCACGCCTGCTGTGCAAACCAATTCATCGTATTTCTTGGAGGGAATCGGGGCAGTCTTGACAGTTATCAGGACTTTCAAGCGTTGCTTTGCCATGCCCCACCCCGACCACCTACGTCAGGTGGTGCACTTCAAGTCCACCGCTTGCGCCCGCGTTGGCCGCAAGTCTTGACCGGTGGCACATCGCCGGATCGCGCTCCATACAGAGTAGCGCAGAAGGCTTTTCGTGCAAGAGTTCTATAACTCGATCTATGTAGACTGTTTTTTTTGGCAGATGTTGGCGTTCATAACGCTCTAGAAGGGCATCATAGGCCTTGGCATCTGTCAGGTCTGCGCGTTCCCCCGAAGCGATTCCCAACTCCGGAATGTGAACGTACTCCAGCCCAAGACCAGCAAGGTGCTTAGAAAGCGTGGATTTGGCGAAACCGTATTTTCTGGAAACTGCATTGCGGCGAACGTCCACGATCCGAGCTATGCCTTGGCGCAACAGTCCAGCCAAGAATCCGTCAACACACTTGCCCTCATAGCCAACTGTATAGGCGGCTGCTTCTGTCTTCGGCGCTGGCAAGGGAGCATGTGTCACAAGGTCGGTTCGCTCTGAATTCTGTGCATACCATGGATGCTGTGAGTAAATGTTACGCAGCAAGTCATCATGCCTAAGCGCGCCATACTCGTCCGATACCTCGCGCACCGCTGGCCAAGCAAACCGCGGCAGTTTGCCAGCTTCGTCCCTTGCCAACTCAAGCGAGCCAGTAGGTACTGACAGCAGTGCCCGTGAATCGGCAGTTTGCTGAACGAGCCCCTTCTCAACCAAGCTGTCCAGTTCACGATAGAGCGCGAAGGAGAACGGGCCGTACTTGTACGGCACGAACTCGTAAGTCAGGCCCGCAGAAGCTCCAACAGACTCGCGAAACAGGAATGCAAATTTAGTGAGCTGGACCTTGCTGAGGCCGCGACGTCCGCTTGCCTGAGCAGCACTCAGGAAGGCTAGAAGAGTGCGTTGTCGGTTCAGCATGGCGTCCCTTGGTAGGACAATACAGGCAACACGCGCATCTGAACAGCGCTCCTACGCCGCGCAGCTGCGTTGGCTGCGTCGGTCTTCTGCTCGGCGCCTGGGTTGGAACTCTACCCTTTGGATGCTGGCGCCGAGGGCGCTCAGCTTGTGTTCCAGGCGGTCGTAGCCTCGGTCTACGTGCTGGATCTTTAGCACTTCGGTCTGCCCCTCGGCCGCCAATCCCAGCAGTATCAGCCCCGCGCCGGCGCGCAGGTCGGTGGCGGCGACGGGTGCCCCGTACAGCTTGTCCACGCCTGTGACGATGCAGGTGTTGAACTGTTTGCGGATCTCGGCGCCCAGCCGGCGATACTCCGGCACGTGCATGAAGCGCTCGGGGTAGATCTTCTCCTCCACCAGCGAATAGCCCTCGCTCACGCACAGCAGCGCCATCAGCGGGCTCTGCAGATCGGTGGGGAAGCCCGGGTAGGGAAGCGTGGTCAAATCGGCCGAGCGCGCCCGGCGCGGGCAGTTCACGCGCAGGGTTGACGCGTCAAGGCGTTCGAAGGGCACCCGCATCTCGTGGAACTTGTCGAACAGGGCCAGCATCACGTCCGGGTCGCAGCGCTCCAGCGTCACGTCACCGCGCGTGATGGCGCTGGCGATCATCAGCGTGCCGGCCTCGATGCGGTCCGGGATCACCGCGATGTCGCAGGGGCGCAGCTCGTCCACGCCCTGGATCACCAGCCGCGACGTCCCGCCGCCGCGCACCCGGGCACCCATGGCGTTCAGCATCTCCACCAGGTTGGCGATCTCCGGCTCGCAGGCCGCCTGGTCGATCACCGTCACGCCGCTGGCCATCACGGCCGCGCACAGCACGTTTGCGGTGCCGGTCACGCTGGGGCCCATGGGGCCGCCGAGATACACGCGGCCGCCGGTGGGGCGACCCTTGGCGATCACGTCGCCGCGCTCGAAGGTGACTTCGCTGCCGATGGCCTGGATGCCCTTGATGTGCAGGTCCACGGGGCGCTCGCCGAGGGTGCAGCCGCCGGGCTGGCTGACGCGGGCCTCGCCGCGGCGGGCCAGCAGGGGGCCCAGCACGCAGAAGCTGGCGCGCATTTCGGAAACCAGCTCGTAGGGTGCCGCCGTGGGGTTTTCGTCCACCACGTCGATCACCACCACGCCGGGTTCAGGGAACAGGCTGACGCGGGCGCCCAGGGTCTCGAGAATTTCGGCCATCAGGTGCACGTCTGTAAGGTCCGGCACGTTGCGCAGCACCGTGGGCCCCTTGGCCAGCAGGGCCGCTGCCATCATCGGCAGGGCCGCGTTCTTGCTGCCGGAAACCGTGACGGCGCCCTGCAGGCGCGCGCCACCATTGACCACGAACTTGTGCGGCATGGCTTTCCCCGTTGAGCAACTACCGGGTCACCCCGGCCAGTGCTCTATCGGCAGAACGGATGCGGCGGGTGCAGGATATTCGGGGGCATCAGGGGCCGGACGAATCCAGTCGGCCGCGCAGCGATTCAGGGTTCTGCTCGGCATGCCAAACCGCCCGGATTACGAGAGAATCGGATTCAAGCCGGTACACCATGCCATAGGGAAAACCGAGTATGCGGGCGTAGCGGTACTCGCCGACCAGCCGACGTCCCGAGTGCGGGAAAGCAAGAAGCCGTCGAACAACGCGCTCCACAGCAGTCAGGAAACTGTCGCCAAGACCCTCTTGCCGGGACTCATACCAGGCCGCGGCGGCGTCAAGATCTGCCAGGGCCTCAGGCAGATACTTAAGACGCATCAGCCCTGCTCTCGCGTTCGGCCCTTATTCGGGCCAGATGCTGACGGATCTGCGCGTGGGCCTGCTCCCATGGGATCGCCCGGGATGGATCTTCCTGGTACAGCTTCTCGCGGCGTTCCAACTCCGCGATCTGATCAGGCGTAAGCACGGGAGGCGTCGGCGCTTCAACCGACTCCATCAACAGGTCAATCAGCACCAGCTTCTCATTGGCGCTGAGCTTCAGGGCCTCGGCGGCGATCTTTTCGGCCGTGCTTGCCATGGCTTTATGCTAGCAGAATGCGGGCGCGGGCCGCTACACCACGGTTGGTTCGCTGTCGCTGAACATCACGCCGGCCCTGACATGGTCGCGCTCGATGCGGGCGGCCTGCGATGCGAGCTGCAGGTGGGTTTTCACGGTGTCGTGGCAGCTGCTGCGTGAGCGCGCCTCGAACTCGAGCTGCCAGCCGGCCGGCAGCTTGCGCCAGCCGTACTCGGCCATGCGCTCGCTGAACATCTCGCGGCTGATGGCGTCCACGGCCGGGTCGAACTCGATTGCCAGCATCGCGTAAAAGTCGTTCATGCCCGCGCCTCCAGTATGCGGTCGAGGCCCGCGTAATCCTTGACCGTGCGTGCTTCATTCAAACCCGCGCGGGTGGCGGCTTCGCGCAACTGCTCGCCCTGGGTCATGCCGTGTTCCATGTACAGAAGCCCGCCGGGCTTCAGTCGCGGCGCGATTTCAGTCAGCAGCCGCAGGCAGATCTCGATGCCGCCCGCGCCCCCCACCAGCGCCTCGCGCGGCTCATGGTCGCGCACCTCGGGCTGCAGCCCGGCATAATCCTCCGGCAGCACGTAGGGCGGGTTGCTCACCACCAGGTCGAACAGCGGCGCCGGCCGCAAGGCCGCCAGGCCGTCCATCTGCGCGTACCACAGCCGCGCGCCCAACGCATTCGCGTTGCGGCGCGTGACACCCAGCGGCACGGCGTGCAGGTCCGTGGCCAGCACACGCAACTTCGGGAACTCCAGCGCCAGCGTGACCGCCAGCGCGCCTGAGCCGCAGCCGATGTCCACGGCAACGCCCGTAAAGTCGCGCGGCAAACGCTCAAGGGCCAGTTCCACGATCTGCTCCGTTTCCGGCCGCGGGATCAGCACGCCGGGTTCCACGTGAAACTCACGGCCGAAGAATTCGCGACGGCCGATGATGTAGTCGACCGGTTCGCGCTTGAGGCGCCGCGCGCAAAGGGTGTTCGCGCGCTTGAGTGTCTCGGCGGGCAGGGATTCGTCGAGGCGCGTAAGCAGGTCGTCGCGGCGCACGTCCAGCGCGTGGGCCAACAGCAGCTCTGCGTTCAGGCGCGCGTCCTCGATGCCGGCGCCGATGAAACGCTCACGCCAATCCTCGATGAAGTGGCGGATGCTGGTCATGGGTTCAGTTATCGGTTGTCAGTGGTCGGTTGTCAGCAGATTACCGCGCCGACAACCGACAACCGACAACTACACGACCTTCCTCTTCCAGGCGCCGGATTTCCAGCGCAGGAACAGGAAGCTGCCCAGCAGCGTGATGTGCACCAGCGCGGCGATCCAGCCGCCCTTGGCGCCCAGGCCGTACTGGGGCAGGAAGTCTACCCAGCCCTGGCCTTCCTCGAAGATCAGCACGTGGCTGAGCGGCACGAACAGGCACCAGGCCAGCACCAGCAGCGCCGCCGTCGGCACCATCACGTCGCCCGCGCCGCGCAGGCAGCCCAGCGTGCCGAGGTTCAGCGCGTCGAACAGCTGATAGCCCGCGGCAATCAGCAGCAGCGTGGCCGACAGCTCGATCACCGCCGGGGCGCTTGCGTCGCTGCCTTCCACGAAGATCGAGCTCAGGGGCCCGCCGGCCGTGGCGAACAGCACCGCCCAGAACGCCATATAGATGAAGGCGATGCGGATGCACGCGCTGCCCACTTTCGCCGCCCACTCCTTGTCGCCGGCGCCGATGCTCTGGCCCACCAGTGTTGCGGCCGCGAAGTTCAGGCCCGCCACGGGCAGGAAGCCGAGCGAGGTGAGAATCATGGCGATCTGCGTGGCGGCGCCCGGCACCTCGCCCAGCTTGCCGACCATCAGCTGGAAGGCGGCGAACGCGCCGACGTCGAACATCGAGTGCACGCCGATCGGCAGCCCCAGCGCGAACACGGCTTTCAGCACGCGCAGCTTCGGGCGCCACATGGCGGCCGTGGCGAACTCGGTGCGGAAACGCCTGCTGAAGAACACACCGAAGTAGAACAGCACGCCGACCGCCACGGCCAGCGTGGTGGCAAGTCCCGCGCCGTACATGCCCCAGCCCAGTTCCAGGATAAACAGCCAGTTCAGCAGCACATTGAACAGCGCGGCCACAACCGCGCCCATCAGCGAGACACGGGTTGAGCCCACGCCGTTGAAGAAGTTGCTGAGCGAGAAGTACACCACCACCAGCCCGCCCGCGGCCATGCGCGGCAGCCAGTAATCGGAAGCGGCCTGCACCACGTCGGGCGGCAGGGCGAAGAAGTTGAAGATCTGCGGCCCCGCCAGCGCCACGCCCACGGCCAGCGGCGCCAGCAGCACGCCGGAATACACGCCGTGCCAGGCGGCCTGGCCGGCGCGCGCGCGGCGCCCTTCGCCGAAGCGCTGGGCCACGATGGTCTGCACCGCGATGCCCGAGCCGCCGAACAGCAGCAGCACAGTGAAGCTCGAGAAATTGACCGCGTTCATGCCCGCCACGGCGCCCGCGCCCAGGCGCCCCACGAACCAGGTGTCGATCACGTTCAGGAAAGCCTGCACGCCGAACTGCACGAACAGCGGCCAAGCGATCGCCACCACCGCGCGGTAATCCACGCGGCGCGTGCCGTCAGTCTGGTAAAGTACGGCCGGAAGCCGGGATTGGACGGCGGGTGCGTTCATAGTGCGACTGTAACGAGTAGAGGTTGCGCACGCGTCTGACAATCCGGTGTGCGTCCGAGTGGCTGGTGACTGGTGGTTGGTGGCTGGTGGCTGGTGGCTGGCAACTGCATACCACTAGCCACTAACCTCTCATCACTATCTTCTAACCACTAGCCACCAGCCACTAACCACTAAATCCCTACTTGTAATTGCCGAAGCTGATCGGCAGGGGCAGGTCCATCTCGCGCACGGCCTGCTGCACGGCCTGCAACTCGTCGCGGCTCTTGCCGCTGACCCTGATCACGTCACCCTGGATGCTGGCCTGCACCTTGAACTTGGCGGCCTTGATCATCTTGGTGATCTCTTTGGCCTTGTCGGCCGGGATGCCGTCGATGATGGTGTAGATCTGCCGCAGCGCGCCGCCCGAGGCGGGCTCTTCGGTCTTGAGCTCAAGCGCCTTCACGTTGATGCCGCGCTTGGCGAGCTTGGTCTTGAAAATGTCCAGCATGGCCTCCTGGACCATCTTGTCGGTGGCCGTGACGGTGACCTTCTTCTCGCCCTTGTTCCACTCAAGCTGGGCGATCTTGCCCTTGAAGTCCCAGCGCTGGCCGATCTCCTTCACCGCCTGCTGCCAGGCGTTGTCGATCTCGTGGACGTCCACGCTTGCCATGATGTCCATGCTGCTGTCGGCCATGAGCCACCTCCGGCGCATTCTCTAGCAAAGTGCGGGTCGTGAGGCGAGGGGCGGGAGGCGCGGGCTTTTTCTCACGCCTCCTGCCTCACGCCTCACGCCTCGCTACACTTGGCTCCATGACCCAGGACAAACGCAAGCTCGGGCGCATCATGAAACGCAAGCGGATGCAGAAGCAGCCGCCGGCGGACCTTTCCGTGGTTGAAACCGAGCGCGTGTTCAAGGTCGAGCTGCCCCAGGAGGGCATGCGCGTTGACAAGTTCATCCTTGAGCGCACGCCCTGGATGTCGCGCACCAAGGCCGTGCACGCCTTCGACGAAGAGCGCGTGCTGAAGAACGACCTGCCCGTGGCGCCCGGCAAAAAGCTGCGCGCCGGCGACGTGGTGAAGCTGATCCTGCCGCCGCCCCACGAAGACATCACTGAAATGGCGCGCATTCCGTACGACATCGTCTACGAAGACGACACCATGTTCGTGGTCAGCAAGCCGCCCCACCTGATCGTGCATCCCACGGGCGGCTACCGCTACACGACGCTGCTGAACGCCCTGCACCTGCGCTTTCAACAGACAGAGCACTTCCCGCGCCTGGTCAATCGCATCGATAAAGAAACCAGCGGCCTGATCATCTGCGGCAAGACCGGCAAGATGACCGGCAAGCTCGGCAAGGCGCTGGAGGACAAGGAAGTAGTGAAAGACTACCTGGCGCTGGTCGAGGGCGTGGTCGAGCAGGATCACCAGTTCATCGACCTGCCCATCGGCCGTGACGCGGACGCCGAAGTCAGCATGCTGCGCCGCGTGGACCCGGCCGGCCAGCACGCCAGCACGGAGGTGTGGGCCGTCGAGCGCTTCAAGCGGTTTTCTCTGGTGCGCTGCCGGCTGCACACCGGGCGCATGCACCAGATCCGCGTGCACATGCAGGCGATCGGCCACCCGCTGGTGTGCGACCACCACTACGGCATCCGCGACGAGCTGCTGGAGAGCGACCTGCACGAGCCGCCGCCGCCCCCCACGCGGATCGAGAGCCCGTACGGTTTCAAGGAAGGCGACTCCGAGGCCGACGTCACCGAGCGCATCCGCGCGCTGGATACACTCAAGCGCCACGAATACGAGGCCCTGGCCCGGGGCGAGCGCGTGCCGAGGGGCGAGCACGACGCGCTGATCCTCGGCCGTTGCGCCCTGCACAGCCATTATCTGAAGCTCACACACCCCAGTACGAAGCAGGTGCTGGAGCTGACCGCGCCCCTGCCGCCGGACATCGCCAACGCCATCGACAGGATCCGCAATTCGTAGCGCAGGGATCACACAGTAAACGAACCAGAAAGTCGCATGGGACTTTCTGCATGGCCTGTGGGCGTCTTGATGGATGGTGGCGGGGGCGAGGCGCCCGCGCCCGGTGCAGGCAAGGTGCCTGCGCTACGGCACTTGCCACGACGCGCCGCGTAAGGACAATGCCCCCACACTAGGGGGTGTTATGCCGGAACGGGCTGTTCGTATTGCCATCATCGGTGCTGGACCCAGCGCCTATTACGCCGCGGCCGCGCTGATCGGACAGCGCAACGTCGAAGTACGCGTCGACATGTTCGACCGCCTGCCGGCGCCCTACGGCCTGGTGCGCTACGGCGTGGCGCCGGACCACCAGCGCATCAAGAGCGTCGCCAACCTGTACGAGAAAACCGCCAACGACCCGCGCGTGCGCTTCTTCGGCTGCGTCGAGTTCGGCAAGCACATCACCATCGACAACCTGCGCCCCCTGTACGACATGCTGGTGTTCGCCACCGGCGCCCAGAGCGACCGGCACCTGGGCATCCCCGGCGAAGACCTGCAGGGCAGCATGTCTGCCACCGAGTTCGTGGCCTGGTACAACGGCCACCCGGATTACCGCGACCTGAACCCCAACCTCGAAGTGGAAGGTGTGGCCGTGGTCGGCGTGGGCAACGTGGCCATGGACGTCGCGCGCATCCTGGCCAAGACGGTCGATGAACTGAAAGAAACCGACATCGCCGAGCACGCCCTGGAGGCGCTGAAGCACAGCAAGGTCAAGAACATCTACGTGCTGGGCCGGCGCGGCGCGGCACAGGCCAAGTTCACCAACCCAGAGATCAAAGAATTCGGCAAGCTCGAGCACGCCGACCCGGTGGTGCTGGCCAGCGAGCTCGAGCTCGACCCACACAGCGCCGCCACCGTGGAGCAGGACCGCATGGCGCGCCAGAACGTCGAAATCCTGCGCGAGTACGCAGCCCGCGGCCCCGGCGACAAGCCGCGCAAGGTGCACTTCCGCTTCCTGGTCAGCCCGGTCGAGATCACCGGCAACGACAGCCATGTGGCGGCCATGAAGATCGAGCGCAACAAGCTGGTCAGCACGCCCGACGGCTACCTGAACGCCGAGGGCACCGGCGAGTTCGAGGAGCTGCCGGTCGGCATGGTGCTGCGCAGCGTGGGCTACAAGGGCACTCCCCTGCCCGGCGTGCCCTACGACAAGCGCAAGGGGACGATCCCCAACGACCACGGCCGCCTGCTGAACCCGGAGACCGGCGACGTGATCCCCGGCGCGTACGTGGTGGGCTGGGCCAAGCGCGGCCCCACGGGGGTGATCGGCACGAACAAGAAAGACGCCGAGGAAACCGTGGCGCTGATGCTGGAGGACGTAAAGCACCTGCGCCGCGCGGCCGTGGCGCACGGCCAGGACAAGAAACTCGAGGACCTGCTGGCCGAGACGGGCTGCAGGTACATCAGCTTCGAAGAGTGGCAGAAGGCCAACGCGCTCGAGCTCGAGCGCGGCAAGGCACAAGGCCGCCCCAGGGTCAAGTTCATAAACATCGAAGAAATCCGCACCGCCCTGGGCGGGTAGTGGCATTCGCGTCCCGCGAATGAGTTTCGCGGGCCTCCGGCCCGCGTCGACGGCCGGAGGCCGTCGCAACTCATGCGCTGGAAGCGCATGCCACTCTCAGGTGCGCCACTGCAGGCTCAGTAGCTTGTTGAGGGGCGCAAGCATCACTCGCGGTCGGCGGCTGCTTTGGCGGCGGTGATCTGTTCCACCACCTGGGCGCGTTCCCTTTGGTGAATCCGGCGCAGGGCTTCGTCGTTGGCGATGTTGGCGTCCACCTCGGCGTGGATGGCCTTCACCTCTTCGCGCGTGATCTTCAATACCTCTTCGCTGAACACGTCGGTGGTCTTCAGCGCCCGGGCCAGGGTGCGCACCGCAAACACCAGCGGCAGCGCGCAGAACAGCCTGATGTCGCGCTCAAGGGCCGGGATCGTCAGCGTGTATTCAAGCGCCTCGTCCAGCCACAGCAGCGTCATCTCGGCCAGGCCGGCCACCACCTCGCGGCCGCGCGGGTCACTGGGATTGTCCAGCAGGGTCTGCAGGTCGATGCCGGCGGCCTGGAACAGCTTGCTGGGCACGTAGGCCACGCCGCGCGCGATGTCGTCCGTGACGCCCTTGATGATGTTGGTGACCTGCAACCCAAGGCCGAAGTTGATGGCGCGCTCGTCGAGGCGCGCCTTGATGTCCGGCGTGATGCTTGACCTGTCAAGGGCCCACTCGTTGCACAGCAGCTTGCCCACGGTGCCCGCCACGTAGTAGCAGTAGCGCTTCAGGTCTTCCTCATCGTCGAGGCGCAGGCCCTCGCCGCGCATCTCGCGGCGCACGGTCTCGGCCATGCCGTTGGCCATTTCCACGATGCTGGTGTGCATGGCCTGGCGCGCGCCCGGCCGGAACTCGTAGTAGGTCTTCAGCACGCGGGTGGTGCTGCGGCACAGCTGGTGGTCCTGGCCGTTGAGATCCGGGTCGGCGAACAGCTTCTCGACGTCGGCGGCGAGCATCGGCCAGTTGTGCGGGTCGCCGATGGTGACGGCGAAGTTGTCGAGCATGGCGGCGCGCGCCTCGGCGGGCAGGCTGGTGGTGTCCTCGATCGTGTCGAGGATGCGGCAGATCAGGTAGGCGACGCCGATCTCGTCGCGCAGGGGCTCACGCAGCAGCTCGATGCCCAGCGCAAAGGTGCGCGAAACGGCCGGCAGCACCTCGCGGCACCAGGCCCGGTTTTCAGGGGTCAGACGCATAACGCTCTCCGGGCGCGGAGTATAGCGTTCCGCAGTCGGTGTCCAGAGCGGGGCTTGGAGGAATTTGGCTTACTCGGTCTGGTAGGCCAGCCAGTCGGCTTCGAGTTTCTTCCAGCCGGCGGCATCAAGGCCGAAGGCTTTCTCGAAGGCGGGCAGCGGGTTTTGCTGGTCCACCTCGCCATCGAGGTCCATCTTGATGAACTTGAGCAGCTTCTCGCGGTACTTGGGCCTGGCGTCCGGCCCCCAGTGGAACAGGAACGAGTAGAAGCCGCGAAAGTACCAGCTATCGATCGCCCGCAACTGGCGGGGATCGCCGTACAGCAGCAGGTCTGGCTCGGTCCAGCCGGGGATCTTTTCCATCCGTGCCCTGGTGCGGGCTTCCAGGTCTTCAGACGACTTGGCCTCCACGAAGTCGCGCACGGTCAGCAGCGAGCCGCCGAATGAAACCACGCGCTCGTTGGCGTCCTTCTCGAAGGGCTTCTTCCAGCGTCCCAGCGCCTTGGCGGTATCAGGGTCGTTGAACATGAAGTGAAGCGCGGACAGCTGCTGCCCCGCGATCTCCGCCCGGGTGATGGAGATGGCGGTGTGCAGGAACGCCTCCAGGAACCAGGCGTTGTATGCCCGGAAGTCCTTGCCTTCCTCAATGCTGGCGGGCGGGTGCGGGTGGTGGTTGTACAGCTCCACGTCGATCAGCGCGCGGATGAACGCCCCCATGCTGCTGCGCTGGTCGGTGAACACCAGGCTGACGTGGCCGCTGCCGGGCTCCGTGCGGACTTCCACCCCGTCCGAGCTCTTGTAGCCCTGGTCGCGCATGTAGGCCTGCCAGTGCGAAGCGTCCTTGAACAGCTTGACCACGATGGGCGCCGCGTCGCGCTGATCCTGGCTGAGGTTGCCAGGCAGGGTGCGTTTCAGGCCCAGGGGCTTGCGGAACTCCTTCTCGAAGAACGCCGGGAACACCGCCGCGCAGAACAGCGCGTGATCGATGCGCTTCTCGGCGGCGGCCTTGTCTTCCCGCGCGTCCTTCAATTGCACGAAGATCACGAACGGGTCGCGCCAGAACGTCACCCAGGTCCCGATGCCGCCCGCCTTCTCCGCCTTGAAGGCGCGCTCGGCCTCGGCCACCTTCAGACGCCAGGGCTCGTCGGCCAGGATGCGGTCAAGCTCGGCGCGGCCGTCGCCCAGCAGCTTGTTGATCTCTTCGAGGCGGATCTTGTCGGCCAGCAACGCCCAGCCCTCGTCGGCGCGCTTCTCGATGCTGAGGATTTCGTCGTGCAGCTCTTGCATGCCCTCGATCAGCCCGCTGTCGCGCAGCTCGGCGGCGAGCCTGGCCGATGCCTCGAAATCCAGCAGGTGGTGGCCCAGCCTGCGGTGGGCCTGCTCGAACTGCGGGCTCTTTTCGGGTTTGCCGCGGTTGTGGGAGAGCACCAGGCCGTACAGTCCGGCGGCATCCGCCATCGCGTTGAGTTTCTCGAGGCGTGCGGCCAGGGCCATCAGCTCGGCGTCGGTGTAGCCCGCCCCGTCCTCGGCGCCGATGAAGTCGGCAGCCCTGCGCCCGATCAGCAGCAGGTCACCGGATTCCAGCCCGGCCTGCTCGGCCTGGTCCAGCAGTTTCAACAGGTCGCGAGAAGTCTGGCCCGGCACATCGAGCTGCTTCAGGATTCGCTCGCGCGCCGTTTCTTCTTTTACTTCGGGCGCCTGGTCGGGCGTGTTGCCTGTCCGGGCAGTGGGGTTCGCCGCCGCCGGGGTGCTGCCCAGCATGCCGGCGGCCCATGCGCCGCCCAGGCCGGCGCCCGCCAGCACGAAAACTACCACCAGCGCAACCAGCAGGCCCGCTCGTGACTTCGGTGCGGGTCCGCCTGCCGGGCCGACCGCGGCCATGCGGTTGCTGGTTTCACGCTGCTTGACGAAGACTCTTGTGGGGTCGGCTGCGACACGGCGCCCGGAGGCGGTGCTGCGCATCACTTCGCCGCCTGAGCCGAGCTCGACCTCGGCATCGATGTGCAGACCGGCTTCCTGGCCGGGCTGGGGCACGCAGAGGTGTGCGCCGCACTGCTTGCAGGCGAACTCACGCCCGGCATAGCTCGTGGCAACGCGGTAGGGCTTGCTGCAACCGCTGCAGTTGAATGAAATCACGTCGGACATGATCGTTCGAAAGGTTGCGCCCAGCTTCAATTGCACCAATCTTAACATGTCGCATCAGGAACGGAAATGTGCAATCCCCGGGGGTTTACAGCAGAATTTGGGTTACTATCATTCGCCACCCTGTTGCGGGTGTAGCTCAGTGGTAGAGCATCACGTTGCCAACGTGATGGTCGTGGGTTCGAGTCCCATCACCCGCTCCATCTCTTGAACAGCGGTCGCGCGGTCAATCAGGCTCGCGCGACCGCTCGCTTTAAGGGGACTGTCCCCCTCTTCGAAACGCAACAAGGCTCCCATGCACGAAGAGAGGGACAGGCACCTTTGGTGCCTGTCCCTTTCCCCCGGCCGCGCGCTTGCGGCTCTTGTTCCTACTGCAGATGCTGCCTGATGTACGCCGTGGCCGCCCGCTCTTCGCTGCTCATGCCGGCCTGCACGGCCAGTTTCTTCGCGTCGTCAACACCGTAGCCCCGGTGCACCAGCCAGGCCCAGAACACCGCGCCGCTGCGGTTGCTGCTGGCGCAGTGCACCAGCGTCGGCTGGTCCTTCTCCGCGGCCGTGTCCATCAGTTTGAACACCTGCTCAAGGTCCTGTTTCGCCCATCCACCGGCGCGCAATTCGATATGCAGGTAGTTGCTGAAACCCTGGGCCTTCACGGCCGCGGCCTGGTCGTAACCCGGATGCTCGACCTCGTCGCGCAGGTTGATCACCTGGGTGATGCCCACCTGCTTGAGCGCCGCCCAGTCGGACTGCGCCGGCTGGCCGGAAAAGTACAGCGGCCCGAAACGCGTCAGGTTCGGGACTGAGCCGATGCCCGCGCGCTCCACCTGCCAGTTGAACGTGGCCTGCCTGCCGGCAGGCGGCGGAGTCTTTTCAGCCTCCGGGCCGCAGCCCAGGGGCAGCATTGCGAGTGCGGCAATCAACAACAGCCGGGTCATGGGTGGCCTCCTCGTTGTCACCTGCACAACGCCGGCGGCGCGCGTTTTCGTCCGTGCCAGCCGTTCAGACCTCTCCCAGCAGCGTCCGGATCTCGGCCAGCTTGTCGGGGGGCGTGCGGCCGGAGCGCTCGGCCGTGTCGCAGGCCGCGAGCATGGCGGCGACGTACAATTGACGCGCATCGCCGCTCAGCACGGCCAGGTGGCGGCGGATGGTTCCGACATCGCCGCGCACCACGGGGCCGGTCAGCGCGGCCCGGGGGCCCAGTTTTTCGGCGTTTTGAAGCGTGCCGCGCGCGAGCGGAATCAGCATGCGGCCCGCGTGCTCGGCCGGGATGCCCGCCTGCCGAAGCATCTCCGCGCCGGCATCCAGCAGCGCCACCAGCGCGTTGCTGGCCAGCACAGCGGCGGCGTGGTAGGGCACGCGCTGCTGGTCGCTCAGCTCAAGCAGCGTGACGCCCAGCGCGCCCGCCAGCGTGTGCACGGCGGCGCGGACTTCCGGTCCGCCGGCCACGGCGCCGTAGCTGCCGCGGATCAACTCGTGGCCGCCCTGGGGCGGGAAACTCTGCAGCAGGTGGAAGACACCAGTCAGCGCTCCCGCGCCGGCCAAGGGCTCAATGGCCTCCGGGCCGCGGGCGCCGGACGTGTGCACAAACAGCAGGGCACCGGCGCCGGGGATGGCAGCGAACTCGTTGGCGACGGTCTCAAGGGCGTCGTCGGGCACGGACAGCACGACCAGGATGCCCGGCGCCAGGCCCTGCAGGAAGGCCTCCGCACCCTGCCGATATACGCTGTCGCCTGCGGCCGGACGCGAGCGTCCGCCGGTGCGCAGCAACGCGCCGGCCGGCAAAGCCGAAGCCAATGCGCGGCCGAAGCGCCCCATGCCGTAGATGGCGACGTTGGGTTCCGTCATGGCCACATGATGCCATGGTCAGGCGGCGGGTGGCAGATCGAGAGCCCCGGCGGAAACGCCGGGGACGCCCGCCGTTGTTGGCGGGCGATCGGATGCGGGGCGGCTCACGCGGCCAAGGCCGCGTGTCCCCGGCCTTCCGGCCGGGGCTCTACTTGATGCCCGCCAATTTGGAGATTTCGGGATCGACGTCGTAGCTCTGGACGACGTTGCCGAAGGCGTTTTTCCACTGGCGCACGCGTTCGCGCGAGACGCCGTATTCCTCGGCGATGGCTTCGCCGGAGGTGCCATCCTTGAGCAGCTTCAGGAACCGCTTGAACTTGGCCTTGCCGTACTGGTTGATGAAATTGCGCGCCACGGTGGCCGAATCCACGCCTGTCGGGTTGCTGTTTGCTGCCACGGATGTCCTCCTTGCTGGGCGTCACTATTGACGCGTAAACACCAGCATGCGCGACAGCTCTTGCCATGTCAAGGGTAGAATCGTTCACGGCGATATGCGAAACACGGTTGCCATCGCCCGCCCCGTCCCCTAGCATTTCTGCCCGAATTATCGAACCCTCAAGGAACGCGACGCATGGCTGGACAGGCTGCAATCGGCGCCCCCCTGGCGCACGCCATCGAGATCGAACAGGCGCCGGCCGTAAAGGGCTGGATCAAGTCCCCCACGTGGGACAAGCGCTGGATCATCTTCCCCGCGCTGCTGGCGCCGCTGCCGCCGGCGATCTACTACCTGTCGCTGTATTTCCTGGGCCGTTACAGCGGCATGGATGCAGCCACCCGCGTGGGCGCGGCCGAGGACATTGTCAGCCTGTTCGTGATGGTGCTGGTGGGCGGGCCCCACGTCTGGGTCACGTTCACGCGCACCTGGCTGCACCCGGAATTCCGGCGCCGCGAGAAGATCTGGTACATCGCCAGCTTCGGCGTGGTGCCGTTCGTGGCAACCATGGCGCTGTCCAGCGAGCTGACACGCAAGCTGCTGCTGACCGGCTTCTTCTTCATTGCCAGCCTGCACATCATCCACCAGCTTTCCTACGTAATCCGCTTCTACCAGGACCGCGACGCCGCCAGGCCCAGCCTGCGCAGCCGGCTGATCGACATCGGCGCCGTGCTGTTCCCGCTGTACCCGGTCAGCACCTTCCGCATGGTGATGGTGAATGAAAACAGCATGGCCTTCGCCTGGGCCAGCCAGTGGTTCGGGCTTGAGCAGGCCCGCGCCCTGAAGTTCAACATCGGGCGCGCCCACCCGCTGCTGCCCGACTTCATCCTCAGCGACTGGTTCTGGATGGTGAACCTGGCCGCGCTGTTGATCGCGCTCACCCTGTGGACGGTCAAGAGCGTCCGCGAGCACAAGGCCGGCATCCTGCACAAACCGAAGTTCATGCTGATCTGCGCCGCGATCGGCGTCGGCCTGTTCTGCCCGCTGTGGCCGAACCTCGATTCCAGCTTCCAGGGCTTCAACCTGTGGCACAGCCTGCAGTACATCGCACTCACCTGGTTCATCACCCGCTTCCAGATCAGCAAGGGCCGCAAGCAGCACCGCTTCGTGAGCTGGCTGGCCGCCGACGACCGCGGCGGGGCAAAGTACTATGGCGTGGCGTTCGGCATCGTGGTGGCGCTGATCGGCCTGATCCTGGGCATCGCCATGATCCTCAGCCACGTGCAGGGCGTGGGCATGTTCGGCGGCAGCGGCGAGGTCGGCACCATGAGCTACCGGCCGGGCGCGATCCTGCAGGCTTACTACCTGTTCGGCTTCGGCCTGCTGCTGACCCACTACTTCCACGACGCCTTCCTGTTCAACCTGCACACCTTCAGCCGGAAAGCGGCGAATACGCGGGAGTAAGGCGCGCCGGGCGCGGCACGCTGCGCCCCTACCTGGCGCGGCCGTACTCGTCGCCGGGTGCGGGCAGCGTCACGATGATGCGCGAGGCGAACTCCGCCATCACCTCGGCGGCGCCGTCGCGCATCGCCAGCAGCTTGACGGAAGCCTCGGTGTTGCCGGCCTGCCCGCTGCGCTGGATGCCCAGCGAGTAGCGGTACAGCATCGTGCCGGTTTCCCGGTCGGTGAGGGTGAAGGTGCCGGACACGTAGGCGCCGGGCGTGCCTTCGCTGGTGAAGGTGGTGACGTCCACCTCGCCTTCCAGCACCAGGTGGTAGAGGTACTTCTCGGTGTCGGGCTCAGCGGTGGTGGACGCGAGGCTGCGCCCGTCGGCCCATTTCCTGATTTCCGGCGTGAACAGCGGCTCCGGCAGGGGTGTTTCGCCCTGCTCGGTTTCCTTCACCTTTACCACCAGCTGGCCGTTGTCGCGCGACGGCAGCAGCACGCGCCACAGCCACACGTTCATGGCGATGCCCAGGCGCCGCCCGATCAGGTGATCGAGGTCCAGGCTGGCGCGCACGTAGCCGAACCCGTCGCCGGTGGAGGTGAACTGGTGGACGCGGGCGGAGGCGCGCCCGCCGGCGTCCGTCGCGCGGTCGCCTTCCACGACGCCGCGGAAACCGGCGCCGGGCCCCCAGGCCAAAGGCACGTCGCTGACCGGCTTGCCGCGGAAGCTGGCGCGCAGCACCAGCGGATCGGGCAGCCCGCCGTTGACGCGCAGGTGCTGGTCTCCGCCCTGCTGGTCGATCCTGACCAGCGCCGGCAGCTCCCACAACGACAGCAGCGCGGTCTCCAGCTTGTCGAAGGCAGTGCGGTTCAGGGTATCCGAAGCCAGCAGCTCGAGCGCCACCACCCGCACCGCCAGCAGAAAGTACTCGCCCCATACCTCCATGCGTTTGCCGATGCTGCCCAGGCCCGCCGGCGGCTGCGAAGCTTCGGCCAGGGCGCTCTGCGCCGCCGGCAGCAGCGCGCGCGCCCGCAGCTTCAGCTCGTTGCGCTGGATCGCCCGCACGGCCACGGCCTCGAAGCCGTTGCTGGCGGCATCCGAGCGCACGGCGTCGGTGAACTCGTCAATGCCGAACCAGGCCGCCTGCTCGGTGACGACCTGCGCGAACTGGGTATCCTTGAACAGCGCCTGGTGAGGCGTGACGGCGAAATCGCAGATCAGGATCTCGAGCCGCTGCTCGGCCACTTCGGCGGCTTCACGCGGAGTGCGCGCCAGCCCGTAGGCCACGATGTAGTCGCTTTCCGGGTAGTCCGGGTGGCGGCCGTGGTAGGTCCATTCCGGCATGCGCACGGGACGGATGTTCAAGCCGCCGCGCCCCGGGTCGGAGGCACAGGCCGTGAGCAAAATGCCCAGCAGGGCCACTATGATGAAGGCAAACCGTTCCACTGCCAATTTCCGGGGAACGTACGGGGTCAGCACGTAATAATGCGGGCAACCCCCGAAAACGCAAGCCCGCAACCGACCAGGATCTGCGCATGAAAATCCGGACTCTCCTTGCCGCAGTGCTGCTGCTGTTCATCGGCGGACGCGCGGTCGCCGACGACACGCCGGGCGCACAGCCGACGGCGCCGAACATCGACAGCATCACGCTGGCCGACATCCGCGGGGACGTGCAGTTCCTGGCCTCGGATGAAATGGTCGGGCGTGAAACCCTGAAGCCGGAGTCGGCCATCACGGCGGCCTACGTGCGCAGCCGCATGGAGCGCGCGGGCGTGCAGCCGGCCGGCGTGAACGGCGGCTGGTACCAGCCGGTGAAGCTGAAGCACAACGCCTGGCAGGCGGCCCCCAGCCTGTCGTGGACGCGCGGCGGGCAGACCGAGAGCCTCGAATACGCCAGGGACTTCGTCAGCACGGACGGCCCGTCCGCCAGCCTGGAACTGCGGGCCGGCCAGGTGGTGTTCGCGGGCTACGCGGTGAACGACAGCGCGCGTTCCTACAACGACATCGAGGGAGTAGACCTGAAGGGCAAGCTGGCGCTGATCCTGCGCTACGAACCCACACCCTGGGTGCGCTCCGGGCGCAACCCCTTCTCGCGCAACGCTTTCCTGCAGACCAAGACGGCGCTTTTGCGCCAGGCCGGCGCGGCCGGCGTGCTGCTGGTGACCGGCCCGCGCTCTCTGGGCGGCAGCGACAACCGGAACCTGCCCTCGCCGGAGGCCGGTGAAAAATCGCCGCCGCTGTCGCTTGACCTGGGCGACGACAAGGCCGCGGACTCGCTGCCCTTCTTCCAGCTCACGCTGGCCGCCTGCGACCGCCTGCTGGGCGGCGAGGGAGAAACCGAGCGCCTGCAGAAGGCCTTCGACGAGGGCGACTTCAGCGCGCGGCCCGACCTGTCCGGCGTGTCGCTGGACCTGAAGGCCGTGTCCACCGTGGTGCGCGGCGAAGACCGCAACGTGGCGGGCATGGTGAAGGGCGAACTGGACGAGTGGATCATCTTCGGCGCCCACCACGACCACCTGGGTTACGGCTATTTCGGCGCGCGCGACGCGCGCACGGCCATGGGCCAGGTCCACAACGGCGCCGACGACAACGCCAGCGGCGTTGCGACCGTGCTGGAGATCGCGGAGGCGCTGGCAACCTGCGGGCGCAAGCCGCGGCGCTCGTTCCTGTTCCTGACTTTCACGGGCGAGGAAAAGGGCCTGCTGGGCAGCAGCTGGTACGTCAAGCACCCGTTGATCCCGCACGAGAAGGTGGTGGCGATGATCAACATCGACATGATCGGGCGGCTTGACCAGGCCAAGGTCACCATGGACGGCACCTCCTGCAGCAAGCTGCTGGACCGGCACTGCAAGGAGGCCGCGCCGCTGTTCCCTGAGCTGAAGGTCGGCTTCAACGACCGGCCGCCGATGCCGGCCTCGGACCACTGGCCGTTCTTCAGCCAGGCGGGCATCCCGGTGTTCTTCCCGTTCGGGGGCGTGAACAAGTTCATGCACACGGCCGAGGACGACGCGGAGACGATCAACTACGCCGACATGCTGGCGTGCATCAAGCTGCTGTACGAGATCGGCTGGCGCATCAGCGAGGACCCGGGCTACGCGGACTACACAGGGCCGGTGAAGGGCAGCATCGGTCCGGACGGCAAGAGCCGCGACCCCAACGCGCCCAAGGTTGCGGACCCGGACGCGGAGCAGGAAGAAGAGTTCTCGGCGGGCGAGTGACCGGGCCGCAAGCGGGGACAGGCACCTTTGGTGCCTGTCCCTTTTTCGCGTTCCATACCTGCTGATCTCCCCATTAGCCCAAAAAGTCGAAACTCGTCTCCGATGGAAGGCAACTGCGGTGAACCACGAAGAGCCACCAAGGGCCACGAAGAACGGCAGGTCATGCTTTCCTTCGTGGTCCTTCGTGGTCCTTCGTG
>JAANMX010000887.1_pt1 | contig 37166 bp, 24 predicted proteins | sample 7279681 | NCBI WGS metagenome assembly JAANMX01 (sample SAMN14094542, study PRJNA606508) | bioreactor metagenome | isolation source: A lab-scale SPAN reactor treating ammonium-rich wastewater day 351 | place: Ireland: Galway | collected 2018-01-01 | reverse complement strand
ACCCTATCCCTCCTCATTCTAGGGATGGAACTGGATCGACTCCTCCCCCACAGTGGGGGAGGTTGGGTGGAGGTGAGCAGTTATTTTTGCCCAAACCCCAAAGGAGTTTCAAAGCCGTATGCGTACTTTGCAGTCAAGAGCCGTCTTGTTTTCCCTTCTCATTCTCGCCCTGTTGATTGGGGCGTGTCAACCCATTGCGCCCTCGGCCACAGCCCCCGCCGCCGATGCCCCCGCCGCTGCGACGACAGCCCCCGGGCCAGAGCTTTCCGCCACAGACGCACCCGCTACGCTGGTTGTCTATTCCGGGCGTAACGAAAATCTGGTCGGCCCGCTGATTGAACAGTTCAGAGCTGCCAGCGGTATTCAGGTGGATGTGCGCTACGGCGACACCGCCGAGCTGGCCGCCACCATTCTGGAAGAGGGGCAGAATTCACCGGCGGATGTCTATTTTGGCCAGGACGCCGGCGCGCTGGGTGCGCTGGACAAGGCCGGTCGCTTTGTGCCCCTGCCCCAGACAATTCTGGATCAGGTGGATGGCCGTTTCCGCGCGGCAGACGGTGCGTGGGTGGGGGCCAGTGGCCGGGCACGGGTCTTTGTCTACAATACGAACGATCTGGCCGAAGCTGATCTACCCAATAGCATTTGGGAACTGACCGACCCCCAATGGAAGGGCAAAGTGGGCTGGGCACCGACAAATGGGAGCTTCCAGGCTTTTGTCACGGCTCTGCGGGTGTTGGAAGGGGAAGATAAGGCCAGGGAATGGCTGGCTGGGATGATCGCCAACGAAACCCAAATTTTTTCTAACAACACCGGTATTGTGGAGGCTGTGGGGCGGGGAGAAGTGCAGTTGGGGCTGGTGAACCACTACTATCTCTACCGTTTCCTGGCCGAGCAGGGCGAGAGCTTCCCGGCCCGTAACCACCACCCGACCGCGGCGGATGCGGGTTCAATTATCAATGTGGCAGGTGTGGGGATTTTGGATACTGTGAAGAATCAGGCCGCGGCCGAGCAGTTTGTCAGTTTTCTGCTTTCTGCCCAGGCCCAGGAATACTTTGCCAGCGAAACCACCGAATACCCGCTGGTCGAAGGCATTGCCATCAATCCCCTGCTCACCCCTCTGGCTGAAATCAGCACACCAGCCATCGACCTGAACGATCTGGCCGATTTGCAGGGCACGCTGGAGCTATTGCAGGAATCCGGTGCATTGCAGTAAAACGCACAGTTGCGAGTTGCGAGTTGCGAGTTGCGAGTTGCGAGTTGCGAGTAGACGCTTATCCCACAACCAAAGCTGATTGACGAAAGAGAGAGGCGTGAAACGTGACATTCGCTCACGTTTCACGCCTCACGTTTCACGCCTCTCTTTTCACGCCTCTCTTTTCACGCCTCTCTTTTCACGAATCAGTGCGGCTTAATCGTATCGCCTCTCCGCCCGCAACTGCTCATAAACCGGCATAGGTGTAAAATCTGGGGCCAGCAAGCGGAAGAAGGCTTCGGGCTGGCGTTTCTGCTCCCAGACATCCGTCGCCCGTTTAAGATACCAGACATTCGCTACGCCCAGCCAGGGCCATTCTTCCTGAATGCGCTGATAGGCCAGGGGCAGATAGCGGGCCTGCTGTTCCAGGGAGACCCGGCCATACCGGGCCTCCACATCCTCCGGGGCCGCGTTCCAGTTCATCTCACTGATCCAAATGGACTTATGCCCATCGCCGTTGGCAACCATCACATCCCGCACAAACTGGGGGCGGCCAAAGTTCATCACCCGGGGCTGCATCCGCCGATCCGTTGGCCCGGACCAGAGACCGTAACCCTGGGTTGCCATCACATCGAAATAGGGGGCCGCGCCGGCGTCGTACATGCGCTGGAGAAAGAGCAGATCGCTAAAGTTGCGCCCTGGGATCGTCGTGCCGTCCAGATCGATTGTGGCGGCCAGCGCGCCGGCGATGACGACAATCTCCGGGTTGGCGATTCGAGCCGCGGTAGCGCCGGCTTTGAGCAGTTCTGTATATTGCTCCGGGCTGATGGGATAGACGCCCCATTCCGGGTTGATATTGGGTTCGTTCCAAAGCTGGACATACTTCACCCGCCCCCGGTAGCGGCTGACAATCGCGGCCACGAAATCCGCGTAGTCCTGGTAGTCGTCCGGCGGGGCATAGGTTCCCACGGCATCGCCCCCGGCCCGGCTCCAGGCGGGCGGGTTGCTGATGCGTACGATCAGCTCCATCCCCTGGGCCTGGGCCAGCGCCACAATCTGGTCGTACTTCTCCCAGGCCGAACGGTAGGGCTGGTGACGGCGATCCTCGAAGTCCCCTTTGGCGTGGATTTCGATATCCTCCCAGGGGAATTCCTGGCGCAGCCAGCGAAAGCCTGCGGCCCCGGCCATCTCCACGGCCAGGGCGCGTTTGGCCGGGTCTACCTCCTGCTCCAGAAAGACATTGACACCGTAAGGATTCACGTCGGCGTGGGCGGTCACAGCCTGGGGGTCCAGTTTTACTTGGGGGCGTAACAGGCCACCGGCCAGATCGCTCAGCCCCTTCACCTGGGCGGCAAAGGCTTCTTCCCCGCTCTGCTGCCACATCCACTGGCGGGCAGGGGGCGTGGTTAATAGCAAAAGGACCAGTCCGCCCGTGACGAGCAGACCGGCCCAGATGGTGAGGGTTTGGCGGAAGGCTGTGGAAAGTGCTGACACCGGGCTAATAAACTTCGTCATGCGTGCCAATATTGATAAGAAGTATTACCTCAAGTTCTGTGCTCTCATCGACTTCGATGCGAAAGACAATGCGACAGTCATAACCGCAAGAGCAGGTCCGCAGGCCCATCAGTTCTCCTGACAACTTATGCGTGCCAAGTGATGGGGCAAAGACATCGCTTTCCATCAGGCGAAAAGTATCCTCGATTCGTGCCTGGAGAAGCCGATTGCGTCGTATATATTTGCGATAGCTTCGGAGAAATTGCGGCGTGTAGACGAGCCGTCTCACAGATCATCTTCCTCCGAGTCTGCATCGTCTTCCAATAGGGTACGCAATTCGGCGATCAGTTCCACCGCGCTTTGAGCCTTCAACTTTCCTCCTCTGAATAGCTCAAGAGCAATCTGCGCATCAGCGGCAATTTCTCTGCGTCGTTCTGCCACATAGCGACTGTGGAGGATGTCAGCCAACATACCGCGCTGCTCTAAGGGTAGTTCCTCAACCGTTTCCAACACCTGTTCTAATGTCGTCATTGCGGAGACCTCCCGGCTAAAGTAGGGCGACTTTGAAAATTGGCATTGCCTATTGTGCCCCATCTGGCATAGACATCGACTTTTGCCAAAAGCCAAACTCCTGATTATCGACTGACAAAGGTAATCCCCGTACACTGCTCGCTCTGGCTGAAAGTTTTGGTCCATTTGGGCGATTGGGGTGTCAAATCCCCAAAGCCCGATGCCTCGGTTTGGCCGCCCAGAGGCATAGGGCCGGGGCACTGAACGATAAAAATTTCCACCGTTGTGCCGGTCGGCGCGGGACCGCCAAAGGGCGAGAAGCCCCACACACCGTCGCCAACACCATCACAACCGGAACATTTGGTATTGCGGGGGCCGTAGTAGGCAATGTGGACACAGACGCCATTCTGGGGCGAATTGTCCGGGTAGCGCACAAAGCCGCTGAAATAGGTCGTCCCCTCGTTGGGGTTACAACTGGTCGTTTCCAGCAGTTGGAAAGGGAAGTTGGCCGCGGGCGCAGGGGCTGGCGCAGGCGCGGCTGGTGCGGGTGTATTGGTGGGCGGCGGGGGCGGCGGGCTGGTGGGCGGCGGGGGTGCGGGAATGTTGGCAGCCACCTGCACACCACCCGTATTCTCGCCGGTGACCAGTTGCCCAAAGACCCAGCCCGTCTGTCCGTTAAAGTTGATCTGCCACCAGTCGCCCGCCCCATTCTTGCCGGTGACTGTAAAACGCTGGCCCGCATTGGCCGAACCGACAATTCCGTAGTTTGTGCCGGGTCCGCTGCGTACATTCATCGCAGAATTGACAGTGAGGGAGGCTTCGGCGGGCACGGGTGTATCGGTGGCTGTCGGCTCCTGGGCCGGTGCTTGGGTGGCCTGGGGGTTGGCGGCAGTCTGGGCGGCTGCGGTGGCCTGTTCCTCGGCGGCCCGGGCCGTGGCTGCCGCGTCCGGGTCTACGGGCGCAATAACCACCTCTACGGTCGGCGTAAAAGTGGGGAGCGGCGTGTTGGTGGGCATAGGTGGCGCTGGCGTTGGGCCAAAGCTGCAAGAAGCCAGGAGGATGGCTGTGGCAAGTAGTAGAGATAGACGGGTACGCATCTGATAAATTCCTTCGTAGAAATTGACACCTGTGGGCCGAGTATAGCATACCAGCAGGCAACGCCCAAAGCAGTGGGGGAGTTCCTGGCTTGCGCCTATCGCCGCTGGGCGCGGCCTTTCTGGTCCGCGCTGCCCCGATAGCTGCGCACCTCCAGGGCGCAGACCACGCAGCGGTCCGCGTCAAAGATGCGGCTGCGCAGCCAGGACTCCAGTTCGTTGGGCGCGGAGCTGGTGGTGATAACAGTGGGCAGGTTGGCGCTGTAGCGGAAGTTGAGCAGTTGAAAGAGCTTCTCTTTGGCCCAGGGGGTTGCGCTCTCCACCCCCAGATCGTCCAACACCAGCAGGGGCGTCCGGCGCACCTCGTCAAAGCGTCTGTCGTAGGGCACGGGTGACTGAGGACTGAAAGCCGCCCGCAAAAAGTCGAGAAAGTCGGGGACGACCACAAACATTGCGTCGATGTAGCCCTGCTCCCGCTGGTGGTTGGCAACCGCCGCGGCCAGGTGGGTCTTGCCCGCGCCGTGGGGCCCCATCAAAACCAGCCAGCCTTTGGGTTCGTCTGCATAGGCCAGTACAGCCTGGCGCACCTGGCGCAGATTGGAGAGTTCTTCCGGGGTCAGGTTGCGCCGGGCGGTCTCGAAGGTGTGGAAATGTTGTTCGGCGTGGAGGGAGAGGGTGCTGAGATCGCTCTGGGTGGCGTTGGCCCCCGAGCGAAAGTCCGGCGCGGTGATGTGCAGCCGCTGCACCAGATTGATGTCCAGCAGACGGCTGCGCAGCCGCTGGTCCACATCTTCCAGCCGCTGGTTGGTGGTGATGACAGTGGGCAGTTGGCCGTTGTAGCGATGGTTGAGCAGTTGAAAGAGCTTCTCCTGGGCCCAGGGGGTGGCGCTCTGGCTGCCCAAATCGTCCAGAAGCAGCAGACGGGTGGTGCGAATCTGCTCGAACATTTCGTCGTAGGCGGCTTCGCTGTTGGGGCCAAAGGTAGCCCGCAGATGGTCCAGCAGGTCTGGCACAACCACAAAAATGGCGGGCTGGCTGCGGTCCAGCCGGTCATTGGCTATGGCCGCGGCCAGGTGGGTCTTGCCACAGCCATAGCCGCCGGTCAACACCAGCCAGCCCTCTGGATTCTGGGCGAAGGCATAGGCCGCGTGATAGGCCCGGCCAATACTCTCCTGGCTCGGTTTGGAGAGCCAGGAGGGGGCGCTGACAAAGGCGTCAAAGGTGTAGCGGGCCAGATTGGCCAGATTGCTCATCCCCTGGAATTCGTGGACCCGTCGCCAGAGCCGTTCTTCCTGTTTGCAGTGACAGGGCAAAGCTTTGCCAAAATCGGGATGGCCCAGGGGCACATCGGCCAGCACAAAACCCACGCCTTTGCAACGGGGGCAGGTGGCGAGAGGCTGGTACACAGACGGCGCGGCGGCGCGTTTGGGCAGCGCAGGTGGCGGCGCCCGGCGAATGGGCTGGGGCCCGTCCAACGCCTCTTCCCAGCTAGCGGATGATGAGATCGGAGAACTCGTCCGGGGTGTAGTCTTTGGATTGTTCCGACGCAGAATCTCGCCCAGCTCTTCCATTGTTTTCCTTCTTCCCTTCGGTCTCCCAACGGCGCAGCACGGCCTGAATGTAGCGCAGCGCCCGCTTGTTGGCAATCACCGCAATCTCAAAGGCTTCCTGAATCCACTCCGGCGGATAGGTGCGCTCCATATCCCGCAACTGCTCGGCGATCAGTTCAGTCATCAGCCCGATGTTCTGCTCGTAGAGGACAAAAACGTTGGGCCGCTCCACATGCAGCCGGGCTTCCTCCGGGATCACCTTTTGCAGTTCGCCCAGCTTGCCCTGGCGGATGAGCGCCACCATCCGCCGCCCTTTGGCTGTGTTGAGAAAGTACCAGTCGGCCCGTTCGGGATCGTCCTCGTCGCCGGTCTCCACATCCATACGCAGAAAGGTGTTGCGGGCCACGGCCCGTTGCAGGGCATCTTCCAGCGCGGCCAGGGGCGTACGCAGATCGCTCTCCAGATTCAGGCTGCGCAGAAGCCGCTCGTCGGCCCGCAAATCCTCGCCGGAGAGATAGCGCAGATCACCGCTCTGCTCGTTGAGCAGCCAGAAGGCATAGACGGTCAGTTTCAGTTCGGCCAGGTCATCGATCTGGGGCAGCAGATCGGTGAAGAAGCTGTCCGGCACAATAACCGCACGCTGTTTTTCTGGAAATCCGATAAAGCCGGGCAGTTGTTTTGGCATAGGTGGCAGGTATGCAGGTGGCAGGTATGCAGGTGGCAGGCTACCCGCCACTTGCGACTTGCCAGACTAATAATCCAGTTCTTCCCGCTGAATCTCCAAATCCCGGAATTGGGTCAGCTCTTTGCGGAAGAAGAGGCTGACAGTGCCGGTGGAGCCGTGGCGGTGCTTGGCGATAATCACATCGGCGATGTTCTGGCGGTCCGTATCTTCCACGTAGTAGTCTTCCCGATAGACGAATAATACCACATCCGCGTCCTGCTCGATTGAGTTGTGGACGACGATATTGCCCGCCACAAAATTGTGGAGGTCGGGAACGGTCAGGTCGTAGACATCGGTTTCACCGTCCGGCTCAATTGAAACAATTCCATCCCAATAGACATCGCTCTCAGCCAATCGGGTCAATTCGTCTGACTGGACTACCTCGGCAAGACGGCCGGCTCGCTCTCTACCCAAATTCTGCGAATAAATAGTCGTTCCACAATACTGATTGCCCAATTCTGCTTGCATCTGGCGTGTTGTCTTGCCTGCCTGCTCCATCGCTGGAACAGCAATCTGCTCGCCATCTGCCAATTCGTCAAGCCGTTTCCAGCCCCGAACAGTCAAAAATTTATGGTTGCCGGTAGCCCGGATCGTCCGTCCCAGACGGGTGGTAAGCCGAAAGACTGGCTTTGTGCCTGTGCAAAATGCCCGGCTGACCGGGGCGGTCTCCAATTTCCAGGTTGCGGGATTGAGGGCTTGAATCTCAAACCCAGACTGCCCTTCCAGAGAACGAATGGGCACGTTGCGCCCTTCCGTCGGCAAATAAATGGACGTGTCACCGGCCAAACAGCCGCTCTCCCTCAAATCCGAAAGCATGGGGCGCTTGTCCGTGCGGCTTTCCACCGCCCGGCTGAGCTGGCTGAGGGCGACGACGGGCACATTCAATTCACGGGCCAGCTCTTTCAGGGAGCGGCTGATGTAGCTGATCTCCTGCTGGCGATTCTCGCCCCGGCCCGGTGTGCTGTTGCCCGACATCAACTGCATATAGTCGATGATAATCATATCCAGCCCGTGCTCGGCATAGAGACGGCGGGATTTGGTGCGAATGTCCATGACCGTAGCGCCGGGGGTGTCGTCGATGAAAATTTTGGTGGCCGCCAGGGTATTGGCCGCCTCCATCAGAATCGGCCACTCCTCCTCGTAGACCTGGCCCATACGCAGCCGGTGGCTGTCGATGGCCGATTCTGTCGAGAGCAAACGCTGGACCAGTTGTTCGTTGCTCATCTCCAGACTAAAGACAGCCACCCGCGCGGCGTGGCGTTTGGCCGCGTTCTGGGCAATGCTCATGACCAGGCCAGACTTACCCATACCCGGCCGCCCGGCCAGAATGATCAGATCGCTCTTTTGAAAGCCGCCCAGCATTTTGTCCATCATCACAAAGCCCGTAGGCACACCCATCAGCGTGTCCTGGTTGCGGGCCAGGAAGTCGATGGTGTCCACCACATTCGCCATAATCGAGCCGATGGGGGTCAGGTCCCGGTGGATGCGGCTCTCGCTGATGCCGAAGATGATCTGCTCGGCCCGATCCACCACCACATCGACTTCGTTGCTCTCGTCGTAGGCCAGCTCGGCAATCTTCCCGGCCGCGCCGATGAGACGGCGCAGGATGGCGGTGCGTTCTACAATACGGGCGTAGTAATCTACATAAATGGCCGTGGGCGTGCTGTTGATCAGTTCGGTGATATAGGCGGGGCCACCGATGGCCTCCAGGCGCTCCTGCCGTTCCAACTCATCTACCAGCGTAACAAAATCCGCGGGTTCCCGGCGTTCGTGCAGGGCAATCAGGCTGCTGTATATCCAGGCGTGGCGTTCCCGATAGAAATCCTCGGCCCGCACAAAGCTGGCAATTTTGACTACCGCGTCGGGATCGATGAGCAGCGCGCCCAGCACAGCGCGCTCCGCGTCGATGTTGGCCGGGATGGATTTGATCGGCGTGTCGTTGGTTTCGCTCACAATTGGCTATCTCGTGGAACGGATCTGGTGACAGGCTGGGGAGGGGCTGGTGATAAGTTCAACGGCGCAAAAACGGCGAGCCTTTTGATGGACTCGCCGTTGTGACCAGAAAATGTGCGGCTGTGCTGATAACCGGTTGCTATTTTCAGCCCAGATTGTCGATGTCCAACCCCTCGATAAAGTCCCGGAAAACGTCCAGGTCTTCGTCTTCACCTACGGCCACCCCCTGTCCGACCGGGCCGTCCTCGTCATCCACCAGGCTCAGCTCTTCTTCCGGCTCCATCCCGGCTTTTTCCATCACATCATCCGCCACGTAAATCGGCGCATCCATCCGCACGGCCAAAGCCACCGCGTCGCTGGGACGGCTGTCAATTTCGATGGTGCCGTCCCGGGCTTCCAGCACAATCTTGGCGAAGAAGGTGTCGTTTTGCAGATCGCTGATAATGACGTGGGAGACCTCGCCATCCAGCTTTTCTATCATCTCCCGCAGCAGATCGTGGGTCATCGGGCGGCTGACTTCGATGCCCTGCAACTGAATGGTGATAGCGTCGGCCTCAAAGGGGCCAATCCAAATGGGCAGATAGCGCACGCCGCCCTCTTCGCGCAGGACTACAATGCGATATTGGGACATCAGGCTTACACGAACGCTATCAATAAGAACTTCAATCATAGATGGCTCCCGGTTACCCCCTTCTCGCACAGAAGAGGCAATACGGTACGAATACACGAGGACGAGAGCCATTATAGCATAGCCCCCAATCGGTGCAAAGTGATATTAGCACCCTTTCACGCACTTTGAACAACTTTGGGCAGCCGTCTATAATTCGGATCAGCAGGAAATGATTTTGCTGCTGCAATGCTTTGTCCATTCTTTGTTCCATAAACGAGAGGAATCGCTGGTATGTGCATCTTTTCTGGACCTGTGGCCGAGGTGGCTGGCACGAAGATTTTTGCGCGAGGCTCGGCGCAAGGAAACCAGTTTTTGGTCTACAGTATGCGTTATGCGGCGGCGGACGCACTGGCAATGATTCTGCCTTTGCCCACACCCGCCCATCCGCCGGAAGATGCTCTGCGTTTTGTCGATTTCTCTGGTTACGGAGAGTTCTTTGACGATCTGGACAACTGTTTTGCCAAGACGCGCAGCAGGGATTTCGGCGCAGAGGAGCCGTCGGGATCCCTGTTGACCGTCTATTCTGTGGGGAGTTTCGAGGCATCTTTTGTTCCCCACCGCCAGGACTTCGCCCGACTCGACAGCCGTTTTCGCCTGCCCGATTCCACTTGGGATACGCTGCCCCAATATGCAGATTACAGTTTCGCCGTCTTCAAACTGAAACCAGGCGCCCAATCTGTCCATCCAATGGCCTTCGAATTCCCCCGCTGTCATCCGGACCAGCTTTTCTTCCCTACTCTCCATATTCATCAGGGGGTTGTAGAGGAATCTGCCCATTTTGATCACGCACTCTATTGGCAGGCAACCTATACCCGGGAACAGCGAATTCACATACACGGGTCACGATCTGCCGACTATCGGGTGACCAAAATGGTCGATATCGCCCGTGCCCAGGGGGTAGTGGCCCAGGATACACCGCTCTACCGTCTCCATCTCTCCGGGATGTATGAGAACGGAGACCTGACCATCCCGGAAGGCGGCGTTTAGTGGCAGCCCCTTCTCCACGTCCCGTCTGGCTCGTCTCTCCTTATCATACAGGCAGCCACCGTTCCTGGGCCGAAGGCTACGCCAGCCACAGCCGCCATCGGATTGTGCCGTTGACAATGGCCGGCCGCTTTTGGAAGTGGCGGATGCAGGGCGGCCCCATCGAACTGGCGGCCCAGGCCCGGCAACGTCTGGCAGATGGCCCGCCGCCCGCGGCTATTCTTGTCACAGATATGCTCAATCTGCCCGTCTGGCTGGGGCTGCTGCGGGGAGATCTGCCCGCGGATGTGCCCGTGCTTCTTTATATGCACGAAAATCAGCTTACCTATCCGCCCCGCCCGGATGAAAAACCCGATCTGACCTACGGGATGATCAATTGGCTTAGCCAGTTGGCCGCGGAGAGGGTGATCTTCAACAGCGAGTACCACCGCCAAAGCTGGTTTGCCAGCCTGCCCAATCTGCTCAAACACTTTCCTGACTACAATCATTTACAGGAGATCGACCGGGTACAAGCCCGCTCACTGGTGCTGCCCGTGGGCATCCGTTGCGACGCCATCCACCAGGCCAGGGCAGAGGCCCAGCCGAGGGCAGAGCCGCCGCTTATTTTGTGGAATCAGCGCTGGGAGTATGACAAACGACCTGACCGCTTCTTTCAGTTACTGTATCGACTGGCCGAGGCAGATATTCCCTTTCGCCTGGCTGTGGCTGGGGAGAATTTTCGCCAGCAGCCCGTCGAGTTTGTAGATGCCCAAAAGCGGCTGGCTTCCCGTATTGTCCAGTGGGGTTATGTGGAATCGGCCCAAGCCTACCGGACACTGCTCTGTCAGGCTGATCTGGTCATCTCCACTGCGGATCACGAATTTTTCGGCATCAGCATTCTGGAGGCCATCGCCGGGGGCGCTTTCCCCCTGCTGCCCAACCGGCTGAGCTATCCCGAACTGATCCCGGCAGAACTGCACCTGGCCTGTCTCTACAGCGACGAGGATGATCTGTTCGACAAAGCGGTTCACCTGTTGCGTCATTCCCGTCCCGCGCCCCCGTCCCTCCGCAGCCACGTGCAGGAAGCATTCGACTGGCCGGTCGTAGCCGCGGCGTACGACCGGGGGTTGGGGAGCAGGCAATAGGGACTGGATGTCCCGTCCTAATTTCCGATCCCCAACCCCCAACCCCTATTTCCCCCGCTGCAACAGCTTTACATCCACCGCCATTGGCCCCTTTTCGCCTTCTTCGACCGCAAACTCCACCAGGTCGCCCGGCTGCAAGCGGCCCAGGTCAGCGAGACCGGAGCGGTGCGCGAAGATGTCCGGGCCAGCAGTGCGGGTGACGAAGCCATACTTCTTGCGCTCGTTGTACCACTTGACCAGCCCCCGCTCCCGGCCCGGTTGCGCCAACAGCAGTCGACAGCCAGGACAGTGTTCGGGTTTGCCTTTACCCGGCTCGGCCTGCTGGTGTTGCTCCTCCGCCGTCCACAGAAACGAGACGCCGCAGCGCTCGCAATAGCGCATTTCGTCGCTGATTTCCCGCCGTTTCATACCGACCCCTTTCCCCGATCTTCCCTCAGATTTGACAATCCCACAGCCACCTGTTACCATCCTATCTCAATGCAGGTGGTTGATTCAACTTTTGTTTGTACCTTTTCTGGCGACGTAGCCAAGTGGTAAGGCAGGGGTCTGCAAAACCCTGATCGCCGGTTCGAATCCGGCCGTCGCCTCTGTGATGCCGCCTCCCAAATGATGGAGGCGGTATTCATTTCCGCTGAAAACTCGAAGACAATTTCCCCAAAAATTCGGTAGACTTTGAAAAATACCCCCGTGCCCGCTGTACTGGCTATGCCCGGCGTGTCAGGGTCTGCTGTAGATGCTCCTCACTGCCCGCTGTGTTTTGTTGTTCTATCGCGAAAGTGCTCGAAAATGAGACTTCTCCTCCGCCGTCTCTTGTCTGCGCGCTTGCCAGTTGCGGCCTTTCTATTGGTCGGCCTGCTGCTGGCCGGGTGTGAAAATATCCCCGCGCCGCCACCCCGCGCCCGCCCGGTGGAAGAGGTGATGCAGGAGTTCACCCGTTTCGCCGATCCCGTGGGGATGCTGGGCGAGCGTCCCCCAGGCTCTGTGAAAGAGGCAGCCGAGTATTACCTGCAACTCTTCCAGCCCGGAGATCAGCTACCCCGCATCTTTGAAACCACCTATCTTTACGACCGCAACGGCACGCTCCTGGCCGAGATTTTCAATGAGGGCCGCCGCACGTGGGTAGAACTGGGGCAGATCTCCCCCCATCTCATCGACGCCACTATCGCCACCGAAGACTCCACCTTTTTCTATAACGCAGGTATAGACGCCCGGCGGATGGTGGGCGCGGCCATTCAAAATGTCGAGGCGGGTGAAATTGTCTCCGGGGCCAGCACCATCACAATGCAATTGGCCCGGGGTCTCTTTCTGCTGCCCAGTGCCCGCTACGATCAGGCCCTGGAGCGCAAATCCATCGAAGTGGAGTTGGCACGCCAGCTTTCGGCCCGCTTTTCCAAAGCCGAACTCCTGGAAATGTATCTGAATCTGGCAAACTACGGCTATCTGACCTACGGACCCGAAGCGGCCAGCCGGGTCTATTTTGGCAAATCCGCGGCGGACTTGACCCTGGCCGAAGCTACTCTTTTGGCTGGCGTTCCCCAACAGCCAGCCAATCTGAATCTTTTCAGTCAATTTGCTGCGGTTAAATCCCGGCAGCGGGTTGTGCTGGATCTGATGGTGCGCCACGGCTATTTGGAGCCAGAGGAAGCCAACGCTGTCTATCGGCAGGCCGTAGCCCTGAATCCCAGCCCGGAGATTGCCCTCTCTCAGACGCCCCACTTCACCCACTTTGTCGAGGAGGAGCTGGACGCTTTTCTCGCCACCGCGGATGTGGTACGGGTTGCCGAGGAGGGAAGATGGCGAAGCAGACGGGCTGGATTGCAGGTGATCACAACCCTCGATCTGCCTATGCAGCGGCTGGCGGAACAGGTTGTGGCAGAATCGGTGACATCCCTGCAATCCCGCTTTGGGATGACCAACGGTGCGCTGGTGGCCCTGGACCCGGAGAGCGGCGGTGTGCTGGCGATGGTGGGCAGCATCGACTTTGACAACGAGGCGATTGACGGCCAGGTGAATGTGGCGACCAGCCGCCGTCAGCCGGGCAGCGCCATCAAACCCATTCTCTACGCCGCCGGTCTGGACGACAGCAGCATCAGCCCGGCCACTGTGATTTGGGATGTGCCCGTGGCCTACCCCCTGGGCGCGGGTCTGAGCTATCGCCCCGTGAACTACGACGGGCGTTTCCACGGCCCGGTGACGGTGCGCACAGCCCTGGCCAACAGCTACAATGTGCCGGCTGTGCGCCTTTTGCAGAGCATCGGCGGTGACCGAATGCTCACCCAGGCTCACGAGTTGGGCATTGCCAGCCTGGACCGCAGCGCCCGTTCCTATGGCCCCAGCCTCTCCCTGGGCGCGGGGGAGGTGACGCTGCTGGAGCTGACCGGCGCCTTTCGCACCTTTGCCAATGGGGGCATCTACACACCGGCCAGCGGTCTGCGCCAGGTGACAGAGAGCCTGGGGCGGCTTCTGCCTACCCAGCCTGCCCCTGTGCAGGCACTCTCCCCGGCCACGGCTTTTCAGATCACAGACATTCTCAGCGACAACAAAGCCCGCACACCGGTCTTTGGCGCCAACAGCAGCCTGCGCCTGCCCTTGCCCGCGGCCGCCAAGACAGGCACAACCACCGACTTTCGGGACAACTGGACGGTTGGCTTTACCCGCCATCTGGTGGTTGGCGTGTGGACGGGCAATAGCGACGGAACGCCAATGCGGGGCAGCAGCGGTGCGTCTGGCGCGGCCCCTGTCTGGCGGGCCTTTATGCTGGCCGCGCTGGGAGACGAAGCCGCGCGCAGCCGTTCTGGGCTGCCCGTGCCCGAGAGCGAATGGGACTTTGCGCCACCGCCGGATGTACAAGTGATCGACACCTGCCCGCCCAAAGTGGTTTGCCGGGAAGGGGGCGAATACTTCAGCGCGGCCTGGCTGGGCCGCACCCCGCCCGGTAACCCCATCGCCGATACGGTTGTGAAGGAAGTGGTCGTACCCGTCCACGGAAACGCTACCTATTGGCCCGCCTATTGCCGCCCGGAAGAGAGCGGCAGAGGCACAGAACGCACTCTCATTCGTCTTTCCGGGCAGGTGGGGCTGGCCCCGCCAGCGGACGAGGGACTTCTGGCGACGGCCCTGCGCCAGGCAGAGTCGGCCAACCAGCCCGGGGATGAGGGGGATGCCCAGCCGATTGTCTACTATCCCGACGAAGCGTTGGAGTTCTTTCGTCTGCTCGGCACGGTATTGGGCAGTGGTGCGTCCGCCTATTTGGGTGCGTGTGCCGACCTGAACTACTATACGGTGCAGGCCGGGGATCACTGGACAGGCGTGGCCAGACAGATGGGGCTGAGCGCAGCCGAATTGCAGGCAGCCAATCCCCAGGCCCGACGTGAAAACGGCTATCTGCTGGTGGGCGAGCAGCTTCTCGTTCCCAAGGGGATAGTAATCAACACCCGCAACGACACCCTTACCCACACAGTTGCGGAAGGGGAATCCTGGAACTCTATCTCCCTGGCCTATGACCTGCCCCTGCGCTTGCTGCTGACAGCCAACCCGGAGGCAGTGCGCCCCTTTTACATCCTGCGCCCCGGCGACAGGCTGCTCATTCCGGCTCCGCTGGCCCAGGCAGTGGAAAAGCCATAAGCGGGGCGTCGAAGATAGAAGTTCGACTTTTTCCTAAAAGTCGAACTTCTGGCGGGACGTAACTGCTCACCCCCACCCAGCCTCCCCACTGTGGGGGAGGAGTCGATCCACTTCCCTCCCTGGAATGGGGAGGGCTAGGGTGGGGTGGCTGAACAGGTACGGCTGGACGGAAACATTTGGCGGCTTCCCTTCGTTACCAATAGCAGGCGGCTACCGGGGCTGCGTCGGGATCAGTGAGTGCAGCGGGCACTGAGCAGGTCCTGTCAGCGTAGTCCGCGTTCTCAGCGCCGGGCGAACGACGGAGGAGAGACAATGCAGCCAGAGACCAGACAAAACCGACCCTCAACAGACGCCAACCGCTGGTCGATAGCCATCCTCCTGCTTCTGCTCCTGGCTGGCTGCCAACCGACCGGTCAAGGCATTGGCCCCCGCCCCGCCCTGGAACTCTCGGCGGTGGTAGAAGCCTATTTGCAGCAGTATCAGCCCGGCCCCCTGCCCCGTCTCTTCCAGACCACCTATCTCTATGACCGCACGGGCGAACCCCTGGCCGAGCTTTTTGGCGAAGGGCGGCGCACGTGGATAAAGCTCGACCGGGTATCCCCCTTTCTGATCGATGCCACCATTGCCACAGAAGACGCCACCTTTTTCACCAACCCCGGCGTAGACCCGGCCCGCATTGCCGGCGCGGCCCTGCAAAATCTGGAAGAGGGCGGTGTTGTCTCCGGGGCCAGCACAATCACAATGCAGTTGGCCCGCAACCTCTTTCTGGGCTACGACGAGCGCTACGATCAGAACTTCGACCGTAAAATTCTGGAGGCCGGTCTGGCTTCGGAGCTGACGAATGCCTACTCCAAGCAAGAAGTGCTGGAGATGTATCTCAATCTCCTCAACTACGGCCATCTGACCTACGGGCCAGAGGCAGCAGCCCAGACCTATTTTGGCAAGCCCGCCGCCGATCTGAACCTGGCCGAGGCCACCCTCCTGGCCGGGATTCCCCAACAGCCCGCCAATCTGGACCTGTTTGTCAACTTCGAGGGGGCCAAGTCCCGTCAGCGCATTGTCCTTTCCCTGATGGTGCGCCACGGTTTTCTGAGCGAGGACGAGGCCAATGGGGTCTTTGCCCAGGCTGTGGTGCTGAACCCCGCCAGCGAAGGCCAGGGCACCCGGGCACCCCACTTTGTCAATTATGTGCTGGGCGAGCTGGAATCCCGGCTGGGGAGCGAATATGTGCGGCGGGCTGGTCTCCACATCTACACGACTTTGGACCTGGCCCTGCAAACCGTGGCCCAGGAGGTGGTGAGCAGCAAAGCTGCCGAACTGAAGGAGCGCTATGACAACAACAACGCGGCGCTGGTGGCCCTGAAGCCCGGCACAAACGACATTGTGGCGATGGTGGGCAGCATCGACTTCTTCGACCGGTCCATCGGCGGTCAGGTCAATGTGGCGATCAGTCTGCGCCAGCCCGGCAGTTCTATCAAACCGATCCTCTATGCCACCGCGCTCAGCGACAATACGATCAGCCCGGCTACGGTTATCTGGGACACCCCAGTCACCTATACAATCAGCGCCGGGCAGAGCTATCGCCCGCTCAATTATGACCGCAAGATGCACGGCCCGGTGACGGTCAGGGCGGCCCTGGCCAACAGCTATAATATCCCCGCGGTGAAGCTGCTGGATGGGGTAGGCGTGGCCCGGATGTTGGAAAGTGCCCAGGCAATGGGTGTTCACAGCCTCTCTCGGGGTCCCCAGTGGTATGGGCTGAGTCTGACTCTGGGCGGGGGCGAGGTGACGCTCCTCGACCTGGCGACAGCCTATCACACCATCGCCAACAGCGGGCGCTATCTGCCCCCCCGTTACATTCTGGCAATCAGCGACGGCACGGGTCAATCCCTGTGGGAAGAGGGCGATCTGAACGGCGTGCAGGTCATCTCCCCCGCCGCGGCCAGCCTGACGACGGATATTCTGAGCGACAACCCGGCCCGTACGCCGATGTTTGGGGCCAACAGTTTTTTGGTGCTGGACAGGCCCGCAGCGGCCAAGACAGGCACCACCGACGACAACCGGGACGCCTGGACAATGGGCTACACCCGCTATCTGCTCACAGGGGTCTGGGTGGGCAACACCGATGGGCGGCCAATGAACCGGGCCACGGGCGCGTCCGGGGCTGGCCCCATCTGGAACGCCTTTATGCGCCAGGTGCTGAACGATCCGGAGTTGCTGGCCCGGCTGGATGCCCCCGCTGATCTGGCCGCTTGGGAGTTTCCCCTGGCGGAAGATGTGGAACTGCGGGAAGTGTGCCCGCCGGGGTTGACCTGTCGGCGGGAAGGCGGCGAACTTTTCTCTGCCCGGTGGCTGACCGCCGCGGGCAAGGCTGGCCCTCTGGCTGATACGGTTGTGCGGGCAGCCTCTGCGCCTGTCTATGCGGAGCGGGGCGAGGGGGCGCGGCTGGTGGGCTATTGCGGCTATGCGCAGGGCGCAACCCGCTCTCTGCTGCGTCTGCCTCTGGGCTTTGGCCTGCCGGAGCAGCCGGAGGAGGGGGGCGAGACCCCGGCCCGCAACGAAAATCCTCTGACCGCCGAACTCTCTGCCGAGCGGGTTCTGGAGATTGCCGGGGCTGTCGAGTGGAGTCTGGGTGCGGGCGGGCGGGTCTACTTTGGCCCCTGCGACGATTTGGACCGTCTGGCGCTGGGTGAAGGTGTGCGTATTTCCATCGACCTGGCCGGGGCAGGCCAGGAAGAAGCTGCCGAGAATCCGAGCGATGGCGCGGTGGCTGTAGACAGCCCGGCGGTGACGGGTGACTTCCGTTTTGTGCTCAACCAGGCCGTATGGCACGATACCAACTGTCCCGGCGGTTATGTGATCGGCCAGGTGTTGAACTGGAACGGCGGACCCCTGGCCGGGGTGCGGCTGGAATTGACCGACGCCTGGGGCAACCGCTACGGGGCAGTGAGCAAAGCCGGCGCGACAGATGCCGGGCAGTTCGATTTCCCCCTCTTTTCCGATACGCCCCAAACCTTGCGCCTGGTTGTCCTGGACGGCAACGGCAATCCCATCAGCCCGGCGGTCCCCGTGCCCCACAATATGGATGCCTCCTCCTCTTTTCCTTGTCATCATGTGGTTTTCAAAGGCGGCTAAACAACGATGGGTTCCCGGGAAATTTCTCTCTTTTTGGTGGCGCTGCTGGCCTTTGTCATCGTTGGGTGGACAGCGCTCGCCACCGATGCCGCGCCACTGGGCCAGGACGAGGCAACTCCGACGCCGACCCCCACCATCACCCCGACAAAGCCCCCGGTACGCAATGAGATTACCTTCCCGATGGCGGGGGACATTCTCTTTGGCTTTGTGCGGGTGGAGGGCACCGCGCTGATCGACAACTACCGGGAGTATCAACTCCACATCAGCCCGGCCAACGCCGAGCAGTGGAGCTGGCTGGCCGGTGGAGAGGAGGTGGTGCGGGAAGGCGCCATCCTGATCTTCGACACCCGGCGGCTGACCGACGGTTTCTACGATCTGCGGCTGCGGGCGCTGAATGTGCGGGGAAGCTATAACGAAAGTTTTGTGCGGGGCTTCGAGGTTCGCAACGCCAACCCACCCACCCCCACCCCCGAAGCTACCCGGACGGTCCAGGAAGGGGACTCCCCCCTGCCTACTGTCTCGCCCATCGAGACGCCGCAACCCACCCCCACTCAGGGCCTGCTCAGCTTCATCCCTGGGGGCCAGGGAATCTATAAACCGGGGAACGGCGAAACCCTGAAAAGCGTTCAAGCCATTGTGGGCACGGCGAACAGCCGGGGCGTGGGTCGCCGCTTCTGGCGCTATGAAATCTATCTCTCTCTGGCGGGAACAGACGATTGGCAGTGGCTCTATTCCAGCCAGCAGCAGTATTTCAACGATGTGCTCTACCGGCTGGACACGGCCCGCTGGGCCAACGGCACCTACGACCTGCGCTTGCGGGTGGTCTACCAGGACAGCAATTACGACGAGTATTTTGTGCAGGGCCTGACCATTGCCAACGACCCGGCGCTGGTCGCCCAGGGGCCAACCCTGACCATCCGCCAGCCCCGTTCCGGCGCAACAGTGGCCGCCCAAATGGACATTCTGGGCACGGTTATTCATCCCCAGTTGGCCCGCTGGGAACTCTACTGGGCCCCATCCCGGGTTGCCGGGCAGGGAGAGCAGGGCTGGCTCTTGCTCTATAGCGGGGACTATCAGGTGGTGGATGATCTGATTGCCCGGGTGGACCTGGGCCAGGTGGTGCCGGGGAGTTATGATGTGCGTCTGCGGCTGGTGCAGAGGGATGGCAATTATGAAGATGCGTTTATCCGACGATTGCACGTCGCTCTGCCTACGCCCACACCGCCACCCTCGCCCCACCGCTAGAAGGGGATATTTTGATGCTGGTTATCCGCTTGCAGAGTTGGATGGGATGCCACCTGATAGTATAATCATTGGCTGGGGATCGGCGCTGGTGTTGAGCAAGCAGAGAGACTGGCCCTATCCCAGATAATTTAATATCGCTTGCCAGGCAGGCTGCAAAACTGTCAATCGTGGGCAGTCATAGTCGGTTTGGTACTTTAGTAGCTAGTTTTCCTTTGGAGGAAGCAATGAAAATGAATCGTATAAGCAAGGCGCTGCGCCTTCTTGTTCTTGTCACGCTGCTGGTGGGAGCCGTCATCTCCACTGTCAGCGCGCAAGCAACCCCCGTAGCTGCCAGCAGTGTGGCTGGTTCTCTGGTCGATGTTGGTTCTAAACACTATTTGGGGCTGAAGGTGTTGGACCCCAGCAAACCCGTCTCGATTGCAATGGACTACCGCCAGGATTCATCCGACCTGGACAACAATTCGGGTTTCTTTGTTTTTGATGAAACCGGATTTCAGCGTTTCGTCTCTGGCACCAGCGGTCTGCAGAGCAATCTGGCTATGGGCGCGCTGGACAGCAGAAGCGGTTTGAAGCAGAAGGTAGCGATCATCAATAACCCGGTGGGCACTTTCAGCGTCGTGCCCTTCAACGAAGCCGGCACTGGCCTGGACTACACCCTTACTGTGACCAATGCGCTGATTGTGGACGATTCGGGTGAGCAGGTCCGCAACGCCAGCGCGCCGGTGGCCGATGCTGCCCCCGCAGAGACAGCCACAGAGGCCGCCCCGGCTGCCCCGGCTGCCGTTGCCCCTGCCGCCACGGAAGAGGTTGCCACGGCGACAGCCACCGCGACCCCCGCCGTCCGCACAGCGGAGACCCCCGCCATCACCCGTTCCGAATCCCTGCAGGGCGAGTTGGTGGAACAGTTCTCCAAGCACTATTACGATCTGGCGGTCAACGACATCGGCTCCAGTGTGAATGTCACCCTCTCCTACGATCCCCAGGATCAGGCGGATGTGGACAACGGCTTCAATGTCTACGTCTACTCCACCGAGCAGTTCCAGCAGTTGATCCGCAGCGGGGATACGCCCAGCATTGCGGCTAACACAGCGGCTGGCACACTGACCCGGGTGGATGGCGCAAAGACGATGCGGGCGACCATCAACAAGCCCTTCAAAATGTACACAGTCATTGTGGGCAACGATGCCAGCATCCCTGTCTCCTACACCGTCTCGGTTGACAATGGCCTCTTTGTAGACGCTTCGGGCCAATCCAACACAGCCAAGATGGGCAAAACTGCCGCGACCACTACAACCGCTACAACCGCTGCGACGGTGGCCGCGACAGGCGCAACCACCACAACCGTCAAAGCTGACCCCAAAGCCGTGGCCGGTGAGATTTATGTAGTCCAGGCCGGAGATACGATTGCCACGATTGCCCGGGCCGCCTATGGGGATGTAAACCTGTGGGATGAACTGTGCGCCTTCAATCAACTGGCAAACTGTGACCGCATCGAAGTCGGCCAGAAGATTACTGTGCCGGCCAAGACGGACCTGGGGAGTGGCGCTGTGGCTGCTCCTGTAGCGACAGTGGCAGCACCGGTAGCTGCTACCACCGCAACTACACCTACAACCGCTACTGCGCCGATTACTTCGACTGTGCCTGTGACGACCACCACTACGCCTCCGGCGGCCACTGGGTCTGGCACAATTATCGACGTTGCCACCAACGCCCGCCAGTTTGAGATTCTGCTCCTGGCACTCTCTCTCTCGAATCTGACCGAAGAGCTGAAAGGCGCAGGCCCCTTTACCCTCTTTGCCCCGGCAGACGCGGCCTTTGCCAGCCTGCCCAACACCACCCTGGATTCTCTGCTGGCCGATACAGCCCAGTTGGCCCGGGTGCTTCAGTTCCATATCGTACCCCAGCAGTTGACAACCGCAACCATCACCGATGGGATGACGGTTGATACACTGATGGGCCAGAAGCTGACCTTTGCTGTGGCCGGCGGCAAGATTACCGTCAATGGCGCCAATGTGGTTGCCAGCGAATTGCCCGCCGGCAACGGCTCCGTCTTCACCATCGACGGCGTGCTGCTGCCTGCCCAATAGAGGATAGGGGTGGGTTTTCCCGTAATTACTCAGGGTGCGACGCACTCGCCAGGAGTAGATTCCACTGCAAAATGAGTGGGGCGAGTGCGTCGCACCCTGTGCCTGAGTAGTTACGTTTTCCCTCTTTCCAATCTGCTTGACAAAACGTGAAACGTGAAACGTGAGATCAGTCCCGATCTCACGTTTCACGTTTCTCGTTTCTGACCAAATAGCTCTTCCTGTTTTTCCGCCAACACCCGCTGCCTTTGCTTGTGATCGTCGTACATCCGTGCTAGACTGTGGGCTATGAGACACGACCCTTTCCCCCGAGCCTTCGACCCCAACGAACCCAGCCCGGATTTTGACGATCCCTTCGGCGATCTGGGCTTTGGCGATCCCGACGAAGCCCCGCCAGAGGAGGACGCACAGGACGAACATCAGCATCACCCGTCTCAACTGGAGCAGACCGACCTGGCCGCCTTCTTTGGGGTGGATGGCCCCCTGGCCCAGGTGCTGGAGGGCTATGAAATGCGCCCCAGCCAGTTGCAGATGGCCGAAGCCGTGAAGAACGCAGTTCTGCAGAAGCGTGCGGCAGTGATCGAAGCGCCCACAGGCACGGGCAAGTCGATTGCCTATCTGCTGCCTGCCCTCCTCAGCGGGCGCACAGTTGTTGTCGCCACCGCCAACAAATCCCTGCAAAGCCAGCTCTACCTGAAAGATATTCCCTTCTTGCGCCGGGTTCTCAACCGGGAGATCTCGGCGGTGCTGGTCAAAGGGCGCAGCAACTTCATCTGCACGCTGAAGTGGGAGAAGGAAGAGCCAAACCAGCGGATGATCGGGATGTATGAACGGGAGAGCGAGCAGGTGACCTATCTGCGCTCCTGGCTGGAGAGCACAGATACGGGCGATGTGGACGATCTGCCCTTTCTGCTGGAAAGCGACCTGCGCCCCCGTATCGTCAGCTACCCGGATGATTGTCTTCATCGGGAGTGCCGCCATTACACAGATCACTGCTTTGTCAATTGGATGCGGGACAAAGCGCGCCAGGCCCAGGTTCTTATCACCAACCACCACCTGCTGCTCAACGCCCTGCAAATGGGCGAGGCTGGCTTTGGCATTTTGCCCGAGGCTGCCGTCTATGTGGTGGACGAGGCCCACCAGCTGGAAGCGACGGCCACATCGGTTTTCGAGGTGGAAGTCTCGGATTACGCCCTGACCCAACTCCTGGCCCGCGCCGCTTTTAAGGAGCACGTGGCCGAGGAACGGCTGGACGAGCTGCGGATGTACAACAGTCTGGCCTTCACTGAAGTGGATCGGCTGAGCTTCGACAACGTATACCGGGTGGAGAGCGAGCTGGAGGATATGAAAAAGCTCGCGGCTGCGCTGAAGGGGCTGCAACACGAAATGAAGCTCCAGAACCCCTATCAAAAAACCGACGAAAAGCCTGCCCCCAACCCGGAAGACTCCAAAGCCGAGGCCAAAGCCAGCTACGAACTGGCCCTGGAGAGCTTGGGGTCTCTCTATGCCAAACTGGAGACCCTGGCCACCAGCAAGCGGGATGGGCTGGTGGTGCGCTACGCCGAACGGGTAAAAGGGCAGCGTATCAGCCTGCGTCTGCACGCCGCGCCCATCGATCCTTCGGGGCTGTTGACCGAATACCTTTTCGGCCTGGAAGACAAAACCGTCATCTGTACCAGCGCCACCCTGGCCACCGACAGCCACTTTGAGCACTTCAAAGCCCGCTGCGGTGTAGGCGAAGGCGGAATTGATCTGGTGGTTCCCACAGTTTTTGACTACCCCAGCCAGGCCCTGCTCTATCAACCCTCCCTGCCTGCCTATGACTGGCGCGCCAAAGATGTCTATTACAAAGCGGTGGCTGGGGAAATTGAGCGTCTATTAGAGGCCAGCCGGGGGCGGGCCCTCTGCCTCTTTACCAATTGGAGCGGTCTGCAACACGTTCGGGAAGAGCTGACAGGCAGCATTTGGCCCCTGCGCGCCCAGGGCGACTACCCCCGGGACGCGCTGTTGGACTGGTTTCGCGAGACCCGGCACAGCGTGCTGCTGGCCACCAAATCCTTTTGGGAAGGGGTGGACCTGCCCGGCGACGATCTGAGCCTGGTGGTGCTGGACAAAATGCCCTTCCCCACCCCCAGCGATCCCCTGCACGCGGCCCGGATGAAGACACTGGACGAGGCAGCCCAGGGCAGCAGCTTTGGCAAATATATGCTGCCGCTGATGGCCCTGAATCTGAAGCAGGGCTTTGGCCGCCTGATCCGGCGCAGCGATGACCGGGGGGTTGTGGCGATTCTGGACGAACGGCTGACCAGCAAGAGCTATGGCCGTCAGGTGCGCCAGGACCTGCCCCCCGCCCGTTTCAGCCGCACCTTTGCCGATGTCCACCGCTTTTTTCGTGAGGCGCTGACCAGCCGGGCAGACTTTGCCCTGAATGTTCAGGCCCTTCAGGAAGAAGATAAAGCCCCCCTCCAGTGGCGCTGGCGGCTGCTGCGTTTGCAGGACGGCAAGGCTGATATGGGGGAAGGGGTTTTGCGCCGGGGGGATCGGGTGCAGGCAGAGGTGACCGCCGCCATTGATGGGCTGAAGAATCTGCGCAGCCGCATCAGCGACGCGGGGCGCACCACCCACAGCTTTGGCGTGGAACTGCGTTGCCACACGGAAACCGAAAGCGCGCTGGCTTCGGGCCAGATTGATGGCAGCCTGGCCAAGCATTGGATCAATGAGTGCGCCGTCTGGGGCAGTCTGGATGTGATCGGGCTGATCGGGGCGGTGCAGGACTAGCCCACAGGAGCGAACGATGTCGCGGCCATTCTCTCTGATAGTGCTGATTCTTACCCTCTTCTTTGCTTTGCTGTCTGTCCGGCCATCCCTGGCCCAGGAATCCTCTATCGAAGGTGTTCTCACCTTTGACAAGCATTACATAACCGTTCAGCCCTGGACACTCGGCGTGCCGATGCGGGTGATTCTGCGCTTCGATCCCCAGGACCAGCAGGAGTTAACCCGTCGGTCCGGCTTCTTTCTGCTGGATGGCGACCGGCTGCGGGCCTTCTTTGCCGGGGGCACACTGATCGACAACAATCTGGCTGCGGGCAGCCGGGACCCCAATCGGGCGGCCAATGAACTGGTAGCCCTCATCAGCCAACCGACGGGTGAATATACAGTCATTGTCTACAATGACACAGATATTCCTATGCGCTACCGGCTCTCTGTGGAGAACGGCCTTTTCCCCCAATTGACGAGCGGGCCAGCGTCAGAGAGTCAGACGGAGATAGCACCCGTGCCCTCCGTCGCCCAATCTGTGGTAACCAGCCGGTCAACAGCCAGTGATTCTACCCACACAGTCCAGGCGGGCGAGACCCTCAGCCTCATCGCCCAGGCCGTCTACGGCGATCTGAGCCTCTATGCCCAGCTCTGCACCTACAACAGCATCGCCAACTGTGACCGGATTGAGGTGGGGCAGGCTATCCGCGTGCCGCCCGTGGCCCAACTCACCGGAGCGGCTGGGCCTGCCCCAGTTGTTGGCGCAGCAGCAGTCACCCCCCAGCCACTCGCGGCTGGGTCCGCGGGTGAGAGCTACACCGTTGCTTCGGGGGATACACTGGGCAGCATTGCCCGCAAGCTCTACGGCGATTTCCAGCGTTTTCGGGATATTTGCACGGCCAATGGGCTGGCTGACTGCAATGTGATTACAGTCGGCCAGGTGCTGCGTCTGCCCGATGGCGACGTGGCCGCGGTTCGCTCCCCGGATGCCCTGGCAGCCCCGACAGCCCCGCTGGCAGCAGCTCCAACATCCCCGCCGGTCTCTCCGACGCCAACGCCAGTACCTGTGGCGGCCGCTCCGGTAGCCCCAGCCCAGACCAGTGGAACTGATATTGTCTCCACCCTGGAGCAATCTGTCGATAAAACAATTTTTCTGCTCCTTTGGAATACCACCGGGCTGACACCTGCGCTGAGCGGCCCCGGCCCGTTGACGCTTTTCGTCCCGTCGGATAGTGCCTTTAGCCCGTTGTTGCAAACGAATTTGAATACGTGGATGGATAACAAACAGACCCTGGAACGGCTGCTTTCCCATCACGTGCTTACCCAGGCTTTTGATCCGGCCTCGTTGACGGGTGGCCCCGTCGATATACGTACCCTTGCGGGGACGACTCTGCGGCTGGAGCGGACGGCCAATGGCGGGCTGCTGGTCAATGGCGTACAGGTGATTGGCACACCTATCGTCGCCAGCAATGGAACCGTCTACACTATCGATCAGGTCCTCTCCCCCCCCGCCCAATGAGGAAAGGGATGCTGGGGTCTACACCCCGGCATCCCTTCGCCCCAGAGCGCCAGACCCCACCAATCCGAATCCCTATGGCCCATACGACCACCCGCTCTTCCAACGAATATCTGGCTTTGCTGCAAGAGAACCAGGATTTCCGCAATCTCTGGCTGGGGCAGATCGTCAGCCTGCTGGGAGACTGGTTCAATCTCATCGGCTCGGCTGCGCTCATCGCCACCCTCACCGGCTCTGGGATGGCTATCAGCGGTCTCTTTGTCGTGCGTATGCTGGCCCCCTTTCTGATCAGCCCGTTGGCCGGGGTGGTGACGGACCGCTATGACCGGCGCATGATTTTGATTGTGGCGGACCTTCTGCGGGCGGTGATTGTGCTGGCTTTTCTGCTGGTGCGCAGCGCCGAGATGGTCTGGCTGCTCTACCTTCTCACCGCTCTGCAACTGGCAGTCAGCGGCTTCTTCGATCCGGCCAAGAACGCCATCCTGCCCGATGTGGTAAGCCAGCGTCAGTTGGGCGCGGCCAACGCGCTTAGCGCCGCCACCTGGTCGGTGATGCTGGCCTTTGGCGCTGCCCTGGGCGGGCTGGTGGCTGGCACCTGGGGTGTCTATTCCGCCTTCTCCCTGGATGCAGTGACTTTTCTGATCTCGGCTTTCTTCATTTACCGGGTGGGCTATCGCCAGCCCGTAGAGCAGGGCGGTAGCGGCAAGAGTATAGCCGACGCACTGGGCGAGTATGTGGAGGGTCTGCGCTATCTGCTCCGGGAGCGGGATATTTTGATGATCGCCAGCCAAAAGGGGATGATTGCCCTCTCTGTGGCCGGCGGTTTCAATGTCGTGCAGGTGGCGATTGCCGAAAAGCTCTTTGTGATTGGCGAAGGGGGCAGTCTGAGCCTGGGTATCTTTATGACTGTCTTTGGCATAGGCACGGGGATCGGGCCGATTGTGGCCCGGCGCTGGAGCGGCGACAGGGACAGGTCGTTGCGTCAATCCATCACAATCTTCTATGGGTTGACCGGAATCGGTCTGCTGGTGTTAGCCCCCCTGACCGATTTCTACAGCGTCAATCTGGGGATGTTTCTGCGGGGATTTGGCGGCGGGGTGGTCTGGGTCTTCGGCACCCAACTTCTCTTGCAGAAGGTGCCGGGGGCTGTGCGCGGTCGGGTCTTTGCCACAGAATTTGCCATCTTTGCCCTGGCCTCGGCCATCGGCGCGGCGTGGACCGGCTTCGCCCTGGACAGTCTGGGCATCTCGGCTACCCTCTGGCTGATGTTCTGGTTCAATCTGATCCCCGGTGGGATCTGGTTTTGGTGGACGGCGCGGCGGGGCGCGGGCCTATCTGTTCGGTAGGGCAATCGGGTACTCTGCCGTGTACACCTGACAGGTGCGCCAATTGCCTGATCTTTCAGTGCGAATCTTCTCGCCTGGCACACCTGTCAGGTGTAGCTGCTTGGCTGGACGGGATGGGGCGCATAGGCAATGGCGTCAATGAGTGGTATTATCTGTGGTGATCACCGAAACGATGAGATGGCTGTAAGGCGGAATGGTATTCCGCCACGCTGGACGGATTACCATTCCGTCCTACAGCCAAAGGGCTTGTGCCAGAAAATTTTGGTTCTACCGTTTTCTGTGGTTGTTGAAGATAAAGGGCCAAATAGATACTACAACGGATTTTGACAGGAACGGATTGTCTCTCTTGTCGGTCAAAGTCCGTGCCAGGTGACGAGTTTTGCTGTGGCAGACATATCTAATCCGCTTTTGTCTGCATCCGTTGTAGTGTTCCCTTCCCAACCACAGAATCCGTTAGCATCAGAGAAAATTTAATGAGCAAATGAGCCAGTGACGTGAAAGCACCGTTGCCCAGTAACAAAGAACATCTACTCTTTCGCATAATCTCCCCCTCTAAAGGGCGCTTTAATCCAAAAATCCTCTTTGGTCTTTTTTGCGCGGGGTGGATTCTTCTCTTTGCCTCGCCCCTGGCGGCCCAATCCCCTGTGGAGGGGAGCGCGGCCGTAACCGGCTCTCTGACCCACCAGTATTCCCGCCACGTCCTTATCGTGCGCGCCTGGGATCGCTACCAGCCCCTCATCCTCCTCTTGGAGTATTCCCCCCAGGAGCGTTGGGAGCTGGACGACCGTTCCGGCTTCTTTGTCTTTGACCAGAAAGGCTACGACCGCTACCAGCAGGGGGAGATTCCCGGCTCTGTGGCCGTGGCCGCCGGGGATCGGCTGCCCGGCGAAGGCAGACGCTTGCAGGCAACCATCGGGACACCCTTTCCCGGCCCGCTTTACGTGATGGTCTACAACGATTCCCCCCTGCCAATGGGCTACACCCTGCGCGCCACCAACGGCGGTTTCTATGACAGCCAGGGGCAGGTGATCGACAAGAATGGACCGGCCCCGGCCAGCGGTGGCGACGCGGCGGTCTTTCCCCTGGTCATCGCGCCTGGCCCTACCCCCACACCTGGGCCCATACCGACACCCGCCCATTTGCGCGCATCCGCGGTGCGGGGCGTGTTGGATGCCCGCTATGACTTCGATGAATTTACGCTGGAGGTGGTGGACCTGGGCCGCCCGCTGATAGTGGAGATGATCTACGATCCGCCGGATCAGATTCAACTGCTGGACAGCTTCAACTTCTGGATTTTTGACGAGGATCAGGTGCGCACCCAGACAATCAATGGGGAACGTCCGGAATTTCTGGACAACCGGGCCGCAGGCCGATTGGTGGAGCGGGAACATTTGCCCCTCTGGACCACAACGATTGAGGAGCCGCTGAATCGTTACACAATTATCGTCAACCAGCACGTCCACGCGCTCTCTGTGGGTTATCGGTTGACAGTCATCAACGGCATTCTGACTGACGAAAGAGGCCAGAGCCGACCCGTACCCGTCACGCCTCCTTACCGACCGGGAGAAGATTCTATTCTTTGGCTGGTGAGCCGGGGGGATACCCTGGGCAGCATCGCCCAGGCAATCTATGGGGATCCGCGCTACTACACCGCCATCTGTGCGGCCAATAGTCTCTCCAATTGCAGTGTTCTCGTTCCTGGGCAGCGGTTGGTCTTACCACCGGCCAGCCAATTGCCGCCCCTGTCTGCCGGGTCTGGGCTGGCTGTGCCTGCCCGCCCGTCAGCCGCCGGCGCACCCGTCGCTGGCAATCTGCTGGAAGTTGCCGCGGGGGAGAGCCGCCTGCAAGCTGTACGGGATCTGATCGGCCAGACATCCTTGCAGAAGCGACTGAGCGGAGCGGGTTCATACACGCTTTTCGCCTTTTCCAACGGGGCCTTTGACGCTCTCTCCATCGAAGCCCAGGACGAATTGCTCATAGATACCCAACGCGCCCTGGCCCTGCTCTCCTATCACGTAATTGAAGGAAGGCTGCAACCCGACTGGGTTACCCGTCCCAAACAGGTCGCCACCCTCACCGGGCGGCTGCTGCGCCTGGCGCCAGACGGAGCAGCCGGATTTACGGTCAATGGCGTTCCCGTTGTGGGCGAGCCTATAGAGGCGGCCAACGGGCTGATTTATGTGATAGAATCCGTGTTGGAGTAAGGGGATGGCTCTGTCTGCTGCTCCACAGCCCCGGTCAATGCGTCGATTCCCCAACCGATCCACTCCCCCTGATTCGTCGGCCAGGCGCTGACAAAGAGCCGGATTGCCGAATGGGAGAATCCGGCAATCTCGATGGTGGCAAAGTCCGGCACAACAAAGAGGGCGAGTTTATCCACAGTCAGATAGCTTTTGGCGATGGCGATAGACTTCAACATCTGATTGCCGGCGGCTGCGCCCACCGATTGGACTTCCGCATAGCCATACTGCCGGGTCACACCCGCAATCGCTCCGGCTACACTGCCCGGGACAGAATCGCTGGCGACTTTGATCAGAGGCGGCGTGGAACGACTTTTGCCTGGCCTGCTCTGGTCATTCTCTACCACAATCAGATAGGCCACCCAGCGGGCAAAGAGCAGCAGCTTTTCCCCAGCCGGATAGGCGATCAGTTGAGGGTGGGGCGGGAGCAACCGCGCAATCGTTCTGTCAATCTGTCCTTCTGCTTTGCCAATGACGATTCTGGCTCCGCGCTGGCGCAGATCAGCGATCAGCCGCCAAAGCAATGGGTCCTGCTCGAACTGGGCCAGGGCGGCCGGCGAAGCAGGGATCACCAGACAGTCCACTTCGCTGCTGATCTGCAACGCTTCCTGCAAGTTGTAGCGAGGGGGTGAGACGAATTCTCCCTTCTGATACTCGCTGTCCGGGTTCAGCGCTACGGAGATGACACGCATACCCATCTGGCGAAATTCGCTGGCAAAAGAGACAGCCACCAACTCGTCAAAGTAGCTGGCCCAAAGAATAAGGGCGGTACCGGCTCTGTTTTTCATTGTAATTACTCGTTGTGTGCTGTTTGGGGTGGGATTACAACCTTCTTTATCTATTATATGCAACGATCGTTGCAAAAGCGTTGCAAAACGGGCAAAATAGAAAAACAGCTCTCTCCTACTCTGTCAAAAGCCCTCTCGCTGTCTGAATGGTTATGATTTCGATTGCCTTGCTCGGCTCGCTACAAATAACCCAGGATGGGCAACCAGTCGTTTTGCCCACCCGCAAGGCCGGCCACTTGCTGGCCTATTTGGCCCTGCACGCGGACGAAGCCATCCCCCGCACCCGGTTGGCCGGTCTGCTTTGGCCGGATAGCGATAACAACCGGGGCAATCTGCGCCGTGAATTGGCCCGGCTGCGCCAGGCTTTTGGCGGTGCAGCACAGCTCCATACATTCCTGAAGGCGGACAGAGAGAGCCTGACCCTCCTGTCGGATCGGGTAGAGATCGATGTGCAGCGGGTTTACAGACTGCTGGAAAGTTGCGAGAAGCACCGGTACGGCTCCACCAGTTGGTGTACCCACTGCTGCCAACGGCTTTCCGCAGCCATCGATCTCTACAATACACCTCTGCTGGGCGAATCCCCCGGAATTGACAGCCTGGAGATGGCCGACTGGTTGCGGTTCAGCCAGGAGGAGCTGGAGAAACGTATTCTGACGGCGCTGGATAGCCTGCTGCTCTATCTGGCCGAAACAGGCAATCACAGCCAGGTGATTCATTACGCCGGGTATCAACTTAGCCTGTGCCCCTGGCTGGAGACGCCTGTGCAGCGGTTGATGATGGCCTATACCCTCTCCGGTGCCCGGGACAAGGCCATCGCTGCCTTTGAGAATTTTCGCAGCTATTTGCAAGAGAAGCGGGAGGAACAGCCCGGACCTTTGCTTGTCCAGACCTACAACCAAATTCGCTCCTATCAGATTACGCCCCAAAGGTTGCCAACCCTGGCTTCACCCTACCCAGGGCTGGCAGCCTTTGGCCTCCAGGAAGCCCATTACTTCTACGGACGGGAACCCGTCGTCGCCCGCTTGGCGGAAGCTGTCAAGCGGCAGCCGGTCGTGCTCTTTACCGGCCCATCGGGCAGCGGCAAATCTTCGGTCATCTATGCCGGGTTGCTGCCACACCTGACGGCCCCGGCCGAGAACGGGCAGGAGTGCTGGTCTGTGATCTCCTTCCGGCCTGGGCGCACGCCGCTGTTCAACCTGGCCCAGGCCCTCTTCCCCCATTGGGAGACCGGGGCAGCCAGGGCTGCGGTGGCGGATGCGCTGATCAATGGCAATGGCGCGCTGGGACAGCTTGTAGAAAAAGCCCTGCCAGGGCCGCTTGCCGAAACAGAGGCAGGCCAGCGCTGTCTGCTGGTGGTGGATCAATTTGAAGAACTCTTTACCCTGTGCGCAGATGACGCGGAACGACGCCTCTTTCTAGCCTGTCTGCTGGAGGATGTGGACAAAGGCAGCGTGCGCGTTTCGCTCTCTGTGCTGATCGCGCTGCGCGCCGACTTTATGGGCCAGGCGCTTAACTACCGCTCTTTCTCCGCTGTCTCGCCGGATCAGATTATTTTTGTGGGGATGATGACCGATGAGCAGTTGCGCCAGGCCATCGAGAAGCCCGCCTATCAGAATCACGTCGCCTATGAGCCGGGGCTGATCGAGCGCATTCTGGCCGATCTGGACGATTCGCCCGGTCAGCTCCCCCTGCTCCAATTTGCGTTGGCCCTGCTTTGGGAAAAGCGCAACGGGCAGTGGATCACCCACCAGGCATACAATGACATTGAAGAAGTGAGCGGTGCGCTGACCCATTATGCCAATGGGATTGTTGCCCGGCTGCAACCGACCGAGCAGGAGTGGGTGCGGCGCATCTTTCTGCAACTGGCCCATCCGGGCGAAGGGGTGGAAGACAGCCGCCGCCTGGCCTCCCGTTCAGAAATCGGCGAGGAGCAGTGGCCTTTGGTCCAAAAACTGGCAAGCTCCCGGCTGGTGGTCACCAGCCAGGATCGGGACGGCCAGGAGACTGTGGAGGTCGTCCACGAAGCGCTGATCCACCAGTGGGGGCGGCTGCGCCACTGGCTGGACGAAGACCGGGCCTTTCGGCTCTGGCAGAACCGTGCCCGCCTTGCCCTGCGTCTTTGGCAGCGCGAAGGAGAGCATCCCGACGCGCTGTTGCGCGGGCTGGCCCTGGCCGAGGCCGAACGCTGGCTGCTGGAACGTTCCGGCGATGTGGACCCGGCGTTGACCGAATTTGTGCAGACCGCTCTCCAGGCCAGGTCTGTCCGGCTGGCCGACGAGCAGCGCCGCAATCGGGAGTTGGAGCAGGCGCTGAACGAATCCCGGCGACAGGAACGGCGGGCATTGGCCCGGCAACTGGGCGCCCAGGCGGATCAACTGCTCCAGCGCAAGGTGGACCTGGCCCTGCTGCTCAGTGTGGAAGCTCTGCGCCGCGCTGACCAGCCCCAGGATCGCACAGATATTCTGACAATGCTGGAGATCAATCCCTATTTGCAGAAGATACTCCACGGCCATCAGTCACCGCTCTTTTATGTGGCCCTCAGCGCCGATGGCCAGGGACTTATCTCCGCGGACGAGCGCAACAATGTGCAGATCTGGCAGATGGACAATTTCAGCCACAAACCCCTCTTTTTGGAAGAGAGCGCCATTGCTGATGATGTGGCGCTGGACCCAACCGGCCACTTCCTGGCTACCGTTCACGGCAGACAGATCGCCCTTTGGGAGACAGCCACCCTGCGCTCCCGGCTGCTGCTACCCAGCCATCACGCCCCCATCTTTCGGCTGCGTTTCTCGGTTGACGGTAAATTTCTGCTCTCCATTGCCGAGGATGGCAACCTCTGCCTGTGGGAGACGACCAGCGGAACAGAGGCTGGCGTCATGCCTCCCCTATCCGCGGCCAGTTCGCTGCAAGTGGGGCCAGAAGCCGCGCTGCTGGCTGTGGCGGAGACGAGTGACAGGGGTCCGGCCATCCGCCTGCGTGATCGCCAGTCCGGTGCGGCTTTGGGTCCACATCTACTGGGCCATCGGGAGCAAATTCATGGAATTGCGCTTAGCCGGGACGGCTGCCGGCTTGCCACGGCCAGTTTTGACGGAAGTGTCCGCTTGTGGGATACGAAGAACGGGGTGGAATATACGCCGCCCTTGACAGCCCACCGGGGGCGGGTGCTCTTTGCCGCGTTCAGCCCGGATGGCAGATGGCTTGCCACGGGGGGCACGGACAACCGGGTATATCTTTGGGATGCCCATACAGGCCAGCCTCTGGGGATTGCTCCCTTCGTACACAGCAATTGGGTGCGCTGTGCTCTCTTTTCTGAAGATAATCGACTGCTTGTCAGCGGAGACAGCGATGGCAAGCTCTATATTTGGGAACTGGCCCGGCATACTCTTCTGGCGGGCCATACAAAACGTGTGCGCAGCGTGGCCGTCAGCCCGGATGGTGGGTGTCTGGCAACCTTCTCTGTGGACGGTTGTGTGCGGCTGTGGGACACAGAGTCCTTGCAGTGTCGAAGATGTCTGACCGGGAAAGAGGGCGCTGGGCTGTTGATGGGTAGCTTTAGCCCGGATGGAAAGACATTGGCCGCGTTGGATGCTCAGGGCAGGCTGTTGCTCTGGGAGACCGCCACCTGGCAACCCCGGCACATCTCTTTCAATCCCCACAACGAACCCTCCATTGCCCTGGCCTTTAGCCCGGACAGCCGTTGGCTGGCCCAGGGCGATCTGAACGGATATGTGAGTGTGTGGGATGCGCAACGGGGAGAATTGGCATATCCTCCAACCCAACTGCACAGGGGGCCGACTTCCTGGATATTGAGCCTGGCCTTCTCGCCCGATGGAAAAACCCTGGCCACCGGCGGCAAAGATCGCACCATCGGCTTCTGGTCTGTAGAGGGGCTGCGGCCCGCGGCCCCCCGCATCCACGCCCACGAGAATTGGGTGACCCATGTGCTCTACACCGGGGATGGCCGTACCCTCATCTCCAGCAGCGCAGATGGCAGCGTGCGCTTCTGGGACACAGGCACGGGGCAGGCGTGTGCGCCACCCTTGACTGGTCATCCGGGACAGGTCTGGCAAGCGGCGTTCTGCCCGGTGAAGGGTGAGAAAGTGTTGGTGGCGCTGGTGAGCGACGGCACGCTCTTTCAGTGGGATTTGGAGAGCTGGACGCCGCTCAACCCGCCCCTGCGCACAGGAAGGGAGACAGAGACGATGGCTCTCAGCCCGGATGGTCGACGCGTCTATCTCGGCTCGTTTGATGCCAATGCCCACGCCTGGGATCTGCCCCAGCAGCCCTGGGTCGAGCGGGTCTGCCAGATCGCCAACCGTTCCCTTAGCCGGGAGGAGTGGTCCTTCTATTTGGGCGATACAGCTTAAGGTGGCGCAGCCACAATTTGCGTGGGGAAAGGTGAAGACGTGAAGACGTGAAACGTGAGAGTACGTGACGACACCTCACGTTTCACGTTTCAACTGGTTGACCGACCGACTGACGCATATACGTTAGTTCCTGGCTGGTACGGAGTACTGTCCGAAAACGACTTGGGCGCTCTGATTCCGGGAATCGGCCACACAATCACCCGAATACCCCTGTACGTTTGGCCGATTCCCGGAATCTTGACGACGAAGCCCCTACGTTCAAAACGGAGAGTTACTAAATGTTTGCGTTCGTCCTTTACGCCGTGTAGAATCCAACGGACGGATTTTACCTCCTCCCTTCCAGGGCAATTGTTCAGCTACCCCTCCCCATTCCAGGGAGGGAAGTGGATCGACTCCTCCCCTCACAGTAGGGGAGGTTGGGTGGGGGTGGGCAGTTACCTTCCAGGAGAACACCGATGAGTGATTACCCATGACAATGCAATCCCAGCGTATGACCCCTATGCAGCAATATATCTACAACCATCCGCGGCCATCGGTCACGGTGGATGTTGTCCTTTTCACATATACGAAAAGTGAGCTACGTACGCTGCTGATTCAGCGGGGTGGGCCGCCCTACACCGATCAATGGGCGCTGCCTGGCGGCTTTGTGCATATGGAGGAAGGGCTGGAAGAGGCCGCGGCCAGGGAACTGCTGGAAGAGACCGGCGTTGGGGATGTCTATCTGGAACAGCTTTACACCTTCGGGGATCCCCAGCGCGACCCCCGGGGACGGGTGATTACTGTCGTCTACTTTGCTCTGCTCAGCGCAGACCAGGCCGAGCGGCTTGCGGTGACTGGGGGGGACGACGCCCAGGCCGCGGCCTGGTGGAATGTCTATGACCTGCCACACCTGGCCTTCGATCACCAGCCGATTCTGGAGTATGCCCTGCAACGGCTGCGCTGGAAACTGGAGTGGACCGCGCTGGGCTTTCTGCTGCTCCCCGCCCAGTTCACCCTCTCCGAGTTGCAGGCGGTCTATGAGACAATTTTGAAAGAAGCGCTGGACAAGCGCAACTTCCGGCGCAAAATTCTGGCCGCTGACATTCTCGAAGAGACGGGCAGCTACCGCGAAGGGGATCACCGCCCGGCCAAACTCTATCGCTTTACAGCCAAAGCCATCGAACTCGAACAGGCCCGCCGCCGTTTTCCCTAGCAGCCCCCTACTTTTCACATCCCCAGGAGGTATGGTTATCCACCCACGGGCGGATGCGAAACTCAGCGTCGCCCTGATCGGTGTTGCCCACAGAACGGGTCACCTTCCCGTCGATCCACTGCTCGATCCAATAGGGTTCGCCGCTGCCGCCGTAGCGGTTGGTGTCCACAGGCAGCCCGTCGATCTTCAGGTAGCCGCTGGCGTGGATGGAGCCGATGCCCCGGGGAATGGCCCGATACCACTGGCCTGTGCTGGCGTCCTTGCGATAGATCCGAATCCAGGCATAGTTGGGCGGGTTGGGCGGAACACAGGTGATGAGATTGCCCACGGGCCGGGGCGACTCTGTGCTGTCGATCCACAGGCGGGCACGGGCCGATCCGTCCTCTTCAAAATACTCCATCTTCACCGCGTGAACCCCCTCTTGCAGCAGCAGCACTGCTTCGTGGCTCTCTCCCTGCATTGTATACCAGCGGTCAATCACCAAATCCCCGTCCACCCAGAGACGTACCCCGTCATCGGTGGTGGTCCGAAAACGCCACTGGCCGCCGGCAAAGCGGATGTTGCGATTCCAGCGCACGGAAAAGTGGTCCTCGCCGATAGTGCCGGGGATGGGCGAACCGCTGCCCCAGTCAAAGTCGATGGCGTCGTCGGTGCGCGAAACCGCGGGCGTGCCTTCCAGCTTTTCGTTGCCGAAATAGTCGCCCTTCCAGGCGCTATCTTCCGGCGCGGCGATGGGTGGTTTGCCACTGGGCAGGGGGGTGGGGGTGGCGGTAGCGCCAGGCGGCGTTGTCGAGAGCGTATCCAGGGCAAACTTCACCACCGCCGCGCCGCTTCGTTCATAGAACTCCACCCGCACCTCGTGTTGTCCAGCGCTCATCTCCCGGTCGGTGGTAAACGTGCGCACCCCGTGATCCCACCAGCCATTGAGAAATAGCTCGTCGTTCACATATACCCGCACCCCGTCATCCCCGGTGACCGAGAAACGGTAGCGGCCCGCGGGCAGATCGATGATGCGTGTCCAGCGCGCCGAAAAGTGGTTGGGGTTGACGGAGCTATCCGGGGAGCCAACGCCCCAGTTGTGATCGAGAGTTGTCTCGTCCCGGAAGAAGGCGGGTTGACCAGAGAGATCGGTGTTGTTCCAATAGACGGCCCGCCAGGCCGGTTCTGTGGCCGCGCCGAAGACCGGTTGCCCGGCCAGCGCACGGCTGGAAAAGACGACAAAGCCCACAATCAATACCAGGCAAACAGACAAGAACAAGCGTTGTACGTTTGTCATTTGGTTTCTCCTGCCCTGAAAATAATCATTCGTACGTCGGACTGTTAATCCGACCAGCGACGTTGCAGGCCCGTCGGACTAACAGTCCGACCTACATTTTCATCCCCCGTGGCGCACAAGAATGCCTATCCCTATAGACGCCGGAAATGGGTTTCCAGTTCCCTGTTTTGGCCCAAGACAAAAGGGCCTGGCAAGTGCCAGACCCTGCCCTGAGAATAGCCATTCGTACGTCGGACTGTTAGTCCGACCAGCGACGTTGCAGGCCCGTCGGACTAACAGTCCGACCTACATTTTCATCCCC
>JAANMX010000885.1_pt1 | contig 37232 bp, 34 predicted proteins | sample 7279681 | NCBI WGS metagenome assembly JAANMX01 (sample SAMN14094542, study PRJNA606508) | bioreactor metagenome | isolation source: A lab-scale SPAN reactor treating ammonium-rich wastewater day 351 | place: Ireland: Galway | collected 2018-01-01 | reverse complement strand
GGAATTTTTTGTTTAGTTTTACTGCATAAACATTAAACATTATGACAGCGACCGAATTTACCTCACAAATCACTGCCTTAAATGAAACCCTGAAGGGGTTCACCTACAGATTTACTCGTAATGCTGAAGAATCTCAGGATTTGGTGCAAGACACGATGCTCAAGGCATTGACCTACAGAGACAAATTCAGAGACAATACAAGCCTTAAGGGCTGGCTGTTTACCATTATGAGAAATACGTTTATCAACAACTACCGAAAAGCCAAAATAGCCAAGACATCAACAGACAATACAAAGGAGCTGTACTACCTTAATGTAGCCGACACCCATACTTTTAATCGCCCTGAAAAATCAATGGAATTTAAAGAAATGTGGGCTAATGTAAACGAAGTAAAGGAAGAGCTTCAAATTCCTTTTAAAATGTACACCACAGGGTATAAGTATCATGAGATTGCGGAACATTTGAATATCCCTATAGGCACCGTTAAAAACAGGATATTCCACGCAAGAAAAGAAATTCAGAAAAAATTGATAGCGTATAAGTAATTCCTTATCACAATTTAGAAGCGAATGAAAAAAATAGCTGTAATTGGTTCTGGTTTTGCCGGTATTTCCGCTGCCACTGCGTTGGCAGCGGAAGGATTTGATGTCACTGTTTACGAAAAAAATGACAGTGCTGGAGGTCGTGCCCGAAAATTTGAATCTAATGGCTTTGTTTTTGATATGGGCCCAAGTTGGTACTGGATGCCGGATATTTTCGAAAGATTTTTCGCAGATTTTGGCAGAAAAGTTTCAGATTATTATCAGCTTGAGAAACTTTCTCCGGGTTACCGCGTGTATTTCGGGAAAGATAATTTCATTGATATCTCCGACAAACCTGAAGAAATCATAGAAACCTTTGAAAAAATAGAGCCCGGCAGCGGTAAACATTTAAAGGATTTCATGAAAAAAGCGAAAGCCAATTACGAAATCGCGATGCAGGATCTGGTTTACAACCCCGGCAAATCTATTTTGGAATTGGTAAGTGTGGAAACCGCAAAACGTCTGCCGCTTTTTGTGCAGAATATTTCTGAAACGGTAAGAAAAAAAATCAAAAATCATAAGCTCAGAAGTATTCTTGAATTCCCGGTATTATTTTTAGGCGCAAAACCCAACAATACACCTGCCTTTTACAATTTTATGAACCATGCCGATTTCGGAATGGGAACTTGGTATCCGAAAGGCGGTTTTAACGCCGTGGCAAAAGGTATGCAGCAGCTGGCCGAAGAATTGGGCGTAAAGTTTATGGTTAACGAAGAAGTGACAGAAATTTTCACAGAGGATAATGATGCAAAATCCGTTATCACCAAAAACGGTGTTTTCGAAGCAGACATCGTGATTTCAGGAGCGGATTATGCACACACCGAAACTTTGCTGAAGTCAACGGAGCAGAATTATACCTCTGAATACTGGCAGAAAAAAACTTTTGCACCATCTTCCTTTTTATATTACGTGGCGTTCGACAAAAAAGTTCCGCAGCTTCAGCATCACAATTTATTTTTTGACACTGATTTCGAACAGCACGCTGAAGAAATTTATGACACGAAAACGCTTCCGAAAAAACCACTGTTTTACGCCAACTTCTCCAGCAAAAGCGATGATGCACTTTGCCCTGAAGGAAAAGAGATCGGCTTTTTCCTGATCCCTGTTGCGGTAGATTTAGAAGATTCAGTGGAAATTCATGATCAGTATTTTGAATTAATTATGGACCGGATTGAAAAAAACACAGGCGAAAACCTCCGGAGTTCGGTGATCTTTAAGAAAAGTTTTGGCGTAAACGATTTTAAAGAACGGTATCATTCTTGCCGCGGAAACGCATACGGACTGGCTAATACTTTGTTGCAGACCTCCGTTTTAAGACCAAGTATCGACAACAAAAAAATCAAAAACCTTTTCTACACAGGACAGCTAACGGTTCCCGGACCCGGCGTTCCTCCGGCATTGATTTCCGGAAAAGTGGTTACTGATTATATTCTTAAATATAGAGACAGAATTTTATAAAAACCAAACCGATGAATAACTTAGAAATTTTCAACAAAGTATGCGGGCAGTCGTCTAAGTTAGTGACTGAAAAATACAGCACCTCCTTTTCCAGGGCTTCTACCCTTTTTCAGCCAGAAATCCGTCAGCACATATACAATATATATGGTTTTGTGCGTTTTGCAGACGAAATTGTAGATACCTTTCACGACTATGATAAAGCCAAACTACTGGAGGAATTTGAGCAGAATTACCGTTCGGCACTCGAAAACGGCATATCTCTGAATCCAATTTTACAGTCTTTCTGTTTAACCCAAAGAGAGAAAAATATTCCTCAACATTTGGTTGATGCGTTTTTACATTCCATGAAAATGGATTTGGGCGACATCAAAAACTTTAATGATGAAAAATATAACGAATACATTTACGGATCTGCCGAAGTGGTTGGTTTAATGTGTCTGAAAGTTTTTGTTGACGGAAATGTGGAAGAATACGACAGATTAAAACCTTATGCGCAGAGTTTGGGTGCGGCATTTCAGAAGATCAATTTTTTACGCGACATCAGTGCAGATTTTAATGATTTAAACAGAATGTATTTCCCGAATGTGGATTTCAGTAGGTTTAGTTCGCAGGCAAAGCAGCAGATCGAAGCCGACATTGCCAAAGATTTCGCCCATGCGTTTATCGGGATTAAAATGCTTCCGATTTCGAGCAGGATTGCCGTATTTATGGCGTATAAATATTATATTAATTTGTTTAAGAAAATCCGCAAGACAAAACCTGAACTTCTTCTCACGAAAAGAATCAGAGTTTCAAACGCCAGAAAAATTTACCTTTTCGGCGAAATGATGCTCAACAAAAACTTCAACTTAGTCTGAGATTTTAAGATGAAAAAAATATTCTTCACCCTTTTTTGTTGTTTTACCATGATGATAGACGCGCAGGATTTATCGGACTTCAGGCTTCTTCTTCAAAGAGGAGAAAATTCTGAGAGCGCTACAAAAATCCTGATCAACAACTCAAAAGAAACTTATACAAAAACTAAAAAACCTATTTACGAAGCCTTTTATGCTGTCGGAAATTTCTTTATGGCGAAACATGCCGTGAATCCCTGGAACAAACTTTCGTATTTCAACAAGGGAAAAAAAGCGCTGGATAATGCCGTAAGCAAAGATCCAAGTAATCTGGAAATCCGTTTTATGAGGTATATCTCGCAGGAACAGACACCGGCTTTTCTGGGCTACAATAAAGATTTGAAAACCGACAAAAACTTTATCTTAGCAGAATACAAAAAATCGAAAGACGAGGATTTGAACAAAAGAATCAAAATGCATTTAAAACTGTAACAAATGGACGCTCTACTTTATATAATGATTACACTAGTGGTTTTCGTCTCAATGGAAGGGGTTACCTGGCTCACCCACAAATACATTATGCATGGTTTGGGCTGGTATTTTCACGAAGATCACCACCAGCCTGGATACCCTCATATTTTCGAAAAAAACGATTTCTTTTTCGTGGTTTTCGCTATCCCGAGTATGCTGCTGTTTTACTTCGGAACACGTGGCGAAATCAACTGGATGTTTTTTGTTGGATTGGGAATTTTACTATACGGAATGGGCTACTTTTTAGTGCATGATGTATTGATTCACCGTCGTTTTAAATGGTTCGAAAAGACCAATAACTGGTATTTCAGAGGATTGAGAAAAGCCCACAAAATCCATCACAAACATTTGGGAAAAGAACACGGCGAATGCTTCGGGATGCTCTTCGTTCCGTTGAAATATTTCCGCGAAGCCAAATTATCAACTTCATAAAATTTAAATCTTGCAGTCGTATTATTATTTATTACTCGATATTCTGAGCTTTTCTATTCCTTTTCTCTTCAGTTTCGAGCGGAAAAGAATGCACTTCATTCAGTACTGGAAAGCTTTTTTCTCAGCAATTCTACTGGTCGGATTATTCTTTATCGCTTGGGATATTTACTTTACCCATATGAAAGTTTGGGGATTCAATGATGAATATTTAATTGGCGTCCGGATTTTTCAGATGCCGCTTGAGGAATACCTTTTCTTCCTGCTTATTCCTTACGCAAGCGTTTTCATTCACTATTCACTGGAACATTTTATTCCTAAAGTAATTTTGAATAAAAGCATCACCAAATGGATTACCTACATCCTATTTGTCGTGAGTTTTTCAGTCGCGGTATTCAACTATGATAAAATATACACGGTTTGCAGTTTCGGACTTTTTGCTTTGCTGATGCTGCTCCAGATCATTTATAAATGGAAGGATGCACAAAGGTTTTACCTGAGTTTTATTGTCATCTACATTCCGTTCTATTTTGTGAATAATGCGTTGACCGGGAATTACTCCGAAAATCCTGTTGTATTTTATGACGATACTGAAAACCTTGGAATCCGCGTAGGAACAATGCCTCTGGAAGACAGTTTCTACTGTTTCGCACTTTTGTACAGCATCGTTTTGGTTTTTGAATATTTTAAAAGGAAATGGAACTATTCACCAGCACCAATCAGCAATTATGGAAATTAAAATCACCAAACAATCCGGAATTTACACGCTGACTTCCGAACAGATTCTTCCGATTTCTCTGGAAAAAGCCTGGGCATTTTTCACCGTTCCCACCAATCTGGATAAGATTACGCCAGACGAAATGAATTTCTGCATCACCAATAACCCAGGTACCGAAACCTATCAGGGCCAAATCATCACCTATAAAATCGGAATTTTACCGTTGGTTAAAAGCAACTGGATCACCGAAATCACTCATTTCGTAAAAGAAAAATTTTTCGTTGATGAGCAGCGTTTCGGACCTTATGCGATGTGGCATCATGAACATCATTTCGAAGAAATGCAGGACGGAAAAGTAAAAATGACCGACATCGTCAATTTTAAAATGCCTTTGGGAATTTTTGGCGACTTAATTGCTGGAAAAGCAGTAAGAAATAAAGTAAAATTCATTTTCGAAAGCCGCTACAGAATTCTCGAAAAAATAATTATCTGATGAAAATCTTTCTCACCGGCGTAACAGGATATATTGGTAAAAGGCTTCTCATCCAGTTATTGGAGGAAGGTCATTCTGTGGTCTGCTCAGTCCGGGACAGAAAAAGATTCAGCACCAGACTATTTCATAATCATCTTCACCAACTGGAGATTGTTGAAAACGATTTTCTGGATGATTCGACACTGGAAAATATTCCCAAAGACATTGATTACGCCTATTATCTGATTCATTCGATGTCTTCAGATGATGGCGACTTTGAGGAAAAAGAAAAAATTTCTGCAGAAAATTTTAAATATGCCCTCGAAGGATCTGCAGTGAAACAGTTGATTTTCCTTACAGGAATCATTAATGAACAGAAACTCTCAAAACACCTTCAATCCAGAAAAATGGTTGAGGAATCTCTGAAAAGTGAGAAGTATGCGTTAACGAGTCTCCGTGCAGGAATTATCGTGGGCTCAGGCAGCGCTTCTTTCGAAATCATCCGTGATCTGGTTGAGAAACTTCCGGTGATGGTCGCGCCAAAATGGCTGAAAACGAAATGTCAGCCAATTGCCATCCGGAACGTAATACAGTTTCTAGTGGGCGTTTTAGGCAAAGATTTCACTTATAACAAAAATTACGACATCGCCGGAACAGATATTCTAACCTATAAAGAAATGTTGCTGCAATATTCCGAAGTGCGTGGCCTGAAAAGAAGCGTGTTCACCGTACCTGTGATGACACCAAAACTATCGTCGTACTGGCTTTATTTTATTACCAGCACCAGCTACTCTTTGGCGCAAAACCTCGTCGACAGCATGAAAATCGACGTTATTGCGAAGAAAAACACTCTGGCAGAAGATCTCGGAATCGAGCTGTTTTCATACAAAGAAGCCATTGGCCAGGCCTTCGACAAAATCAAGCAGAACGATGTGCTTTCCAGCTGGTACGATTCATTTTCGAGTCCTTTTCATGCGCGAAATGTCTGGCAATATTTGGAAGTTCCTTCCAAAGGATGTTTTAAAGATATCCGCGAAATGAAGGTTGACAATGAGGATTTGGCTGTGGAAAGAATTTTCAGCATCGGTGGAAAAACAGGCTGGTATTATGCAGATTTCCTCTGGAAAATCCGCGGATTTCTCGACAAACTTTTTGGCGGCGTTGGCCTACGGCGCGGACGCAGAAACCTTAATGCTCTGGAAGCAGGTGATTCCGTGGATTTCTGGCGTGTTTTGTATGCCGACAAAGAAGAAAAACGTTTGCTTCTGTTTGCAGAAATGAAAGTTCCCGGCGAAGCATGGCTCGAATTTAAAATCAAAGACGGTATTCTTCATCAGGAAGCTACATTCCGCCCGCTTGGTTTATCCGGAAGATTATATTGGTATTCTGTACTTCCTTTTCACGGATTGATTTTCAACGGAATGTTGAGAAAACTGGCAGGAAGATAATTTATTCTACTGCCACCGAGTCATCACCACGGCCGTCTGCCACTGCTACCGCATTTCCTTTTTCATCAATCACAATCATTTCGGTTCTGCCGATTTGGGAAACCCTTTCGACTTTATAATTTTTCTTTTCGAGTTCCTGAATGGTTGTTTCAGGAAAATGATTTTCAACCATTACACTTTCAGGAAGCCACTGGTGATGAAACTTTGGTGCATTCACCGTCATTCCCGGACTCAGTTTGAAATCAATAACATTTACAATCGACTGGTAAACCGATGTGGGAATCGTAGTTCCGCCCGGCGTTCCTACGATGATAAAAGGTTTTCCGTTTTTCATCACGATGGTGGGCGTCATCGAGCTCAGCATCCTTTTTCCGGGTTTTATCGCATTTGCTTCTCCGCCTACTGCACCAAACATATTTGGAACGCCCGGTTTTACAGAGAAATCATCCATTTCATTATTCAGGAAAAATCCCGCGCCGGAAACAACAACTTTGCTTCCGTATAAACCGTTGAGGGTTGTTGTTACTGCAACAGCATTCCCTTCTTTATCGATCACTGAAATATGCGTAGTTTCTGTAGATTCTTTGGGTTGGGGAATAATTTTGCCTACTTCTGAACTTGGGGTCGCAAGATTTTTATTAAAACTTTTCCAGCGGTTTTTCAGATAATCATCGGAAATCAACATGGCAGTCTGATCAGTGATAAAATCCGGGTCGCCCATAAATTCTGCTCTGTCGGCAAAAGCACGTCTTTCCGCTTCCACCATAATCTGAACGGCTTCGGTTGAGTTCTGCTGGTATTTTTCAAGATTTTCATAACCCGACATTTTCAGCATCTGCGCAAGTAAAATTCCACCGCTTGACGGCAAAGGCATCGAAACAATTTCGTTTCCTTTGTAATCGAAAACAATGGGTTTTCTTTCCGCTACTTTATAATTTTTAAGGTCACTTAAAGTGATGATTCCGTTTCCACGCTTCATTTCGGCAACGATTAATTCAGCTGTTTTTCCTTCGTAGAAACCTTTTACACCGTTTTTCTGAATCAGTTTCAGCGTTTCTGCCAAATCCTTCTGAATCAGGATATCTCCCTGTTTCCACTTATTTTTCTTTTGGAAAACAGTTTGTATTTTATTATGCTCATTAAAATACTGCATCTGGTTGTTGAGCAGATTTGCTTCTTTTTCGGTGATGGCAAATCCCTGTTCCGCGAGATCGATTGCAGGCTGAATCAATTCTGACATCGGAAGTTTAGCATGTTTTAAAGTCGCATAAAATCCAGCAACAGATCCCGGAATTCCTACAGCCAATCTTCCGTTTTGAGACAAATCGGTGTTTGCGTTTCCTTTCTTGTCAAGATACATATCACGCGAAGCTTTTGCTGGCGACGTTTCCCGGAAATCGATCGTGAATTTCTCACCGCTATTTTTTACACCAACTAAAAAACCGCCTCCGCCAATGTTACCGGCCTGCGGATAAACCACTGCCAAGGCGTATTGTGCAGCAATTACCGCATCAAACGCATTTCCGCCCATTTTCATGACTTTAGCTCCGGCTTCACTCGCCAACGGATGCGCAGAAACTACCAGACCTTTGTCTTTCGTGCGGATTTCTTTTACAATATTGATGTCGGTGAATTGTGCAAACACAAAGTTTGAAGAAATCAGAAGTAGAACCAGTGCTTTTTTCATGTCAGAAAATTTTACCCAAAAGTACTAAAATTGCTTTCGATACCGAAAAGTTATTTAGAGTCCGGAACCGCGAACCGGCTTGCCTCCCTTTTATAATTTAAATTTTAGAAGTCGGCGAACAAATGCGTTATTTGAGTGGAGCTCTTTTTGCGCAGCGAAGCGAAGCCAAAAAGCGGGAACGGAAGACGGAGATTGTCGCCCAAATAATAAATCATGATTTCGTTCGGAAAAATTCCTTATTTTTTTTAAATTTGCTAAAATCAATTTCTAAATTCTACACATGGAATCCTACACGGAAAAAATTCTTATCACCGGTGCTCTGGGACAAATCGGTACCGAACTCACAAACAGATTAGTTGAAATTCATGGCGCTGAAAATGTAGTTGCTTCCGGACTTGACCGATGGGATAAGAATCTGACTTCTGCAGGGTTTTATGAAAGAATGGATGTTTCGAACACGCAACTGGTGAGACAGGTGGTAAAGGATTACGAAATTACTACCGTGTATCATCTGGCATCTTTGCTTTCCGGAACATCGGAAAGACAGCCACTTTTTGCCTGGAAACTGAATGTGGAACCGCTTCTTAATTTTTGTGAAATGGCAAAAGAAGGATTGCTGAAAAAAATCTTTTGGCCAAGCTCTATCGCAGTTTTCGGGAAAGGAATTCCTAAAGAAAATGTGGGTCAGGATGTAGTTTTAAATCCGACAACCGTGTACGGAATTTCGAAAATGGCCGGCGAAAAATGGTGCGAATATTACCACGATAAACATGGTGTAGATGTAAGAAGCATACGTTATCCAGGTTTAATTTCCTGGAAAACACCCGCCGGTGGCGGAACAACTGATTACGCGGTGGAAATATTTTATGAAGCCGTAGAACAGGGAAAATACACCAGTTTTATTTCTGAAAACACGGCAATGCCAATGCTTTATATGGATGACGCCATTAATGCAACTCTGAAACTGATGGAAGCACCGAAAGAGAGCCTCAGCGTTCATACTTCATACAATTTGGGTGGATTATCTTTTACACCTAAAGAACTTGCGGCCGAAATTAAAAAGGAAATGCCGGATTTTGAAATTGATTACAAACCTGATTTCCGCCAGGCTATTGCCGACTCGTGGCCGGCTTCTATCGATGATTCTATCGCGAAAAAAGACTGGGGTTTAAATTATGATTTCGATATTACTGCGATGACAAAAGATATGCTGAAGAATCTGAAAGTGAAGCTTGGGAAATAGTTTTGCATGATTTTACTTACTTTCAACATCATTAATAATAAAAGTGATTTTAAAGATCATTACCGGATTAATGATGATGAAATCACTAAAATCACCGTCGATAACGTTTCTTCAATTCTAAGGATTTTAGAAACCAATAACATTCTTGCGACTTTTTTTATAGAAGTGTCGATTGTTGATGCTTTGCAGCCATTAATAAAAAAAATCATCAGCAAAGGTCATGAAATTTCCATTTACAATGCAAACTCTAACGCAAAGGAAATTGAAAAGGCCAAAAAGAGCATAGAAGATTTTACAGAAAAAATCATTCGCGGCATTAGGCAAAAGGATGTTACGCTCTCTGTAAACGAGCTGAAACAAATGGAATTCAGCTACATTTCGAATATTGAGAACGCCAATATTCTTTTCCCATTGAAAAGGTTGCAGCGAAGCACTGAAATCATCGAAAAAAATGGCGTGAGCATTATACCGGAAAGCATTTCCCCTTATTCGCAAATCCCTTATAACGATTTTGTTTTTCAGACGGTTCCGTTGAAATTCTACCAGAACATGGTCAATGAAACATTGAAAAACGAAGATTTCATTCTCATCTATCTGAATTCCTGGCAGTTCACTGATTTTGAAAAATTCCGTTTCCGTATCCCGTTTTACCGCAAGTATACTTCGGGGAGAACGATGTCGGATAAGCTCGAAAGCTTCTTAAAGTGGCTTAACGAGAATGAACTCGCATGCGCAAGAGTGAAGGATTTCGTTTTCTAAAAGTTTGTCTCTCTGTATGATTCAGATCATAAATTACTTATCGAATGTTTAACAATACATTAAATTTAGTATAGATTTCAATAAAATAATTGATTTTCATTGGTTAATTAATTTTTTTATACTTAGCTTTGAAGGTAAGTTTAACCAAATTAAATTATTTTATTATGAGAAAAATTCTATTTTCTTTATTTGCAACGGCAGCCTTATGTGCTACTGATGTGATGAAAGCCCAAACGGTTCTGTTCGAAGACAGTTTCGAAACGTATACCGATTTTGCGATTGCAAATGTTGGCAACTGGACGCTTACTGACGTAGATCTGAAACCGACTTACGGCTTTACGGGCATTACTTTTCCCAATACAGGCGTTGCAAAATCCTTCCAGGTTTTCAACTCAACTACCACTACTCCGCCGATGACTCCTACTGCAACTTCAAACTGGACCGCTAAAACCGGTACAAAAATGATGGTGAGCTTTGCAGCGACAAGCAGCCCCTGGAACAATGACTGGCTGATTTCTCCGCAAATTGGGATTCCCGCAGGTGACGGAGCAACCCTTACATTCTATGGCAAAGGATGCGACGCTGATTATGGTGCTGAAAAATTTAAAGTATTAGTATCAACCACCGGAACAGGTGTTGAAACCTTTACCGCGATCAGCCCTCTGGTGACTACACCTTCGGATGCACAGTGGCATCAGTACACTTATGACCTTAACAGCTACGCGGGACAAAATATCTACATCGCTATTCAAACTACCTCCGATGACCAGTTCGGCTTCGCAGTAGATGATTTCAAAGTAGTAAGTAATGCGCTGCCAACAGCTGCGCCAAACTGCGCCACCCTTACAACACCTGCTAATAATACTGCTGATGTAAGCTACAAAGTACCACTATCCCTTGCGTGGACCGCTCCAACAACTGGTGAAGCTGCAGCAAGCTACGATGTATATTTTGGAACCAGCGCTAATCCTACAACGCTGTTGATTAATACTACAACGCTTACAACTACTGTACCCATTTCAATGCTGACACCAGCGACAACCTATTACTGGAACGTTATTGCTAAAAATGCTGCTGGCAGTGCAACAGGCTGTACAAGCTTTAGTTTTACTACCATGAGTATGCCAGCATCCGCACCAAACTGTGCAACGCTGACCGCACCGGCAAACGGGGCCACCGGAGTTGACTATTTAGCACCAAGCACACTCACATGGACAGCACCAAGTTCGGGTACCGTAGTAGACAGCTATGATGTTTATTTTGGAACAACCGCTAATCCAAGTACGCTGTTGGTGAATACCACTTCCACTACAGCTACCGTTCCGGTAACGCAGTTAGCAGCATCTACTACCTATTATTGGAGAGTGGTACCGAAAAACGATACGGGAGCAGCTACTGGATGTACAGAATTTTCATTCACCACCGCTGCAAATCCATTTGCACCTTATTGTGGTCCGGTTTCTATAACAAGCAACACAGAGCCGATTACCTTAGTGAATTTTGCAGGAATCGACAACACAACGTCTCCAGTCCTCAACGGAACTCCAGATCACGAAAACTTTACTACTATTGTAGGAAACGTAACACAGGGAAGCTCTTACACCATTACATTAAAAGGCAATACTGACGGAAACTTTACCAACAGATTCGCAGTGTTTATCGACTGGAACCAAAACGGCGTCCTGAACGATGCGGGTGAAGTTTATCAGATTACACAAACCATTGTGAACTCTAACGGAACCGATGGAGTACAGGCTGTACAGTCTCTTGCTGTACCTTCAGGGGCAACCTTGGGCAACACCAGAATGAGAGTGAAGAAAATTTTCGGAACTACTAATTATCTGGATCCTTGTGCCAATGCATCATTCGGACAACTTGAAGATTACACGCTTAATGTTACTTCACTTGGCGTAAATGACAATGCAAAAACATCAGTAAAAGTTTATCCTAACCCTGTTGTTGATATGCTGAATGTAGAGTCTCCTAACAAGGTAAAATCGGTTTCTGTATTTGATGTTACCGGAAAAGCAGTGTCAACCCATATGCTTAATGCAGCTAAATCTCAGATCAATTTATCTAAATTGGCTCCGGGCGTTTACGTGGTGAACATTGAGACAGAAAACGGTGTTCAGACTGTAAAAATCATTAAAAAGTAAAAAGCACTTCATTCTTATTAAATTGAGGTCTGCAGCAATGCAGACCTTTTTTCATTTATTCGTCTCAAGTATTGCTACTTTAGGAAATAATTGTTACTTTTGCACCTCGAAATAATTAACAAATTTATTTAACATTATGAACAATTACGAAACTGTTTTCATTTTAACTCCCGTTCTATCTGACGCTCAGGTGGAGGAAGCAGTAAAAAAATTCGAAGATCTTTTGACTTCACACAATTGCGAAATCGTTGCCAAAGAAAATTGGGGACTTAAGAAATTGGCTTATCCAATTCAATTGAAAAAGAATGGTTTTTACACTTTAATCGAATTTAAAGGCGAAGGAACTGTAGTTGCAGATTTAGAACTGGCTTTCAAACGTGATGAGAGAGTTATCCGTTTCCTTACCACTAAACTTGACAAACATGCGATCGAGTATGCTGTAACAAGAAGAACCAAAGTAAAAACTGCAAAAGCTTAATTTAACCCCTCTAAAAATTTACAACAATGGCAATAGACGATATGGCTAAACAAGCCTCTGCTGGAGGTGAATCGGAAGTAAAATTTCTTACTCCACTAGATATCAACACTAAAACTGATAAAAAATACTGTAGATTCAAAAAATACGGAATCAAACATGTAGATTATAAGGACGAAAAATTCCTTCTTCAGTTTGTTAACGAGCAAGGTAAAATTTTACCAAGAAGATACACAGGAACTTCTTTGAAATACCAAAGAAAAGTATCTGCTGCGATCAAAAGAGCAAGACACTTGGCTTTAATGCCTTATGTAGCTGATTTATTAAAATAATACAAACCAAAATAGTTGTTGGCTGTTTCACAAAAACGCCTAACTTCTAATTAAAAAAGGACAACAACAATGGAAATTATCCTAAAAAAAGATGTAGAGAACTTAGGACTTGAGTTCGATACCGTAAACGTAAAGCCAGGTTATGCAAGAAACTTCTTGTTACCACAAGGTTTGGCACTTTTGGCAACCCCAAAAAACAAAGCAAATCTTGAAGCTACTTTAGAAGCAAGAAAAGAAGAAGAAGCAAAATTAGTTGCTGACGCTACTGCAATTGTAGAACAATTGAAGAAAACGAACATCACTATCGCTACAAAAGTAGGTTCTGGTGATAAACTTTTCGGATCTATCAACAATGCAAACCTGTCTGAAGAATTGGCTAAAAAAGGGGTTAACGTTGACAAGAAATACATCAAAATCCCTGGAAACACAATTAAGAGAACCGGTAAATTTGCTGCGCAGATCCGTTTGCACAGAAATGTAGAGCACACTTACGAATTCGATATCGTATCTGACGCTCCACCAGCACCAGCTGCTCCTAAAGCTGCTCCAGCTCCAAAAAAAGTTGAAGAAACTCCTGCTGAAGAAGCATAAGATTTCTAAACATATTAAAGAATCCGGTAATTAATTTGCCGGATTTTTTTTTGTAATACTCTCAACAGTTTTCATATTAAATATAAATTGATAATTTTGTTTAATGCTCCGAATTTTTGTTTACCTGCGCCGCAGTATTAAAAAATCCTTTGACAATCTCCAGAACGAAAAACTGAAACACAATCTGTTACAGGCGGTTCCTTTTTGGATTGGCTCCCTCATTACCGGAATTATAGCCGTCATGTACGCGCAAATGTTCACCTGGGGCGAAAAGCTGATGAATCTAATCTTCGACTGGAACGCGTGGATGATTTTCATTATCGCACCCACTGGTTTCGTGCTGTCCTGGTGGCTGGTAAAAGAATTCGCACCTTATTCAAAAGGCAGTGGAATTCCGCAGGTGATGGCAGCTGTGGAACTCGCAAACCCGAAGGAACATACGAAGATCCGGCATCTTCTGAGCATTAAAATTATTGTATTTAAAATCCTCTCGAGTTTGGCTTTAGTAATTGGCGGAGGTGCAGTTGGGCGCGAAGGACCAACCATTCAGATTGCAGGTTCAGTCTTCCGGAAAGTTAACGAATATCTTCCCGACTGGTGGCCGAAAATATCTAAGAAGAATATGATTATGACGGGTGCTGCGGCAGGACTATCGGCCGCTTTCAACACACCATTAGGCGGAATTGTGTTCGCTGTGGAAGAACTCTCGAAAACCCATATTAATTACTTTAAAACCGCACTTTTTACCGCTGTAATCATTGCAGGACTTACAGCACAAACTTTAGCTGGTTCTTACCTCTACCTCGGTTATCCCAAAACTGCAAATGTAAGTTTAATGGTAATGTTTCCTGTCATCTTGGTTGCGGGGGTTTCCGGAATTTTAGCCAGTCAGCTTTCTGTTTTTATGCTCGCCATTAACGCCTGGAAAAAAAGACTGAAAACCGACCGCAGCAATATTATCTTTCTTGTAATTTCTGCATTAATAATTGCATCTTTAGCTTTTTTTGTAAACCGCGAAATTTTAGGTTCCGGAAAGGAAATTATGGAGAGAACCCTGTTTACCGATGATAAACATGAAGACTGGTATATGCCTATTTTCAGGATGATTGGGCCGGCCTTATCATTCACTTCGGGTGGTGCAGGCGGAATTTTTGCACCGGCACTTTCCGCAGGAGCCAGCGTAGGATCTGTGATTTCCGGCTGGATACATTTAACACCCAATGAGACCAATGTGGTAATTCTGGGAGGAATGGTGGCCTTTCTTACAGGAATTACGCGGGCACCTTTTACCTCTGCCATTATTGTATTGGAAATGACCGACAGACACTCTTTAATTTTCCATCTTATGCTTGCCGGAATGGTTTCGTCACTCATCTCATTAATGGTAAGCAGAAGATCACTTTATGACGCGCTGAAGATTTCTTATCTGGAAGAACTCAGGGGTGAGAAGAAGTCATAAAAAAAATCCGGTAAAAATTTTACCGGATTTGCTATAATCTTATAATAGCTGTAATTAGTATTGGGCTGCTTTATGTTTTACATTCCCTAAAATATCCGGGAAATAAACATCCGACAGATGATCGAATTCATCACCTCTCATAAACATGGTCGCGTCAACCTCATCATAAGAATCTTTACCGGCAGCTGCAATCAGTTCGTTGCAGGTATGAAGTGTATTCTTGTGAAAATGGTAAACTCTTTCACTTTTATCAGTAACATCCAGCCCTTTGATAAGCATCTTATCCTGAGTTGCAACTCCTGTTGGGCAATTATTCGTGTTACATCTTAAGGCCTGAATACAGCCCAACGCAAACATAAATCCACGCGCATTGTTACACATATCCGCACCCATCGCAATCGCGCGCAAAATGTCCAGCGAAGTAAGAACTTTTCCGCTGGCGATAATTTTCACTTTATCACGAAGGTTGAAATTATTAAGTGTTCTGTTCACGAAAATCAAAGCCGGTTCAAGCGGCATTCCTACTCCATCTGAAAATTCCGGGGGTGCAGCTCCCGTTCCACCTTCTGCTCCGTCAACAGTTATAAAATCGGGATATATTTTAAGAACATTCATCTGAACGCAGATATCTTCAAACTCCTTAGTATCACCAATACAAAGTTTAAATCCTACAGGCTTTCCACCCGAAAGTTCTCTTAACTGCTGCACAAATTTCAGCAATCCCGCCGCATCTGAAAAAGCGGAATGCGAAGGTGGAGAAATTATAGTAAGCCCAGGCTGTACGTGTCTTATCGCCGCAATCTCCGGCGTATTTTTGGCACCCGGTAAAACCCCGCCGTGGCCCGGTTTGGCTCCCTGTGAAATCTTAATCTCGATCATTTTCACATTAGGAATTATCGCATTTTTAGTAAAAATTTCCGGAGAAAATCTTCCTTCCTCGTCTCTACAGCCAAAATATCCTGTACCGATCTGCCAGCATAAATCTCCACCTTCCAGGTGATAGGGTGAAATTCCGCCTTCCCCAGTGTTATGATAAAAACCGCCTTTTTTTGCACCTCTGTTCAGGGACATTTGAGCACGGTCACTTAGTGACCCAAAACTCATCGCAGAAATATTAAATAAGGAAGCATGGTACTTCTGGGTGCACTGCTCGCCTCCGACCCAAACCTTCGGCAATTCCTCTTTAGGCGATTTCGCGTAGATTGAATGTTTTATTCCCTCGTATTTTCTCTGATTGATCTCTAGTTGGGTTCCGAACGGCACGGTGTCGCTGATGTTTTTTGAACGGCGGTACACTGCGGACCGCTGATTACGCGGAAATGGTTTTCCGTCCGTTTCTCTTTCAATAAAATACTGCTGCATTTCCGGAGAAATACCTTCAAAAAAATATCTGAAGTATCCCAACACGGGAAAGTTGCGAAGAATGGCATGCTTTGTCTGAAAACTGTTATAGATTCCTAGCGCATAGATAGCTGTTAACAAAATTGGAATCCAATAGTGCGCCCTAATCAGCAAAGCAATCATCCAAACTGCAATCAGGATAACTATTCCCCACTTAATGAATTTGTCTCTCATTACATAAGTTGTTTAAAAATTGACCTCAAATTTAGTACTTTTAAATGGACAAAAAAAACCGCTTTCATTATTATGAAAACGGCTTAAACACTTCGTGTTTTATTATTTATCCCAATTGATTTTCATGCGTTGGACCTCCTCTGTATTGGTACCGGTCATGATCTCGAATTCGCCTGCTTCCCAATCGTATTTAAGGGAATTGTTATAGAATTTTAAATCCTCGGGCGTGAGATTGAAGGTTACTTTTTTAGTTTCACCTTTCTTGATGAAAACCTTCTGGAAACCTTTCAATTCTTTTACAGGTCGTGTAATACTTCCCACCAAATCGCGGATATATAACTGCACAACTTCTGCCCCGTCATAATTCCCCGAATTCTTTACGTTAACCGAAACCTGAACGGTCTGGTTTCCTTTTGGATTCGTATTGGAAACCGACATATCGGAATAGGTAAAACTGGTATAGCTTAATCCATAGCCGAAAGGATAAAGCGGCGTGTTGCATTCATCCATATAATTAGCACGGAATCTGTCATACTCGCATTTAGCTGTTTTTTCGGCACTTAAAGGTCGACCTGTATTTTTATGATTGTAATAAATAGGAACCTGTCCTAAACTTCTGGGGAAAGTAACGGGAAGTTTACCGGAAGGATTTACTTTACCAAACAGCACATCTGCGATGGCATTACCGGCTTCGGTTCCTGAAAACCAAACGTTGAGCATGGCATCCGGAATATCTTTTACATTGGTTAAAGCCAACGGTCTCCCGGTGAAAAGCACCACTGCTATTGGTTTTCCTGTTTTTTTAAGTTCATTCAGTAAATCAATCTGAGACTGTGGGATGGTGATTTCACTTCTTGATGATGATTCTCCGCTCATTTCAGCAGATTCGCCGATTGCGAGCACGATTACATCTGCTTTCCTGGCAACATCCATCGCTTCTTTCAGAATAACTTCCTTCGGACGGTTATCGCGGTCAGTGAGTTTTCCGTGGGCAGCATAAATATTTTCAAGTTTCTCGCTGTAATCAATATTTGCACCTTTGGCTGAGATAAATTTCACGTCTTTTCCAAAGTTATCCTGTAGCCCTTTCATCAGCGAAACTGCGTTGGCATGTTTCGCAGCCACACTCCATGTCCCGGCCATGTTGAGTGAATTATTAACCAATGGACCGATTACTGCTACAGTTCCCGATTTTTTTAAAGGTAACACGTTATTCTCATTTTTCAATAAAACCATAGATTGTGCCGCGGTGTTTCTTGCAATATTTCTGTTTTCAAGACTGTTAACCTCTTTCGCCGCCAGTTTTGCATCTCCATAGCGGTAAGGATCTTCAAAAAGACCTAAATCATATTTCGCTTCCAGAACTCTTCTCGCAGCCATATCGATTTCTGCCTGGGTAACTTTTCCTTCCTGCAAAGATTTCTTTAAAGTTTTCAGAAAACCTTCGCCCACCATATCCATATCGATTCCCGCTTTTAACGACATCGCAGAAACCTGCTGAAGATTGCCCATTCCATGATCAATCATTTCATTAATCCCGGTATAATCTGTCACTACAAATCCGCCAAAGCCCCATTTGTTTCGGAGAACTTCGGTCTGCAACCATCGGTTTCCGGTCGCAGGAATTCCGTCAACTTCGTTAAAAGAAGCCATTACAGAACCTACACCTGCATCTACCGCTGCTTTATAAGGAGGAAAATATTCGTTGAACATGCGTACATGGCTCATATCAACCGTATTATAATCCATTCCTGCTTCACCGGCGCCATAAAGTGCAAAATGCTTTACACAAGCCATGATCGTGTTGCTGAGAGAGAGATCTTTGCCTTGATAACCATACACCATATGTTTGGCGATTTCACTCCCCAGATAAGGATCTTCTCCCGAACCTTCAGAAATCCTGCCCCATCTTGGTTCACGGGAAATATCGGTCATTGGTGAGAAAGTCCAGGAAATTCCATCTGCGGAAGCTTCTCGGGCAGCGACCCTTGCTGACTGCTGAATTAAATTCATATCCCAGGAAGCCGCTAAACCAAGAGGAATCGGGAAATTGGTTTCATATCCGTGGATTACATCCATTCCAAAAATTAAAGGAATTTTGAGGCGACTTTTCTCCACAGCAACTTTCTGCACCGCACGTATTTTATCGGCGCCTTTAATATTGAAGAGTCCGCCAACAAGACCGTCTTCTATCTTTTTTCCGATATCGGAGTTTTGCGCCGTACCGGTAGTGAAATCACCAGCGCTTGGGAGATTAAGCTGACCAATTTTTTCCTCAACCGTCATCTTTGCAAGCAGCGCATCAACAAAAGCTTTCTTCTTTGCATTATACTGCGGCGTATGGTATGCCTGTACCGGTTTAGTCACCATTTCCTGTGCTAAAACGCAGGTAGATAGTGCCATAGCAGCAACTAAAACTAATTTCTTCATAAACTTCTACTTTATATTATTTGATTTTTTTTGAGCAAGCATCCATTCGTATAATTTTGGATTGGAATACGTAGAATCCCAGGAATTATGATTATCATCCGGAAAGATGACGAGCTCTATATTTTTATTTACTTTTTTAATCTCCTGATAAATCTCGATGGCGTTCATTGGCGAAACAATATCATCATTAGCACCATGGAAGATTTTCATCGGCAAATTTTTGTACTGGCCGGCGCGTACTTTCATTAACCGGTCTACCGGCGGACAAACTGCTACAACTGCTGAAAATAATTCCGGGTGTTCCATGGCGAGTTTCAGCGAACCCCAACCTCCCATGGAAAGGCCTGTAAGGATGATTTTGGATTCATCGATTTTATACTTCTGTTTAATTTCTTTAATCAAATGATAAAGGGATTCTGTATCCCACCAAACTCCCTCGGGACATTGCGGTGCGAGGATTGCCACCGGTTCTTTTATCAGGTTTCTGTAGTTGAAAGGTCCGTTGGCTTTTACCTTTTCCAGATCAGTTCCGCGTTCGCCGGAGCCGTGAAGAAAAACCATGAGCGGAACTTCGCCTTTCGCATCTTTCGGATAATCTAAAATATAAGAAATCTTCTGAACCTTTTTGGTTTCTTTACTCATTTCAGCTTTGATTTCCTGGCCTTTAAGATTAATGGAAAGGAAACATGAAGCCGTAAACAGACATGTTAGCAATATTTTCATTAAAATTTATATTTTGTGGATTTAAAATCGAGTTTTTTTAAACCGTTTTTAATTTCCGTAGCGTTCATAAATAATTTCCAAAGCAATCCGGTTCTGTAATTTTCGATCATTGGTGCTACTGTACCCTGATCAATTGCCAAATATCTCGGAGTAAACCAGTTGTCGTAATGGATTGATGTCGCATCATAAGGTCCGGCGGAACCGATAAATTCGGGTTTCTGAGTGTAAAGAAACCGTAAAACATTCATCGATTCTTTAGGCGTATATGGGAAACTGCTGAGGGCGGCAGTTGGCGTTACCACACCGCGATCATTCTTAGGATTATGCGCATCGTAACCTACCGTACCGTCCTGATTTCGGGTGTAACTCGCAGTGAATCCCCAGTAATTCGGTCCGTAACCTCGCCACTGTTTTGGATTTTCAACGCTGTAACTGTACTGAATCATGGCATGGCTACGGTTCAGATCAAAATAATTTTTCACCAATCTGTCGGATAATCCTGTAGGATCTAATCCCAGATAAGAATAGTGAGCCCAAAACATTGGTCCGCCATATTCTTCAGCTCCATTATGTTTTACGTAAAGCGGATACCCATATTTTTCTGCGGTCGTGGTATAAGTCCCGTTTCGGGTCCAGCCCTGATAGAAAGTGTCAGCATCAATGGGATAAGTCGGCGAGGAAGCTGCGAGAATGTAAGTGACTAGAGTCTCATCATAACCCTGAAGTTTATGATTCATTTCCCAGCCGTTTACAGGCGACCAATGCCAGTAAAGCACTTTTTCTCCGCCTTTGGTGTACCAGTTCCATTCTACCCCTTTCCAGAGATCATCCATTTTTTTTGAAAGCGCTTTTTCGGCGGCATTTCCATTTTTAAAATATTCGCGCACAGTGATAATTCCTTCAACAAGGAAAGCAGTTTCCACAATATCACCGCCGTTATCTTTTTTTCCGAAAGACACTGTTTTTCCAGTCTCACCATCAAGCCAATGTGGCCACGCACCGTGATGCCTGTCAGCTTTTGCAAGAAAATCTGCGATATGAGTTAACCGTTTTACTGCTTCATTTCTCGGGATGAAACCTCTTTCTACCCCTACCAAAATCGTCATCAGTCCGAAACCTGAGCCACCTATGGTAACTACATTGGCATCATTTTTAGGATAAAAATCTTCATGGTAGCGTTCCCTACCCATCAGAGAATTAGGTTCGGCGAAATCCCAGAAATATTTGAGTGCATCTTTCTGCACGCGATCCATTAGTTGCTCATCAGTAAATTTCTGTATACTTTCCGGCTCTGCAGCCACTTTCTGTAAATTGTTACAGGAACTTAAAAATGACAAAGCCATAACCGAAAGTGCGAATATCTTCTTCATTTTTAATTTTTGATTTTAAAATCCATGTTGTGTTGAATGGAATCCTAATTTAACTAGTCCCGACCTGACATCCGGAGCATTCATAAAAAGATTCCAGAGAAAGGCGGATTTCTGATTTTCGATCATTGGAGCAATTGTTCCCTGATCAATAGCAAGATAACGAGGGGTAACCCAATTATAATGCAGCGAATAAGCATCGTAAGGTCCTGCAACTCCAATTAATTTTTCATAATTTTCATTATAAAGGAATCTTAGGTAATTCATGCTTTCAGTCGGAGTATAAGGGAAATTTGAGATGGCCGCCGTAGGCGAGATAATACCGAGATCGTTATTAGGCTGATGTGCAGCATAACCTGTACTTCCATCTGCATTCCTGCTGTAACTGGCTGTTAATCCCCAGTTTTTTGCAGAATAACCGTTCCAGCCTTTTGGATTTGATATCCCGTACTGGTGCATGATTTTCGCATGATTTACAGTGACGTCTCCATAATTTACAAACTCATCTGAAAGTCCGCGAGGATCCAATCCCAAAAAAGAGTAATGTGACCAAAACATGGGTCCCACATTACCGGTGGCACCGTTATGATTGACCAGTACCGGGATTCCATATTGGGTCGATGAATTTTTTATACCCCCATTCCTAGCCCAACCCTGCTGATACACCGTTTTTTCAATGGAGTAAGTTGGCGAAGCTGCAGCTAAAACGTAGGTAATTAAAGTTTCATCAAAACCCTGAAGTTTATGATTCATCTGAAAACTGTAATTGGGTGACCAATGCCAATACAGAACATTTTGGCCCTGGGTATACCAATTCCATTCTACTCCTTTCCATAGTTCGTCAGCCTTCTGAGAAAGTGCAAGTTCTGCAGGGTCTGTGGAGGTTTTAAAATACTCTCTTACACAGATCAATCCCTGAACGAGAAAAGCTGTTTCAACCAAATCACCGCCGTTATCCATCGGGCTAAAAGGGATTACATTTCCTGTACTACCGCTGATCCAATGTGACCACGCTCCATGGAAACGGTCGGCATTCTGAAGGAAATTCAGTGCTGTACCAATTCTGGAAACAGCTTCCGCACGTGGGATATAACCATTTTTAATCCCAACCAGCACGGTCATCAATCCAAAACCAGAGCCGCCCGCAGAAACCACATTTGCATCTACTCCAGGATTTTCTGTATGATATCTTTCGCGCGCTAATTTGGAGTTGGCTTCCGCATAATCCCAAAAATACTTCAGGGCATCTTTCTGAACCATTTCTACAATTTGGGGATCGGTATATGTTGTCACCTGAGGTGGAGGATTATCTCCTCCAAGAGGAGTTCCTCCGCTAACAGGCGCAGAGTCTCTGGAGCATGACAATAAAAAAGCCGATGCAATAATCGTGAACTGAATTGAATTTTTCATTGCAATTTTTAAAAAGAGAGCCACCTTGCGATGGCTCTGGTAAAGGTTATCTGTTATCTTTTTCTAGTTTATAAAGCGCCAGAACATCTGAACTTTTTAAGGCGATATTATAAATCCTGAATTCATCCAACTTGCCAGCATAACTTGTTGCCCAATCCTGATGAGATCCGTTATTCAATGGAGGATCGGTTTCAAACTGATGATTCCCCAGAACCATTTTACCATTGGTGCCTACCATTTGGAAGACTCCATAACCTGGAGCATTATTAGGATTATCAATTCCGCCGGGATTATCCGCGTACCAGGTAGCGCTTCCCGTAGCACCTTCCGCCGGTGCATACGCAAAACCATTAAGGTTTGTAGCAGACTCACCGTTAATATACGCACTTACTTTGCTGGAGGCCGGATCATAAGTCATCGTTACGTGAAACCATGTGTTTTTTTTATCATCGATATTCATGATCAAACTTTGTCCGCGCCAAACCACGCCGGAGCGACCATTTTCAACTCCTAACTTAAGTCTGATTCTGTTAGGAAAATTGTCATCAGGATTCTCAATAAACACATTTATCCCACCCCAAAATTCTATGGGTCTTACAATAGAAAATATCCCCTGCGCTCCCTTACCCTGCCCAGGTGAAGAACCAGGAGCTACGGTATTGGCACTGTTCATCCAAAATGAGATTGTAAAAGCATTAAGACCAGTAATTGCATCCGACACATTCGCTACGGCATATTTTTCTGAAGAACTGGAACCATTGTAGGCTTTCCCTTTAATCCCCGCGGTATATTCAACTCCCACAGGAACAGGTGAAGTTACGTTATTGGTTTTATCTGCCAAATTATCTTCGAAGCTCAATTTGGTTACAAGATTAGAGGAAGCAATCTCATCAGAATTTTCGTATCCTCCGATTGATGCGTACGGAATCGGAAGGTTATCCCTATCAATGCTTTCGTCGCAATTGGTCATGAGGAAAAGCGCTGCCAGTGCTAAACCCGTATGTTTATTAAAAAAAATATTTTTCATGTTTTTCTTTTTAAATATTAATAATTAGGGTTTTGGGAACTTGCTCCTTTGGATTCACTAATGAAACTTGCAGGGATAGGGAATAATTCATGTTTTCCGACTACAAAAGTTTTTCCGTTAGCTGCCATTGCAGACTGCGCCTGACCAGTTCTTACCAAATCGAACCACCTGTCATGTTCAAGTGCCAGCTCAAGTCGTCTTTCTTTCCAGATCGCAATACGTAAATCGGCTTGAGAGACTGCGGCTGTGTTTGGAAGACCAGCTCTGTTTCTTACTTCATTTAAGAATGGAATAGCCGCCGCGGTTTGTCCTAATTCATTCATTGCCTCAGCTTTCATAAGCAATACCTCAGCATATCTTAGATATCTTATGTTCGCATCGGAATCATCATCCCCTGTAAAATTTGAAGAATAAACTTTGTAGTTATAATAAGGATTTTCAACAGTTGCCGGAACTACTCTACCATCATACAAAGTTGAATTTCTGAAAATGATTGTGGCATCTCTTCTTTCGGTATCACCTTCTTCATTAAAAGCATCTACCAAACTTTGAGAAGGCGTTGCAAAGCCCCAGCCCCAACCTCCAGCACCCCGGGCTCCCTGGGTTTGTGAATATTGCTGAATTCCAGGTTGTGAAGCACCTCCTTTTCCTTGGATTTCGAAAATTGATTCAGCATTATTTTCACCCGAAACTTTATAGATATCGGCAAAATTTGGAGTTAATGAATAACCTGTTACTAAATTGCAGTTATCTATAACTTTCTGCCAGTTCTTCTGGTAAAGATGAACTTTCGCTAATAATGCGTGCGCGGCACCTTTAGAAGCTCTGCCGATATCACTTGCGGAATAAGCATTTTTTTGGGGAAGTACAGCAATTGCAGCATTAAGGTCGCTTTCTATGAAACTGTACACTTCTTCTTTAGTTTTTCTTGTTAGCAACATAGCTCTATCGGCATCGTTACCGGCAATTGGTACGTGATCTACAATAGGAACTCCGCCAAAACTTCTCACCAACGTGAAATAAGAGAACGCTCTAAGAAACTTGGCTTCGCCTTCCAACCTTGTTTTTAAATCCTGATTGGCATTCGTAAGAAGCGGTAAATAATACAAAGCCTGGTTCGCTCTGTTTATTGCCTGGTAGTGTCCTTGCCAGATATCCTGAAAAGAGCCGCCGGTTGAATTGAAATCCAGCGCATCCAACAAATTTTTATCTCCTCCGGTATCTCCGGGCGATGATCCCTTATCGGCTTCATCTGAAGCGATTGTAGTGACCCCTATCCACGAAAATGAACTGATATTCCAGTCGAGATATTTTGCATATATCGCTGTTACAAAACCGTTGGCCCCCGCATCATTATTGAGCAATGACAAGTCACTGGTTGAAATCGCTTCTGTAGGCTTCACGTCTAAAAAATCATTACGGCAACTCTGTATTGAAAGAGAAACAAATAGTAATGATGAGAGTATGATTATCTTTTTATTCATTGCTTTAATTTTAAAATTTTAAATTTATTCCGAACACAAATGATCTAAGCGTTGGGTAAGCATCAAGCTCCACACCTGTCAGTCCATATGGGTCACCATTAGCGTTTAATTCTGGAGAGAAACCGCTAAATTTCTGGATAATAAACGGATTTATTGCGCTCACATATACTCTAAAAGACGAGAGATAATCTACCGGCTTAAATAATGTATATCCCAGTGAAATATTGTTTATTCTAAAGAAATCTCCTGATTCCAGATAATAATTGGAAGCAATAGGAACTGCATTAAAAGGTGCGGGATTCACAGAACCGGTATTAGTACTGCTGTAAAAATCATTTGCAATACTGTATTCAATGTTTTCGCCGGAGAAACGCTGTGCTTTTTTACCGTTATAAACCTTCGAACCGAAAGTCCCGTAACCGTTAACCGACAAATCAACCTGTCTGAATTTAACTCCTAAGTTAATCCCGTAAGTCGAAGTTGGAATATAGGAACCAAAGAATTTTCGGTCTTCTAAATCATTAGCTCCTGTTTTTCCGTTTCCGTTAGTATCAGTATAAGTGAAGTTTCCGTTGCCATCAATTCCGCTCACTTCCCATAACCAAAAACTTCCTAAAGGCTGGCCGACAGAAATTTCGTTTAAGAGTTTGGTGTATTGTCCATTTCCTAAGCTTCCGCCACGAATGTCATTTACGTTTTCATCAGCCAGTTTGCTTAAATTGTTTTTATTATAAGAGTAGTTTCCGCTTATGTTGTAGCTCCAATCTTCATTTACTTTGTCGTCCCAGGATAAGTAGGCCTCAACACCTTTGTTGGTTACCTCACCCAGATGTGCAAATCCGTTCTCGGAAATACCGGAAGTAGACACGGGAATAAGCGCCAGAATAATATTGGTTGTAGTTCTGTTATAAACATCAAACGATCCTTTTAGTTTACGGTTTACCATTTCGAAATCAATTCCACCACTTGATTCCTCTGTGATTTCCCACGACAGATTAGGATCGTATATTTTGTCTATAGTACTACCATTAGATACTGCATTACCGTTAAAGGCATAATTGTAAACGCTTCCGCTGGCGAACGGCAAATAATTGGCAGGGATATTTTGGTTACCCAGTTTTCCCCATCCTCCCCGTAATTTCAGCAAATTGAATATTGAGCTATCTTTCATAAAGCCTTCTTCAGAAATCACCCAGCCAACACCGAAAGCAGGAAATGTCCCCCATTTATTTCCCTCAGAAAACTGCGAAGAACCATCCCGCCTTACTGTTGCACTTAGAAGGTAGCGGTTCATTAATTTATACTGTGCCCGCGCGAAATAGGAGTTTGTAGTATTTTTATTACCGTTTACACTATTTAAAGTAACCATCTGATCCATATAGTTGGTGCCCGACAAATCCCAGTAATTACTGTTAAGAATCATATTCTTCCGGGTCATACTGAGGGAATTCTCACCATCTTTTACTGCAGATTCAGTACCTACGGTTGCTTCCAGGTCATGATCCCCAAATTTTTTAGCATACGTTAAATAATTAGTCAATGTCCAGTTAAAGTAGTCTTTCTTCTCGTTGGTAAGTGTATTTATATTACTGCTGGTCGGATAACCTGAAGCTACTCTTGTAGGATCTGCTGCCAGCCAGATACTTAACAGATCTGCATAGTTATACATTTTGAAGTTATAATATTCTCCCGAAAACTGCGAAGTAAACTTAAGATCTTTTATTAGATTCAAATCTACTTTCAGCCCTCCCTGCAATTGCATGGATTTTTGACGTTCGTTGTTAAATGCAAGCTGCGCAACAGGATTACCAACATTATTGAAAGATGAACCTGTGGTAGATGCGAATCCGTTTGGTCCTACATAAGAAACGCCGTATTGTCCGGTGGGGAAATAAACCGGAACAATAGGAGATTGTTTATAAGCACTTGTAAATGCACTTAACGGTTTTGGAGTTATATTACTAAAAGCAACTGAAAGGGTTTGGGCAACTACAATGCCTTTGGTTATTTTGAACTCGTTATTTGTTCGAATGGTACTCCGGTTATAATCGGTACCGTTTAAGATCGCCTTTTCATCGTAGTTTCCTAAACTGAGAAAATACTTTGCATTTTCAGAAGAACCGGATAACGAAACATTATGTTGATTATAAGTAGCAAGTCGGGTAATTTCCTTAAACCAGTCGGTATTTACTGGCTGATCCTGAGAAAACTTGGTTGATTGTAACGCGGTGTTGGTGTAATATGAAAACAAGTTACTGCCAGCCATTTTCACCTTCTTCAGCGGCATTCTTACTCCTGTTAAACCATCATATTCAACCGTAATTCCTTTTCCCCGTCCAGCTTTTGTTGTAATAATTATAACTCCGTTTGCGGCCCTGTTACCATAAATTGCAAGAGCCGAAGCATCTTTCAGTATATCATAGGTAAGAATATCATTTGAGTTGATGTTATTAATATTATCCGCAAAAATTCCATCAACAACATATAAAGGATTTCTTCCACTCAGTGCTGTTCCTAAACCTCTGATGATTACAGATGGTGTAGAGCCCGGTAAATCAGAAGCAATAACTGTTACCCCTGCTGCTTTACCCTGAATTGCCTGCGTAGCATTCAGCACCTTGGTCTTGGTAAGCTCTTCCGAATTAATTGAACTGATGGATGTGGTATTGTCAACCTTTTTACGGCTACCATAACCAATCATCACCACCTCTTCAATTTTCTGTTCTTTCACCACGGTATCGCGCGGAACTTCCTGTGCATTTACATTCATGCCGAAGTAAAATACTGCGACTAGGCAAGGAAATTTTAAATTACTGTGTTTCATATAGTAGTTTTTGTTTTGTAATTTTTGTAGGAAAGTCAATCCCGTAAGCGTTTATTATCTCAAAGTTAGAAAATATATTTCAACTGTGTTATTCTTTTCACAATATTTTAGTATCATTGTTAAATGTGGTTAAAACGAAATCATATATTTATTTGGCTTAATATTTGAGAATGAAGCAATAATTTTAATATTCACATCATGAAAAGAAATACTATTCTTGTTGCAACTATGGCCATTGCAACTTTAGGAACTACAACACAATCATGTCTTGCCTTGGCAACATCGAGCGTTGGATTGGCTGTCCTTAAACAAATTCTTCTGGGCGGCATTACAAAAGGTCTGAATATCTTCAGCGATAAAGACAGTTTCATGGCTAACCAGCTTATAGACGCTGCACTGCCTCAACAGTTGAGAGACCTTAACAATACTTTACAGAAACTGGGGCTGAACAGTCTCGTCGAGAAAGAAAAACAATATATTGCCCAGGCAGCAGCCTTTACCGTAGAAACATCGCGTCCCATTTTGGTAAACGCCGTAAACAGCCTTACCGCAGAGGACGCAGCGAGAATCGTCCAGGGAGGAAGTGGTGCTGCTACCCAAATCCTGAAAGAAAGAACATCGGAACAGCTTATGGCTGCGATTGCTCCTAAAGTAGATGCTAAACTGAATGAATTCGGATTGGTGAGTTCCCTGAATTCTGCCCTGCAAGGCTCAAATATTTTAGGATCAATTCTGGGAACCCAAAATTCCACAAATTCGCTAACAGGCGGTTTCAGCAGATTCGCATCAGAGCAGATGGTAAACGGACTGTTCAACATTATCCAAAGCCACGAACAGCAAAATGCCTCTACAATCATGAATTCGCTGAATGGCACTAAATAAAGAAATAATCCTTAATTTTGAATTCCGGTTTGTCCGGAATTTTTTTTAACCTAAAAATCATAAGAGATGATTAATATAGTAGACAACCAGGAAAATATAAATCCAGACGATTTCTACGCTTCACTGAAAGAAAAACTCGAGGCTACACACGATTTTCCGCAGGATTATCTTTTCAAATTTATAATCACGAACGAAGAATCTAAACACACCGAAATCTTCAGGGTTTTCGATGACATAAAATACACGCTTTCAACCAAAGAGAGCAAGAATGGGAAATACACGTCCTTAAATATGAATGCATTTGTGATGGATGCGGATCAGGTCATAAATATTTATAAAGAAGTGGGTAAAATTCAGGGCGTTATGATGCTTTAAAAATTAAAAATGAACATTTTAATTACCGGTGGAACCGGCCTTATCGGAAAATCTTTGGTTAAAAATCTTCGGGAACGAAACCATAATGTAAGAATCTTAACCAGGAAAAAAAACAATAATCCCAACGAATTTTACTGGAATACAGACGAAAAATTCATCGACCCCAAAGCTTTTGAAAACCTGGATTCCATTATTCATCTTGCTGGTGCGAATATCAGCGAGAAATGGACTGCTGATTATAAAAAAGAACTTTTCACCAGCCGGATTGATACCGCGAACCTCCTGAAAGACTATTGTGTAAAACAGAATGTACACCTGAAAGCATTTATTTCCGCGTCTGGAATTAATTACTACGGAACCTTCACCTCAGATAAGCTTCTGAAAGAGAATGACGGAATTATTCAAAACGATTTTCTCGCGAAACTCTGTGAAGACTGGGAAGAGGCGGCCGATAATTTTTCTGATTTGTCTGACAGGGTTGTATGTTTAAGAACCGCGATGGTTCTGGCAAAAAATGGCGGAGCATTTCCCATGCTGAAGAAAACAGTTGATTTCAATATCGGTTCAGCAGTTGGATCGGGGAAACAATGGATGAACTGGATTCACACTGACGACCTGGTCAACATGTACATTTTTGCCGTGGAAAACAGTGATCTGAATGGAAAATTCAATGCAGTTTCGGACCAAACTCCGACCAATGAGCAATTTATGAAATCGCTTGCTGCAATCTCAAACAAATTTTTTCTTCCAATAAACGTTCCGTCTTTTGTTATGAAAACGGTTTTCGGAGAAATGAGTTCCATCATTTTGGAAGGCACAAGGGCCAGTAATGAAAAAATCAAATCGCTGGGATTTGATTTTGAATTTTCGACACCGGAAGCGGCGTTCGCGGATTTAATAAAATAGTCTGAATTATTTGTCAATAAAAAACCGCACATTTTCAATTGGTCGTCCGACCATTGCTACCGCGCCTTTTATCAGGATTGGTCTTTGGATTAAAGAAGGGTTTTCAGTGAGAATCTTAATCCATTCTTCTTCAGAATAATCTTTTCCTGCAAATTTTTCCTGATAGAGCCTGTCATTTTTTCTGATCAGTCCCTGAACATCGGTATTCAGTTTTTTAAGGAGCGTGGTGAGCTCCATTTCTGTGAGCGGTGTTTCCATGAAATCGATGATTTCGAAGGGAACGTTATTCTCGTCTAAATGTTCCAGAATCGCTCTGGATTTAGAACATGTATTATTATGAAGTACTTTGATCATGGCGGTTGAGTTGAAGGTTTTTTTTTAATGTAAAAAGCGTTCAGCATTCATCTCATGTCCCGCTTTTTAGAAAAGTCCGTGCATCTGCGACTCAATTCTTTCTAAAATAAATCCGAAATCTTCAGGTCTTTCCACAAAATCCAAATCATCAACTTCGATGATCAGGAGTTTACCCTCGTTGTAGGTTGAAATCCATTTTTCGTATTTCTGATTCAGTTTCGAAAGATATTCTATAGAAATTGTAGCTTCATAATCGCGGCCTCTTTTATAAATTTTCTTTACGAGATTCGGAACATCAGATTTCAGGTAGATCAGCAAATCCGGTGCCGAAACGAAACTCTTCATCAGGTTAAAAACCGAAGTATAATTATTGAAATCTCTGTCGGATAAAAGGTTCATGTCATACAGGTTTTCTGCGAAAATATGGGCATCTTCATAAATCGTTCTGTCCTGAACAATGTTTTTACCACTTTCGCGGATCTCTTTTACCTGTCGGAAACGGCTTCCGAGAAAATAAATCTGCAGCGCGAAACTCCACTTGCTCATATCTGCATAAAAATCCTCCAAATAAGGGTTATGATCTACATCTTCAAATTGGGCATCCCAACCGTAATGTTTGGCAAGCATGGTTGTTAACGTTGTTTTTCCCGCGCCTATGTTTCCTGTAACCGCAATATGCATCTGTAAAAAATTATAAGATTAAAAAATGAGCTGTAATGACTGAAAACTACCCTTTCTTTCAGTTAATTATTGAGCGGGTAAAGATAAAGTTTATGGTCACCGATTCCAAAATAAGCGGCTGAGTTTTTATCCACAATCTGCGAATTTGCGGCCTCGAAAATTATTCTCAGCATACGGTCCCGGAAAAGATGAAGGGTATTTCTGCCGATAACGAGAATATTTCCATTTTCGCGACGAAGCCGTCTTCCTTGATGAACAGGAATATTTAAAATTTTATCTCCCTTAAAATTGCAGATGAGAAGTTCATTATCAGTCAGCAAATAAACCTGACTGTTGAAAACCAGTAAATCATTAATATTTTCAAAATCAACATTTAAAGGATAGGAATTAATGATCCTTTCATCGCGGAAATTATACTGAATCAGGCGTTTTGTACTTTCGTCCATCAACCAAATCTGTTGTAAATCTTCGGCATAAACCATTTTGATAAAACCAAATTTCTGCCGGAAATTAACCGTCTGGATTTCATTCAGATTCTGATCATAAAACTTAAGTTCCTGAGCGTTTTCTGAAAAAGAAGGAATGCTTAGAGGATTCTGAACCGACTGGATTTTAAAGGGCAGCGTAAGCATCAGTTTGCCTTTCTGCTTGCCTAGCGAATCATATTTTGTAAAACTGAAATCCTTGCTTTTGTAAAGATAAATATTGCCATAATCATCAACCAGCAAATCTTTTACACCTTTCAGTTTCAACGAATCGAAAGCTGTATTTTGCTGCGCAGACATTACGCAGAAAAGAAAGAAAAAGATGAGACCAAGTGATTTCAAACAAAAGAATATTTATCAAATTTAAATAAAAAATGACGTTTTTTTGAACGTCATTTCATATCGTAACTTTTCAGTTTATTTTATGGCAACTTCATAGATTTTGTCCCAATTTTTCCCGGTGATCAACATGTTATCGCCTTTAAAAGCAATCCCATTTAAAACATCATCAGAATTGGTAGTGTGTTTTTTAGCAATTTCTGTAAAATCAAACTTTCCTACAACCTCGCCGTTTGCAGGATTAATTTTCAGAATGACTGGTTTTTGCCATACATTGGCGTAAATATGACCTTTATAATATTCCAGTTCATTGAGTTGGTCGTAAGCTTCGGTATTACCGGCGACCGAAATATACCGCACAATTTTTGAAGGATCTTTCACATCAAGAAAGTAAATATTCTTAGTTCCGTCGGATAAAATTAAATTCTTGTTGTCGTAAGTTAAACCCCAGCCTTCGCCGATTACATTTGGATATGCAAATTCACTGATCAGACTGAGGTCGCTTTTATTATAAATAAAACCTTTTTTATTCTGCCAGGTAAGCTGGTAAACTTTATCGCCGACAATTGCTGCCCCTTCTGAAAAGATTTCGTCAGACTGCGGAGTCGCGATAATTGGCGTCGTGGAACCCAGCGTATATTTCAGGATTCGGGACGAACCGTTTTGTCCGTCGGATTCGTAAACTGTATTTCCTTCCAGCAGAAAACCCTGAACAAAACTTTTGGGGTCGTGCGGATATTCTTTTACAATTTCGTAGTTCAGTTTAGCTTCGGGAGTTTTAGCAAAAACATTAATCGTGGCGTCCTGTGTAATGATTTCGCCATTTTTCTTTTTGATGTTGAAGGTGACCGCATTGTCTCCTAAAGTGAAAAATTCAGAATCCACAACCAGTTTCGAAGTTTCTTTATCTCCAAAACTTATCGAGATGCTTTCCGCATTTTCTGTCACTTCTTTTGGTAGTGTTAAAGCATCACCAAAATGGTAACCTTTGCTCTCCATGGAAATATTGTAGTCGTTTAAAGTATTGAGGATTTCTTTGTCTTTATTACAGGAAACCAATATAGTAAATGCAAAAACTGCGATTAGGGTTCTGATTTTCATAGGTGTATTTTTACTTTTAAAATTCAAAAGTTAATGTGATGAATGAAATTAATTTTCAAAAATACTGAAATTTAACAACACTAAGCGAACGACGAGCAAAATGCGCCGTATACATTATTTAAATATTATATTTGTTCTTTAAAGAAATTACTTTTCATGAATAAATCATTTTTATTGCTCATGCTGGCTTCCACAGCGCTTTCTGCCCAAAACTTCAGTAAACAGGACACTTTAAAAGGTTCTAATACTGTTTACAGAAATTTTTGGGATGTGAAGAAATATGAAATTGCTGTTGAACCGAATATTAAAAACAAATCGGTTTCGGGAACAAATAAGATTACGTTTGAAATCACAAAAAACATCACGAATCCAGTTTTCCAGATCGATTTACAGCAACCGATGCAGTACAAAATTATTGATTCTGATGAGAAACTCTGCACATCGAGACGCGAAGGCGATTTTATCTTTATTGAAACTAAAAAAGACTACAAAAAAGGCGATATTCATTCGTTCACGATTCAATATGACGGTAATCCCACGATTGCGGAAAACGCGCCGTGGGATGGAGGCTGGGTTTTCAAGCAGGATGACAATGGAAATCCTTTCGTAAGTGTTGCACAGGAAGGAATTGGAGCTTCTGTATGGCTTCCTGTAAAAGACATCTGGAGCGATGAACCCGATAACGGAATTGTAATGAAAATTATTACGCCCAAAGATCTTGTCGGTGTCGGGAATGGACGATTGATTTCGCAGACGTCAGAAAAAAACAAAAATGCTTTTACCTGGGAGGTTAAAAACCCCATTAACGCCTACTCTATTGTGCCAAGCATCGGAAAATATGTGAATTTCAAAGATTATTACGAAGGTGAAAAAGGTAAGTTAGATTTGGATTACTGGGTGCTTGACTATAATCTGCAGAAAGCTAAAAAACAGTTTGAACAGGTAAAACCTATGATGAAAGCGTTTGAATATTGGTTCGGTCCCTATCCCTTCTACGAGGATTCTTACAAGATTGTAGAAACTCCGTACCTTGGCATGGAACACCAAAGCAATGTAGCTTACGGAAACAAATACAAAAACGGCTATTTGGGCAGAGATCTGTCCGGAACCGGAGTTGGTTTGAACTGGGATTTTATCATTATTCATGAAACCGGCCATGAGTGGTTTGCGAATAATATCACTGCGAAAGATCAGGCTGACATGTGGGTTCACGAAGGTTTTACCAGCTATTCTGAAACACTTTTCACTGAGAACTACATGGATAAAAATTCAGGGGAAAAATATGTTCAGGGAATCCGCCACAATATTAAAAACGACATCCCAATCATCGGTCAGTACGGAGTTAGAAACGAAGGCAGCGGCGATATGTATTACAAAGGCGCAAATATGCTCCACACGATTCGCCAGGTTATTAATGATGACGAAAAATTCCGCCAGATCTTAAGGGGTCTGAACAAAGATTTTTATCACCAGACAGTTACCACACAACAGGTTGAAGATTACATCTCTTCGAAGTCGGGAATTGATTTCTCACCGGTTTTCAATCAATATTTAAGGACAGCTAAAATTCCGGTTTTAGAATATTCTCAAAACGGAAACACACTGAAATTCCGCTACAGCAATGTGATCGATAAGTTTTCAATGCCATTGAGGTTGAAAAACCAGCAGCTTTTAAATCCGACTTCAGCATGGCAAACAGTTACATTAAAAGATGCCAATCCTGTTGAATTTGATGCGAATTATTATGTAAATTATTTACAGTTAAATTAAAAAGTTTCGGCGCCTGCGGCGCCGAAACTTTTATCTAATAATATTATTCGCGCAAAAAGCGGAAAAATTATTTTAATTTTTACTTACAGTTCAGCATATCCGACAGCATCAGCCTCTGGCTAGACGTGTTTGCAGGTACAGCCACGTGATCGGAAGGAGTAAAATTGACTGATGTCAGATTGTCGGGAACATATATTTTCACGGTCATTTGCCTATAACCATGCGGCTGGTAAGCCACCCAGTATCCGTCCGGATGAAGACCCCATGTCCCGTATTCTACCGCAGATTTTTCCGGATTAACACCGGAAATCATGGCAAGCCTTTCAAGTTCATCATAACTTGAAGATGACGAGGAAGCGAAGAAATTCCTTATCTTGTTTTCAGCATCAAGAGCGATCTGTACCGGTTGGGGCAGATTGCTTTTAGCCCTGTTCATCAGATCCGCAGGAATAAAATCCAAGCCCATTTTAGATAATTTCAGCAACTGATCTTTGCTTAACAGTCTCGCAGCAACCACTTTATTTTCGGTACTCAGGTTTTTCAGACTGGATTTAGCAATAACCGCCCAAACCAGAGACTGGACCTGCTGTTGGGGAATGTCCTGATGGTTGTACCAGTTTTTAACCAAAGCATTGATGATTTCTTCTTTAGGACCTTTTAAAGGCGCGAAAAGATAACCGTCACCTTTGCTTGGTGCGTAGGTTCCTGCTTTGAGGCAAAAACTTTTAAGTTCCAGTTGATAGTAACCCGGGCTGAGAACATAACCTTTATCCTGAGTGAAAGATTCTTTGCAAAGGCTTACAAATTTTTTATTAGCTGCAAAATCAGGCTTTTTTACATCCGCAGTGTTACAATCCTTAAAATTAGTGGTGATTGCTTCGGTAGTAATCGCATTTACCACTTTATCGCCGGCTAAAGACATCGTTTTGTCTTTCACCTTATCCTTAATCATGTTTAAAATCTGGGCATTTCCCAGCATCCCTGTTACTAGGAACAGCGTAAGCATTAGTTTTTTCATTTCGATGGTTTTTAGTTTCCACGAAATTACGGAATTTATTATAACTAAATTTTAAGTCTCATCAAATGATGTGTTTAGGCCTAAGAATTCCTCATGGTGATTCTGAAAGTTGTGCCTTTTCCTACTTCGCTGTGAGCTATTTTAATATCGCCGCGGTGATACTCTTTTATTACTCTTTTTGCAAGCGAAAGTCCTAAACCCCAGCCGCGTTTTTTGGTCGAGTAACCCGCTTTGAAGGCATTCGAAGCCTGATAATTCGTCATTCCAGACCCGCTGTCTTTAAAATCGATGATGATGCTTTTATGTTTTTCGTAGAGGTCAATCTCCAGTTTGCCCTCACCTTTCATGGCGTCTACAGCATTTTTTACAATATTTTCGATCACCCAACTGAGGAGAATCCGATTGTGCGGAATCAGAATTTCCCGTTTCGGAAGAACAAGCATGAATCTTACTTTTGATGAAATTCTGGATTTCAGGTAATCGTAATTCTGCTGTAGCGTTTCATTTATATTAAGGTCATTCAGCTCTGGTACAGATCCGATTTTAGAAAATCTTTCGGAAATGGTTTTCAGTCGGTTGATGTCATTTTCGATCTCTTTCACGCCCTGACTGTTTTCGTTTTCCATGCGGAGAATTTCGATCCATCCAATCATTGAAGACAGCGGCGTGCCGATCTGGTGCGCAGTTTCTTTGGCCAAACCTGCCCAAACGTAGCCTTCATCAGTTTTTTTAATGGTTCTTAGAAACCAGAAGGAAAATGAAATATATGCCACTACCAGAAGTCCAAGAATATAAGGAGTATACCGCAAATTATTAAGAAGATTGGAGTTCGTATAAAAAACGTACTGGTTGTTCCCATCCGGCATTTGTAGCTCAATTGGCTGATAAGAACTTTCCATCTTTTTAAGCAGCGAAATCATCTTCTGGGGATTTTTTGCAACATTTTCGGGGATATTTCGCTGGAAATCGGGTCCGAGTGGTTTTTTATTCCTGTCGGTTACAATCACCGGGATTGTATTATTGGTATTATTAATCTGAAAAATGAGTTCCAGCATGTTGGGATCGACAAGAATTTCTTCCTGCTGCTGGTATTTGATAGCGGTAGCAAAAAGTTCAATCCTTTTAATCTCTTCCTTTCTCAAATAATTAATCAGAATAACAGATGCAGCCACTACGCCCGTAACAGCAAGCGTAAGCAGAATATAAATGACCCAGTTGTTGATTTTCGAGAGAAAGCTTCTGCGTTTCATTTTAAACTTTTAGATTACTTTAAAACATTTAAAACTTTATACAGCGCATCACTCAGGTT
>JAANMX010000884.1_pt1 | contig 37256 bp, 30 predicted proteins | sample 7279681 | NCBI WGS metagenome assembly JAANMX01 (sample SAMN14094542, study PRJNA606508) | bioreactor metagenome | isolation source: A lab-scale SPAN reactor treating ammonium-rich wastewater day 351 | place: Ireland: Galway | collected 2018-01-01 | reverse complement strand
GGGCCAGTACATCAGCCTGAACGGCAGCAGCGGCGAGGTGATGCTGGGCGACGTGCCCACGGTGCCGCCCGAGCTGTCGGGCGACTTCGAGAAGATCATGGCCTGGTCGGACGAGTTCCGCACCCTGGGCGTGCGCGCCAACGCCGACACTCCCGTGGACGCCAACAAGGCCCGCGAGTTCGGCGCCGAGGGCATCGGCCTGTGCCGCACCGAGCACATGTTCTTTGACGCCACCCGCATCAACCGCATGCGCCAGATGATCCTGGCCCGCACCCTTGAGCAGAAGCAGGAAGCGCTGAACTGGCTGCTGCCCATGCAGCGCGAGGATTTCGTCGGCCTGTTCCGCGCGATGAACGGCCTGCCGGTCACCATCCGGCTGCTGGACCCGCCCCTGCACGAGTTCCTGCCGCAGGACCCGGCCGTGCAGCAGGTGATCGCCGACGAGCTGGATGTGCCCGTGCGCGTGGTGCGCGAAACGGTGGAGGCCCTGCACGAGGTGAACCCCATGCTGGGCCTGCGCGGCTGCCGCCTGGGCCTGACCCAGCCGCTGATCTACGACATGCAGGTTCAGGCCATCATCGAGGCTGTGCGCGAGGCCGAGCAGCAGGGGGTGAAGGTCGCGGCCGAGATCATGATCCCGCTGGTCGGCACCGTGGACGAGCTGCGGCCGTTGCGCAAGCGCATCGAGGCGCAGCTGACGCGCTTCAACCTGGAGAAGCGCGCGAAGGTGAAGGTGAAGATCGGGACGATGATCGAGGTGCCGCGCGCGGCCCTGACGGCCGACAAGGTGGCCGAGGAGGCCGACTTCTTCAGCTTCGGGACGAATGACCTGACGCAGATGACCCTGGGCGTGTCGCGCGACGACGCGGAGAAGGGCTTCCTGATCGAGTACGTGGTGCGCGGGATTTTCCCGACCGACCCGTTCGCCACGATTGACGCCGAGGGCGTGGGCAGGCTGGTGGAAATGGGGATTCAGCTGGGGCGCAAGACCCGCAAAGACCTGAAGGTAGGCATCTGCGGCGAACACGGCGGCGACCCGGAAAGCATAGAGTTCTGCCACAAAGCCGGCATGGACTACGTATCCTGCAGCCCGTACCGCGTGCCAATCGCCAGGCTCGCCGCCGCCCAAGCCGCCATCAAGGCGAAGTAGAGCTGACATCAGGAGCAGATGGTGCACCAGCTACTGTTTCTAAACTTCGGTTTCTGGGAACTGCTCGGGATCTTTATTGTCCTGGGGATTCCTGCAATCGCCGCGTTTGTGCTGCTGGTGCTTATGCGGCGCAAACCCCGGGCCGACATCGGCGAGGTTACCTGTTCTCGTTGCGGTGCAGTCGGTTTACCGGTCCAGAACGCATTCGGCGGCCCCAAGTGTGCACGCTGCGGCAGTACGCAGTGGATCGCCAAAGGCACTCAAGCCTAGAGCCTGTCTGGAAACCCGCTCGCGGCCTGAATCGGCCGGCGGGCCTTCCCTCAGTCCTTGTTTGTGTCCTTGGCCCCGGGTGTGGCGGGGTGGCTGCCCTGCTGCGCGGTCGAAAGGCCCGCTGTTGGGGGCTACACTCGGAAACGGCGCAGAGCGGGGAACCAGAGCTTGTAATGCCGGCTGCGCGTCGAGACTGGCAACCTATTTCAGAACGCGCCCGCCGAGTCGGACTTCGAAGATCGGCTCTTTGCAGTGCTCGTTGTAGGCGTCGATGTAGTACTGAATCTGCTTCACGTAGCGTCCACCACCGAGCACCCACGCTTCATCCAAAGAAACGCCGGATGGCCCAAGAAACACAAACCCGCCGCTACCGTACTTCATTCGAGCTACCTGACGATCCCATGCAGACGCAGCACTTTCTTCGTCGGGAAACAGGACTGTTTCCCTGCTGTCCACCTTGATGTCGGCTTCCGGAAAATCCTCAAATGGACCGGGGCCATCCGACAGGCGCCGCGTGGCGTCGTACACCAGCTTCGACTCGATGCCCCGCTCTTTGGAATAGGCCAACATGCGAGTGATGGAACGGAAGAACTTGCCCTGTTCGAGAACATGGTCGACCGATGTTTTGTCGTCGCCAATCAAACACAAGAACAACGCAGTTGTACGCGCCTGGTGCCTTGATTCGCTGCATGCGACCCGCAACACCAGATACTGCTCGTCTTGATCCACTTCGGCAGGAGGATCCGTTTCCTCTTCCGCAGCCGTGTTCGCTACCACGGAAGTAGCTTGCGGCGGCGCCTTCACCAGTCCAATCGCAATGGCAGAAACGGCTATGACACCTGCGAGTGTCATGATTATCAGCTTCCCATGCATGATCGGTTCCACCCTGTTCTTGTGACGGCCGTGCCCAGTTTCGACCCGCAACCAGCCTGCCGCTGCCCCACGGAACTGTGGCAAACTCTACGCGGAGTCAAATGGCGCATCTGCTTGTCGCTCATCCGCGTCTCCCCGCTTCATGTCTATTCTGACTCGGCCGAGTGCCGATCCCACCGGTTTTTCCGGCCGCTCAGGACATGCAGCGGCGTCTGCACCCGGGCCGGCGCTCCGGCGCGTTCCGGTTGGAGTCCGCTGATGCCGTGGGCGGGGGCGCTCACGGCCGGTGCAGGCGGGGCGCCTGCGCTACGGGGCTCTGTTACTTGCCGGTGATCGGGTTTCTGGGTTCCGGCCTGGGCTTGGGGCCGGTGGTGTTGGGGCTGGGTGGGTTCTGGGCGGGCGGGGGTTGGCGTTTGCGCTCGCCTACCATGGGCAGGGCGGCCTTCTTCAGGAACAGGATCGCCATCGCCACGCACACCACGTTGGCCCGGTACTCGCGCTGGTCTTCCTCATAGTGCTGCACCGGGTAGTTCCAGGCGCCGTCCGGCCTCTGGTGCGTCACCAGCGCGTCGGCGCCGATGGCGTACCAGTCAAGGGTCCCGGCGAACAGCGGCGTGTCGGCCTGCACGCCGGCGCGCTCGATCGAGTACAGGTTGTAGTACGGGTCGCGGTGGATGTGGGTGTTGTAGACCAGCAGCTTGTCTGCATTCAGCTCGAAGCAGTAACGCGACATCCAGGTGGTGGCCCCCAGGATGCCGACCTCGATGCGCCGCGCCAGCCCGTCATCCAGCTCGCCGCGCACTTTCAATTCATCGCGGCAGATCGCGAGGCTGGAGACGCCCCCCGCCGTCATGGACAGGCTGGGCTCGTCGTTGCCCAGGTAGCTCCAGCCGCCGGGGTGCACCTTGCCCGTCAGCTCGCGCGGCGGCTTGTCCCCTTCCGGCGCGCACTGCCAGCGCCAGGACAGGTCCTCGAAGGGGCCGTCGTCCTGGTACGTCTTCAGCAGCCGCTGGGCCTCGCTCTTGAACATGCCGGCGTCCAGCCTGGCGCCCAGCAGGCTGGCGGCCTTGCAACCCAGCACGCCGAATTGGCTGCATGAGTTGTCGGCATAGTTCCCCCCGACACGGCCCGGCGGCGCGTAACCCCAGCCGTACATGTTGTGGGAGGCGTCCAGGTTGTCGGCCAGCTGCTGGATCAGCTTGGCGTGGCGCTTGTCGATGCGTTTCCACACGGCGCGCTGGGCGGCGCGGAAGGCCTCGGGCGAGTCGGCCGTCATCACGCCCACGGCCAGCTGCTCGGGCTCGTAGTACTTCTGGAAGCACATCAGTATCAGCGCGTCGCGGTAGGTGCCGGCGCCGATGGTGTTCGCGGCCAGGTACTCGATGCCGCGCTTGACGGAATCCGCGTCGCGGGAGATGCCGCCGTGCATCAGCGCCAGCAGGCCCGCCGCCACGCCGGCCTCGCCGTTGCTGCCGAACTTCTCCTCGGGCACGAAGCTGCCGTCCTTCTGCTGGATGCCCAGCAGGTATTCGCAGCCCTTTTCGATGGCGCGTTCGATGGCCGCGTCCCGATCGTCAACGCCCGGCGCGCCGGGCTTCAGCGCGGCGGCGTGGCGCAGCGAAAGGGCGTACATGGCACGGCCGGCGTCGGCCACAGCCAGTGCGGCCAGCGGCGGCTCGCTTTGCGGCAGCAGCCCGCCGGTCAAGGCAAGGCAGGCCGTTGCCGTCTCGGCCACCACTCGGCCCAGGCGCGAGTCGGCGGCGCACAGGCCCAGCGCGGCGGCCATGGCGTGGCTGCCGCGGGACGCGCCGGTTGGGTCTTCGGTCTTGAGCGCCTGCTCGAGCAGCAGTTTGCGCCAGGCCTGCGGCTCGAGCCCCTCGGGCGCGAGCGTGGGCGCAAGATGCTGCACCACGGCCAGCCGCGAACCGTTGATGACCTCGCCGGGGTAGTCATCCTCGAGGCGTTTCAGCACCTGGGGCGCGTTGGCGAGCTTCTTGTTCAGCGCCTCCAGCACCGGCTGCCGCAGGGTGCCCTCGGGTGCGCCCTTGGCCAGGCTGGCGGCCGCGATCGCGAGCAGGTTGGTGTCGAGGTCCCACTCGGGGCGGCGGGTGGCGCCTTCCGTCGAGAGCCAGCCGCGCGACTTGCTGCAGGCGCCGGCCAGGTTGCGCAGAGCGGTTTCCCACACGCGCTCATTGAACTTGATGCCGAGCTCAAGGGCCTGGCGGCAGATCAGCCCGCGCCAGAACTGGTTGCCGTACCACATGGGCAGGATCACCGAGCCCTTGATCAGCGGCGAATCCATGTCGGTGCCGCTGCGCGAGCGCATGGCGAGGTCCACCAGGTCCCGGGCGCGCCGCTCGAACTGTTTGGCCAGGCCGAGTTCCGGCCGGCGGCTCACCTCGAGGCAGACCGCGAGCTGCACGGCGAACGCGGCCAGGCTGCGGCTCGCGTCGGGCAGGTTGCTGTCCAGGAAGTGCAGCAGCTGGCGGCGCGTGGGCTCCGTGAAGCCGAGCCCGGAAGACAGCACCGCCCACAGGCGCAGGGACTCGATCAGCGTCAGCGGCGCGACCCCCGTGCGTTCCCAGGGGTGCAGCGGGCAGTAGCAGAACCCGCGGCCTGCCATCAGCTCAAGCTCGTACTCCGGGCGCATCAGGTAGCGCAGGCCGTTGAGCAGCGCCGCGTGGCGGGGCTCGAGGGCGTCGATGGTTTTCTGCGCGGCCTCGAGCTCGGCGGCGCCGACGGCGCGCTGCGGCGCGGCGGGTGGGTCCTCGGCGCGCACGTTGATGCTTGCGGGCGCGACCAGCAGCAGCAGCAGGATGGCTCGCAGGTGTCGCATCGGGCCTATTTCCCCGTGATGGGGCCTTCGGGCTTGGCCGGCTCGGGTTGCGGCCCGGGTTCCGGCTTGTTGCGCTTCACGGGGCCGGGAGTTACCGGGAACTTCGGCTGCTGCACGGGCTTGGGGTCCGGGTTGACCGGGTCAGGCTGGCGGGGCGGGCGGGTCACGCTGGGGGGTGCCGCGCGGCGCAGGATCAGGATCGCCCAGGAGGTGTTCAGCACGTCGCCCCAGGAGCCCTTCATCGACTCGACCCGCATGATCTGCTGCTGCCGCACCAGCGTGTAGGCCAGGTGGCGGTACCAGTCCACCTTGCCGCCCAGCAGGTCGTACTCGGCCATCACGCAGCCGCGCTCGATGGCGTAGAAGTTGTAGATGCTGCCCCAGCCCGCGCCGCCGCGCTTGTTCTGGCCCAGCGGCAGGTCCTCCTCCGGGTCGATCTCGGCGTCGTCGGGAATCTCGGCCTGCCAGTAGGCGTGCTCGGCCATCCAGGCCTGGGCGCCGAAGATGTGCAGGTCGATCTGCCGGTGCAGGTCCAGCGGCAGCGCCTTGTTGGCCCACAGCTCGTCGCGTGCCGCCGCCAGCAGCGCCATGGCCGCGCCCGTGTACTGGATGCCGCCGACCGAGCCCTTGTGCTTCTGGTCGTACTTGATGCGGCTGTACATCCAGGCGCCGGGCTGGATGCTGCCTTCCCAGAGGGTGGGCTCGTAGGCGCCGCCCTTGCGGTAGCGTTCCGGGATGACATCGGCGGTGCTGTCGGCGGGCTGGCCTTCTTTTGCCGGCGCCGGGTAGCGCTCGAAGCGTACCTTCTTCATGTTCGGATCGGGTCGGTACTGGGCGATCAGCGTGCGGGCCTCGGTCTCGAAGATCTTGAGGTCCACCGTGGCGCCCAGCAGTGCGGCGCACTTGTAGCCGCAGCCGGCGAACTGGCTGACCGAGTTGTCGCTGTGCCCCGTGCCCTTGCCTGGCTGCGGGGAGTAGCCCCAGCCGCCGCGGTCGCCGCCGGCGTAGCAGTCCTTCAGGTAGTCGGCCAGGCCCTGGATCAGGCTGCGGTGATCCGCCCGCATGCTGTTGCGCACGGCGCCGCGGGCCTGCTGCGCGGCCTTGGCGTTCTCGGTCTGGAACACGCCGTGCTTGAGCTGCAGCTCCTCGTAGTACTTCTGGAACATCATCAGGATGATGCCGGCGTCGTAGGCCGTCATGACCAGCGAGCCGTTGGGCCCGGCATTCAGCGCGCCGGGCACGTTGTTGAGCAGCCATTTCAGGCCGTTCTGGATCACCTTGTGGTCGGGCTCATAGCCCGCGTGCATCAGGGCGTGCAGCGCCACGGCGCAGTACGCCGGCGAGCCGCGCCCGCGCTGGTTACCGAAGTTGCCGTCGGATTCCTGCTGTTTCTCGAGCCACGCGGCGCCCTGGTTGATCGCCTCGTCGACCAGCAGCGCCAGGTTGCCGCCCTCCGGCAGCGGCGGCGCCACCGAGGCATGCAGCAGGCCCAGCGACTGCACCGCCAGCTCGAAGTCCTTTTCATTCATCACGCGCAGGGGCGGCTCGGACTGCCGGAACATCCCGCCGCACACGGCCAGGCAGGCCAGCGCGGTCTCGGCGGGCGTGCGGGCGAGGCCCGGGCTGAGCAGGCCGTCGAGGCCCATGTCGTGGGTCAGCGCGTGCCCGGCATAGATCGCGCCCGAGGCCATCATGGCGTCCACCGCGTTGCGGCGCAGGGCGAAGCGCCAGTCGTCGCCGCTGCGGTTTTCCGGCGCGAACTCCGGGTTGAAGGTCATGACCAGCGCCAGGCGCGAGCCGACCAGCGGCTCATCGGGCCAGTCGGTCTCGAGGCGCGCCAGCACCCGCTGCTGGAACTTCAGCCGCTTCTCCAGCGAGCTGACCACCGCCTTCTTCAGCGTGCCCTGCGGCGCGCCCAGCGCCAGGCTGATGGCCGCCAGCGCCAGCAGGTTGGTGTTCAGGTCGTTCTCGGCCGTGCGGTTCTTGCCGAAGGTGCTGATCCATCCCAGCTCTTCCTGGGCGGCATGGGAGAGGTTCTTGAGCTCGGACTCCCAGACGTTGTCGTTGAACTTGATCTTGAGCTCGAGCGCGCAGCGGCACATCACGGCGCGCCACAGGTGGTTTGCGTACCACATCGGCTCGATGTAGGTGCCCTTGATGCAGGGCGAGTCCTCGGCCGTGAGGTCGCGCACGCGCATGCCGGCTTCCATCAGGCCCCTGGCCTTCTTCTGGAGGGCCTCGGCGTTCTCCAGCTCGGGGCGGCGCAGCGCGGCGGTGCAGACGGCCATGGGCACGGCGTAGCCGGCCAGGCTGTTCTCGTGGCGCTTGTGGTCGCTGGCGATGAACAGCTGCAGTTCGCGGCGCAGGTCGTCGCTGACCGGCATGCCGGAGTCAAGCACGGCCCACAGGCGCAGGCACTCGGGCAGCGGCATTTCGCCCTGGCGCTCATCGCCCAGGCTGGGCATGGGCGGCACCTGGTAAAGCAGTCCTTTCATCAGCTCGGGTTCGTGGCGGGGGCGCAGCAGGTAGCGCAGGCCGTTGACCAGCAGCTGCTGCTCACCGTCGAGCATGCCGACGACCTTGCGCGCGAGTGCGAGGTCGTCTTCCTTCAGTTCGCGCGGCTTGGGTGCGTCATCGGCGCGCACCAGCGCCGCCTGGAACAGCAGCGCGGCGGCGAGTGTGAGCAGCAGGAGATTGCGAAGTGCAGGCATGTGGGGCTCCGGTGTCTGCGGGCAGTGACCCGCGCGGTGATGCCCCAAGCATACGACACGAAGCGGTCGCGCCGAAGTGTTATGCGAATTCGCTATTGCGGTTCGGTGGCGTGCGGCGTGAATCATCGCGTATCGGGAAAACCGCCCGGGCGGGCGCGCTACTTGCCGGTTACCGGGCTCCGGGGCTCTTCCTTCTCCGGCTCCGCTTCCTTTTCGCGCTTCTTGTGCTCGGTGATCACCGGCGGGGCCGCGCGTTTCAGGAACAGGATCGCCATGCTGGTGTTCACCAGCTGGCGTACGTCGCCGAGCTGCGTGTTCTGTTCCCTGCCCCAGCCGCCGTCGAGATTCTGGTGCTCCAGCAGCGCCTCGGCGCCGATCGCGTACCAGTCGACCTCGCCCTCCAGCTTGCGGATGCCCGCCATCACGCAGGCGCGCTCCACCGAGTACAGGTTGTAAAAGACGCCGGCGCCGTCACCGGTGGCCTTGAAGTGCTCCTTGAGGCGGCTCATCGCATCCGCCTTGTAGTAGTTGGCGCCCAGCCAGGCCTGCGCTCCGCGCACCGTCAGCCCGATCTGCTGGGCCAGCTTCTCCTTCAGCTTGCCGCGCACCTTCAGCTCATCCATGCAGATCGTCAGGCTGGAGATGCCGGCCGCGGTCATCTGGATGCTGGCGCCCTCGATCTGGCCGCACGCGTAACTCCAGCCGCCGGGCCGGATTTCCTTGCGGAACGCCGCGCGTGTGCTGCGTGACTTGCGCTCCGCGTCGTCGCCTTCACGGTCGTCGGCGTTGTGCTCATAGACCACCGGCGCGGAGTTTTCGTCGGCCCAGTACTGCCTGATCAGCCGCTCGGCCTCCTGCTCGAGCAGCCCGGTATCGAGCTGCGCGCCCAGCAGGCTGGCGGACTTGTATCCCAGCACGGCGTACTGGCTGCAGGAGTTGTCGCTGTGGCTGCGTATCGTGGTGTAGTAACCCCAGCCGCCTTTGCTGCCTCCGACGTGGCTCTCGTTCAGGAAGCGCACCAGCGACTCGATGTACGAGCGGTGCCTGTCGCTGATGCTCTCCCACACCTTGCGGCGGGCGCGCTCGAAGTCGGCTGCGTTCTCCACGTACAGGATGCCGGCCTGGCGCTGCTCGGGCTCGTAGTACTGCTGCAGACACATCAGCTTGGCGGCGACGTCGTAGGTGCTGCCGGTGTTGTCGGCGTTCTTGATCAGCCAGGCGATGCCGCGCTGGATTGCGTCGTCTTCGCGCGAAACCCCGCCGTGCATCATGGCCAGCAGGCAGTAGGCCGTGTTGCCCGTGAATCCCTGGTACTGCCCGGGGAAGTCGCCCTCGGGCGTCTGCAGCGAGGCGAGGTACGCCGCGCCGTCCTGGATCGCGAAATGCACGCGGCTGGCGAAATCGCCGCCGCCCTCGCCCGCCCGCGCGGCATGCAGCACCGCCAGCGCGTGCATCACGCGCCCGATGTCTCCCAGCCCGCGCCCGCTGAGCGGCCCCGGTGAGCCGGCAAACAGCCCGCCGCTGAGCGCCAGGCAGGTAAGCGCGGTCTCGCAGCCGGCGGCTTCGTTGCGGCTCCAGCCCGCCTCGGTGAGGCCCATCGCGGGGGCCAGCGCGTGGCGCATCCACACGATGCCCGTCGGGTCCGGGTCGGCGACCGCGCGGCGGGTGATCCCGGCGCGCCAGTCGTCGGCGCGCTTGCCCTCCGGGGCAAAGCGGGCGTCCAGCGAGTTCACCGCCAGCAGCCGCGCGCCCGTCCAGGGATCGGCAGCGTAATCCTGCTCGAGACGCGCCAGGATTTCCGGCACGCGCTTCAGCTTCTTTTCAACCGCGTTCGCAACCGCGTTGCCGACGGCCTTCTCCGGGGCGCCCAGCGCCAGGCCCAGGGCCGCCAGCGCCAGCAGGTTCGGGTCAAGATCCGCGCCGGCCGAGGTCGTGGCCCGCTTGGCGCAGGGCCATCCGCGCCGGTTGACGTAGGCGGCGCCCAGGGCGCGCAGGTCTTTCTCCCAGAGCTTGTCGTCGATCTCGAGTTCGAGTTCGAGGGCCGTGCGGTTCACCAGCCCGCGCCACAGGTGGTTGGCAAACCAGCGCACTTCGATGGCCGCGTCCCCGACCAGCGGCGAGCGGTCAGAGGTCTCTCCCCTGCGGGCGTCGGCGGCCTTCACCAGTTCCTGCGCCACTTCCTTCAGGTCGGCGGCGCGCCCCAGTTCAGGGCGCTGCAACGCGGCGCGCACCGTCAGCATGCGCACGGCGATCTGCACCAGCTCGAGTTGCGGGCCCGGGGCCGGGGTTTCCAGCAGGCGCCGCAACTGGCGCTCCAGCGCGGTGCTGGTTGGCATGCCGCTCTGCAGCACGGCCCACAGGCGCAGCGTCTCCAGCAGGCTGAGCGGCCCGGCGCCCTTTTCCTCGAAAGGCTCCAGCGTGCAGGGGCGATGGCGCCTGCCCTGCAGCAGCTCTTCTTCGAAGGCGGGGCGCATCAGGTAGCGCAGGCTGTTGTGCAGGGCCTGCTGCTCCATGCCGAGCGTGAGGCGCAGCTCGTCGGCGGCCTTGATTTCGGCCTCGCTGATCTCGCGGGGCTTGGCGGCTTCCCCGGCCCCGGTGCGCTGCGCGACAGGCTGGTGCGCGCACAGGGCGCTGAGCAGCATGGCGAAGAGAAGGCTGGTGATGGGTTTGCGCATGTGGGTGGCTGAGGGCGACTCCGTGGGGCTGTATGTAAGGTAAGGCGGAAGCGGTGGAACAACAAACGGAATGAACATTCGCCATCGCGCATTGAGCAAGCGGCGTCATCCTTCGCGAATCCGTAAGGAGGAACTGGGCGCCGGGGTACGCCCCGGCCCGATCGGCGTGGCACACCGATCGGCCGATGGACGCGCAGGCAACCGTTGAAGCACGCATGACCCATCGCGCCTTCGCGTGGCCCTCGCAGTTGCTTTGCTTCATGAACTTCGTGTCCTTAGTACAGCGTCAGGCAAGTTTTCCGCCAGTTGAAAGCAGGCAACAAGTACAACGGCGAAGCACCGCGAAGTTACAGAACTTAGCGGTCCTTTGCGGCTCTTAGCGGTTACCCCGTCGTTCGAAACCTGCAACTGCCCTAAGACTTGTTTGACGGCGTACTAGTGGACAACCGCCTTTGCAGCTATCCGCTCCTGCGCTCCTGGACGGAAAGGCAACTGCGGTTGTCCACGAAGCTCACTAAGCACACGAAGAAAGGCTTAAGCCACGCGGGGGCGCGGAGGCGCAAAGGGCTCGCCGTTGCCCGCCCAACAATCGCGCGGCCGGGAAACAAGCCAACGCCAGGGCGCCAGGGTGCGCCACGGCTCAAACATTTGGGCACGCCGATCGGCTTTTGGACGCGCAGGCAACGGAAAGGCCGTGGCGTTCTTGGCGTCCTGGCGTTTGATGCCGATCCCTGACACGAGGCGCGTTCGCATGCCGCATGATTCTTGGCGCCTCCGCGCCTTCGCGTGGCCCTCGCAGTTGCGTTTCTTCGTGAACTTGGTGGACAACAGCAGTTGCGCTCAGCCTCTCGCGCGTGGTGCATGGCTGAAAAAGCAACTGCGGTTATCCACGCAGCTCACGAAGTACACGAAGAAAGGCTTAAGCCACGCGGGGGCGCGGAGGCGCAAAGGGCCGAGTGTTGCCCGCCTGTCACTCGCACGGCCGTGAGTGTAACGGGCGCCAGTGTGCTGGTGATTGCACGTCGCGGCCCAGCGAACGGTCGATGGACATGCATGCGTTACCATCACGCACGCCCCTTCGTTCCCCGGCGTGAGGCTGGTTAATAAGGAAAGCGGCGGGACGTGCCCGCCGCTTGTGCTTGGCATGAAAACTAGGCCGCGTTTTCGGCGGTTTCGTCGCTGGCCTCGGCGCCCTCTTCTTCTTCGCAGGTGAACTCGAGTTCCCAGGGGCCGCCCGGCGTGAACTGCGCGAGCGTGAGCTTGGTGATCATCTCTGAGCTGTCGACTTCCGCGCCCCAGCTGACGCGATCGACGGTGTCCTGGCCGGCAACCAGTTCAACGGCGCCTTCCTGGCCGGTGCTCCAGGGCGCGGTCTCGAGCGATTCCTTGAGTTCCTCGAAGGCTTCTCCGGGGATCAGCGTGCCGTAATGCCAGGGGAGATCGTGCTGCAGGCCTTCGATCGTGGCGGCGTGCTCGCCGTCGATGTAGATGTTGGTTCTGTCGTTCAAGTGTGTCTCCCGAATCTCTGGTGCGGTGAGGTAGTGCCAGTTCCCTGTGAATCGTTTTCGCGATCCACAAGGGTGCCTATGTAAACCCAAACGCGCCGTGGCGCGAGTCGGAAGACGGAAAAATCGTCGGGTTCTTACGGCTTTCCCCGAAACCCGCTCGGCATAAGGATTCCAGGGCGATGGCCCGCGAAAAAAAAGTGCCGGAAGCGGGAATCCGGACCAGTTTACCCACGATCTGTCAACAGCAAACTGACCGCCGCACGAAAAGGGACAGTTATCACAAGACTTCTGACACACCCAGCAGAAGGTCATTAGTTTTAGCAGCTTACGGAGTTACTGACAGACACCCTGGAATAATCCGCACAATATCCACAAAACGCCAACGTTGCCGTGGGCGATTTTTTTGAATCTGCCTAACCCGAAACAATAGCGGCAGTTAGCTTAAAACCCCTGATTTACGGCCTTTCCACGCATGTCGCCCCCGTATCGTATGCTGTTAGAATCCATGGCACGGTGATGGCCGAGCCGGTGTGTTTGAAGGTTGTGGATTGCGATGGCGTACCGCGTGCGAAAACTTCCGCTCACCACGACCCGCGACGTGACATCACGTTCGCGCACGCTGGCGCGTTTGTCACGCCGTCGCGGCAAGCTGCCCAAGAGCGCGTTCACCAACTTCCAGGTCATGGCGCGCAGGCTTGGGCGTCACCCGTTCAAGCTTGATCCCGCCATCGAGGAAGCGCAGCTCGAGTGGCTGAAGCAGGTCAGCAAGTCCCGTCGCTACTCCGACGCGCTGCGCACCCTCACTCGCGGTGAAGGCTTCGCCGTGGTGGTTCCGGTGCTGAAGGGCGTGGCCGCGCCGCGCATGGACGAAGTGCTGCGGCTGCTGGCCGGCCTTGACCTCGCGCGCCAGTTGCGCAACCGGCGCGTCGGCAAGGTGGTCACCCTGGTGTGGCCCTGCCTCGAGATCGGCGAAGCGGGCGAAAGCGGCATCAGCGCCATCATGCAGCGCAGCGGCGAGCTGGATGACATCGGCTTCCGCGGCGGCGACCTGCAGCGCTACCTGAAAATGCTGCGCGGCGCGCTGCCCGGCACCGGCTTCAGCAGCCTGCTGATGGACCAGATCAGCCGCGACGCCGACGAAGACCCCGACGTGTTCAAGGCGCGCATGCTGCTGCGCTGGTTCGACGACGAGGCGCTGACCTTCCTGGCGCCCACCCGCGACGGCGGCTTCGAGACCAACCTGCGCACCTGGTTCAAGCGCATCCCCATGGTGGCCGCAGTCGGCACCGGCTCGCCCACCGGCGGCATCCCGCCCGGTGAGCCCGTGCCCTTCCCCGGCAGCAGCGCCACCATCATCGAGGGCAAGGTGGAAAGCTGGCTCAACAAGTTCGGCCTGCAGCCTGAGGCCGTGCTGACCGGCGAAGCGCGCCCCGAAAGCGCCAGCCGCCGCCACCTGCCGGACGACGTGCCGGGCGTGGTGAACCACGCCAAGGAGCAGGTGCTGGGCGCGCTGCTGCGCCTCGAGATGGGCCTCGAGGAGCTGGGCTTCCACCCCGAGCCCGAGGTGAAGAAGGCTTTGACCGGCACCGACATCGGCTTCGACAAGCTGCGCCAGCGCGCGGTGACTGAGGCCGCGCGGGAAGTGGACGTGAACGCCAAGCAGCTGGGCCGGCTGTTCCAGTACATGCTGCCCGACGGCCGTCCGCAGCAGGAGGTGATGAGCCTGCTGCATTACCTGGATTTCTACGGGCCGGACTTCCTGGAAGGGCTGCGCGCGGTGCTGCAGTTCGACGACGTGCGCCACCAGGCGGTGTACCTGGCGGAGGAACAGGCGTAGGGGCGGCCCCGCGTGGCCGCCCGGCAGGACAATCGAATGCGATTCGCGGTACGTGTGACGCCATGTTGCACGTGCACCCGGCCTGGAGAGTTTGGCGGCTCTCCAGGCCGACCCCTTTAACAGGCGGCATCCGCCTTCGCCAAAGCTTCGGCGGACAGGGGCGTCAGGCGTTGATGAACAGCGAATTTTCAATAACCAATTACCAATTGGCGACGCCTGGCGAAGGCTCGGCCACGAAGGCCAACCAGGGAGCGCGAATCGATCACCCGTTTCGGCGGTTCTTCGTGGCCCTTCGTGGCGCTTCGTGGTTCCCCGCCTTTGTCATTGGTAATTGAAAATTGGTTATTGGTAATTTGCTGTTCGACTTGTTCCTGCCGCCCCTGTCCGCCGTAGCTTCAGCGAAGGCGGACGCCGCCGGACACCTGAACCGCACATCACACTCGATTCCCTTTGTGACCGTTCTACACTGGCGTCATGCAGCAGACTTCGGCCACTGACCTGCAGACCATACGCGCGGCCCTTGAGGCCAACTCGCGCCTTACCTCGCTGTCCGGCGCAGCCTTGATCGCATCCGGCGTGCTGGCCTTCCTGGCTGCCGGTTTCACCGCCCAGGCCGGCGCGGCCGAGCCGATGGCGCGCCTGACGCTGTCCACCACGCTGCTGCACAAGCTGGTGATCCTGTGGGGCTCGACGCTGCTGCTTTCCGTTACGCTCAACCTGCTGGGCATGATGTACCGCGCCCGCAAAGACGGTCAGCCGCTGGCCGCGCGCCTTGGCCGCCGCGTGCTTTTCGCCATGTTGCCCGCGCTGGCCGTAGGCGGCGCGTTGACCGCCGGGCTGACGCTGCAGGGGCACCTGGACATCATCTTCGGGGTCTGGATGCTGTGCTACGGCGCGGCGCTGATCGCCGCCAGCGCGCACTCGTTGACCAGCGTGCGCATGCTGGGCATCTTCACGCTGCTGGGCGGTGTGCTGGGGGTGATCCCCGGCCTGAACCTGGATTTCGTGATGTACACCAGCACCTTTGGCGCGGGGCATTTCCTTCTGGGGGTCTGGGTAGGAGTCCGCTATGGCTGGTAAGACAAGCGCCAACCCGATCCATGCCGCGCTGGAGCTCGACCCGATCATCCACGAGCGCGTGCGCCTGGCCATCCTGTCCGCGCTGGGCACCCAGGGGCGCCTGAGCTTCAACGAGCTCAAGGCCCTGACCGAAGCCACCGACGGCAACCTCAGCACGCACAGCCAGAAACTCGAGCAGGCCGGCTACGTGCGCACGTCCAAGGGCATGTTCGGCCGTCGCACCCAGACCAGCTACGAAATCACACCCGCCGGGCGCCAGGCGCTGATGAGTTACCTGGATGCGCTGGACCGCCTGATGGGCGAGGTAAGAGGGAAGTAACGGAAGTACAGAGTACAGCCTACCGAGTACAATTGCGTTGGGAGCGGTTCTGTACTCAGCACTCTGGACTTTGAAATCAACAAGGGAGATCACGATGGCAGCCGCGGAATACCTCGTAGTGGAACGCATCGTCAACGCCCACGAGCGTCACGAGGCCGACAAGAACAACCCCGGCTTCTCCGGGGTGGACAGCGAGTCCATGATGCTGCGCAACTACGCCCAGCAGGGCTACCGGCTGGTCAGCGTGATCACCGAGCCCGTCTCGCAGGACGACTCGCGCCGCGTGTTCTACCTGGTGCGCGAAGCGTAGGACGCAGGTTGTAGGTAGTAGGTTATAGGTTGTAGGGCCGATGCCGCCGCGTCGTCGTCCTACAACCTATAACCTAATCCCTACAACCTGGCGAAGCCATGCGCGTCATCTGTGCGCCCGACAAGTTCAAGCAGTGCTGCACCGCCGCCGAGGCCGCGGAGGCGCTGGCTCTTGGCGTGCTCGACACCGCGCCGCAGGCCGACGTGCTGCGCCTGCCCGTTGCCGACGGCGGCGAGGGCACCCTCGACGTGCTGCGTGAAGCCTTTCCGCAGCGCCGCAACGTCCGCGTGCAGGACCCCCTCGGCCGTGAAGTAGACGCCGAGTTCGCGCTGAGCGCCGACGGCCGGCGCGCGCTGGTCGAATCGGCCCAGGCCTGCGGCCTGTGGCGGCTGGATGAACCCGAGCGCAACCCGGCCCTCACGCATACTTTCGGCGTAGGCCAGCTGATCAAGGCCGCGCTGGACGCCGGCGCCGGCGAGCTGTCAATCGGCCTGGGCGGCAGCGCCACCAGCGACGGCGGCGCGGGCATGGCGCAGGCATTGGGCGCGAAGTTCTTCGATGAAGCAGGCGCGCCGCTCACGCCCACGGGCGACAACCTGCTGAAGATCCGGCGTTGCGAGCCGGCGGGCCTCGACCCGCGCCTCAAGGGCGTGAAGCTGTCGGCCCTGTGCGACATCATGGCGCCCATGCTCGGCCCCCATGGCGCCAGCCGCAGCTACGTGGCGCAGAAGGGCGGCACCACCCGCACCATGCACAAGCTGGAGGAAGGCCTCGCCATGCTGTCGATGGCGACGGCCAAGGCCGGCCTGCGCGGTAACGGCCTTGAGCCCGGCAGCGGCGCGGCCGGCGGCCTGGGCTTCGGCGTGTTTTCGCTGCTGGGCGGCGAGCTGCTGCCGGGCGCGGACAACGTGCTGGAACTGATCGGCTTCCGCTGGCTGCTGCAGGGCGCCGCGCTGGTGCTGACCGGCGAGGGCAGCTACGACGCGCAGACCGCCCACGGCAAGCTGATCGCCGTGCTGGCCGACGACTGCAAAAACGTCGGCGTGCCGCTGGTGGTGCTGGCCGGCCAGGTGGACGGCGAGGTGAACATTCCGGGCGTCACGGCCGCCTTCGGCATCAGCCCCTATGGCGCGCGCCGCCAGGACAGCCTGAACGAGGGCAAGGCCAACCTGCGCAAACACGCGGCCTACGTGACCCGCCTGCTGCTTGCCCGCGCGGGCGCATGAATCCACGATAGGCGCATGCACGGACTGGTGGTGGGTGCGATCCTGGGTGTGGCGGCGATTGCCTTCATCGGCGCGTGGCGCAGCATCAACAACTGGAAGACCAGCTCGCGCCGCCCGCCGGCGTGGGTGCTGGTGATCCAGGTCGGGCTGCAGATCGCGCTGGGCGTGACGGCGGCGGTGTTCGCAATCTACTTCATGCTGTTCGGGGAGTAGGGGCAGGTGCGACGCGCAGCCCGCCCGCCGGGCGAGGCGCCAACCTGCCGCGCGTGAACCGCAGTCGCCGTCAGCGCCGCCGGTAGCCATTGACTCGTCAACGTTGGGGGGATAGCCTTTTTCCATCGCCGAGTCGCGCCCCCGAAGGGCGCGAGCGGGGGACCCAGGTTTTTGGGGCTAATCGCGCAAGTCGGTTCCCCGTGTGGTCGCAGGCCGCACGGGAGCCAGGCGTAGGGCTACTCTTCGGCCCGAGCCCGTCAGCTAACCCCGCAGGCGTTGGAGAGGAGCCGCCCGGCGCGAATCGAGACGCGCCTCAAACGGCATCCTCATTTGCGTGCACCGGAAGGATTATTAGCCTTCCGGGCGGTTGGCGCATGACGCGCCGGGGGTGACGTGACAGACACCAGGCTGATCACCCGCATCTTCACCGACGAGCGCGTCGAGGCTTGGCGCGAACGCTATTTCTGGGTCAACACCGTCACCTCGCTGCTGGCGTTCGCCAGTTTCCTGCTGTTCCACGGCGAGGCGTTTCCTGAGTCGTGGGATCCGTGGATCGCGCTGTTCCAGTCGCTCTGCCTGGTGGTGTTGATCGGCGAAACCCTGGGCGTCTATGTCGCCAGCCGCAAGCTGTCCGAAGGCTGGCGTCAGGCGCCCGCCGACACGCTGGCGCTGGTGGTCGGCGCGCTGATGGGGCTGGGCCTGTTCCTTGCTTCGCACTGGGTGAGCGGCGCACTGTCGCAGTCCGAGACCTTCGGCGCCTTCGCGCTGCTGACCCAGGCCGGCCTCGGCGCATTCGTCTGCCTGCGGTTGCTGCGCGCCTTCAGCTTCATGACGCGCCTGGCGCAGAGCCCGCTGCACGTATTCCTGGGCAGCTTCGCCGGGTTGATCCTGCTGGGCACCGGCCTGCTGATGCTGCCCGGCGCCCACGCCCCCGAGCAACCGATCAGCTTCCTGGATGCCTTCTTCACCTCCACTTCGGCCACCTGCGTCACCGGCCTGACCGTGCTGGACACCGGCACCGCCTGGACGCGCTTCGGCCAGCTGGTGATCCTCGCGCTGATCCAGGTCGGCGGCCTCGGCATCATGAGCTTTGCCGCGTTCTTCGGCCTCGCGTTCGGGCGCGGCATGGGCGTGCGCGGCACGGCGGCCGTGGGTGAAGTCCTGAACCTCGAGATGGTGGGGCGCGTGGGGCGCGTGACGGTGTGGATTCTCGGCTCGACGTTCGCGGTCGAGGCTCTGGGCGTGTGGTGGATGTACGGCTACTGGGTGGATGCGGCGGGCAACCTGCTGCCGCCCGGCGAGCAGCTTTACTATTCCGCGTTCCACAGCGTGAGCGCATTCTGCAACGCTGGTTTCAGCCTGTACCCGGACAGCATGGTGCGCTACGTGGGCCACTGGCCGGTCGTGCTGAGCCTGAGCTTCCTGGTGGTGCTGGGGGGCATCGGCTTTGTGGTGATCATGGAGCTCGCCACCTACCGCTTCTGGGCGCACCCGATGCTGCGGCGCGTGCCGCTGATCCGGCGCAGGGTCAAGAACCAGCCGCTGCCGCGCCTGTCGCTGCAGAGCAAGATCGTGCTGGTCACCACGCTTGGCCTGCTGCTGGTGGGTGCGGTCGGCTTCCTGCTCCTGGAATGGAACAACAGCATGAGCGCCATGGACTTCAGCGACCGCATGGCGGCCGCGGTGTTCCAGTCCATGGCGGCGCGCACGGCCGGCTTCAACAGCATCGACACGGTGCACACCTCCGCGAGTACCCAGTTCTGGACCATCCTGCTGATGCTGATCGGCGGCAGCCCGGGCAGCGTGGCGGGCGGCATCAAGACCACCACGTTCTTCGTGATGCTGCTGGCGGTGCTCAGCACCGTGCGCGGGCGCCCGCCGGAGGCCTTCAAGCGGCGGATCCCGGAGCTGCTGATCCGCAAGTCGCTGGTGATGCTGGTGCTGGCACTGGCGTTCATCTTCATCGCCACGCTGCTGCTGACGGTGACGGAAGCCGAGGGCATGGGCGCGCAGAAGTACGGCTTCGAGCACATCCTGTTCGAGGCCGCCAGCGCCTTCTGCACCGTGGGACTGAGCAGCGGCGTCAGCGCCGAATTGACCCCGGCGGGCAGGCTGATCATCATCGCCTGCATGTATATAGGAAGAATCGGGCCGCTGACGCTGGTGCTGGCGGTAGGCCGCCGGCAGGCAAGGAAGTTCGAGTACCCCGAAGAACAAGTCATGATTGGATAGAGCCCGGCGGAAGCGCCGGGGACCGGCGCGAAGTTGCGCCGGAACGGGAAGACGGGACGAACATGCAGAAGGTTGCTGTGATTGGCCTTGGTCGCTTCGGGATGGCGCTGGCGGAGACGCTGGCCAAGGACGGGCTTGAGGTGATCGCGATCGACACCGATCCTGACGTGGTGGACGCCATCAAGGACAAGGTTGCGCTGGCCGTGACCGCCAACGCGACGGAGCTCGAGACCCAGCGCTCGCTGGGCCTGGGCAAGGTGGACACCGTGGTGGTGGCGATCGGCGAGAACTTCGAGGCCTGCCAGCTCGCGATGCTGGCGGCGCGCGACCTCAGTTATCCGCGCGTGGTCGCTCGCGCCAACGACCGCGTGAAACGCACCATCCTGCAGCGCCTGGGCGCCGACGAAGTGATCATGCCCGAGGAACAGGCGGCGCTGAAGCTGGCCCAGAAGCTGGCCAAGCCAAGCCTGCTGGAGGCCGTGGAGATCGGCAGTGAACACAGCTTCGTGCAGATCAAGGCGCCGGGCGCCATCCTGGGCAAGACGCTGCTCGAGCTGCAGCTGCGCAAGAACTTCGGCGTGAACCTGGTGGCAATCCGCAAACCCGCCAGGGGTGACGAGGCGGAATCGATCAGCATCCCCGGCCCCGACACCAAGCCCGAGGCCAACGACGTGATGATGCTGGTGGGCAAAAACAAGGACATCGACCGCTTCATCCGCGAGACCGAGTAGGCGACTCGATTCAAGTTCCGTACCACGGACTGCCGATCAACCGCCTTGGCGCCTTCGCGCCGGGGGAGTTCTCATGGGCGGTGGTTCATGCGAGTTGCGGCTTCTGCTGGAAGCCTACCTTGACTACTTGCGCCTGGAGTGCGGGCTGGCCGAGAATTCGCTGATCGCCTACCGCCGCGACCTCGAGCTGCTGCTCGAGTTCCTGTTCCGGCGCGGCATCTACGAGTCCGCCGCCGTGCGCCCCGACGACCTGGTCGAGTTCCTGGCTGAGCAGCGCCACGCCGGCATCTCGGCCCGCAGCGTGGCGCGCCGGGTTTCCGCCCTGCGCATGTTCTTCCGCTTCTGCGGCGTCGAGCAGCGCACCGACCACGACCCCGCCCAGCACCTGCAGCCGCCCAGGCTCGGGCAGCCGCTGCCCGACTACCTCACGGAGGAGCACGTCGAAGCGCTGCTCAACGCGCCCGTCGGCACGCAGCCCCTGCTGCTGCGCGACCGCGCCATCCTGCACACCCTGTACGCCACCGGCGCCCGCGTCAGCGAAGTCTGCGGGCTCACCCTCAACCGCCTGCACCTGGATTCCGGCTACCTGTCCGTGCGCGGCAAGGGCAACAAGGAGCGCGTGGTGCCGATCGGCGCCCGCGCCATCGAGCACGTACGCGGCTGGCTCGAGCGCGGCCGTCCCGCCCTGCTGAAGCGCCCGGGCGATTTCGTCTACGTCAGCAAGTCCGGGCGCAAGCTTTCGCGCACGCGGGTCTGGGACCTGGTCAAGCTGTACGCCCGCATGGCGGGGCTGCGCAGCGACGACATCCACCCGCACACCCTGCGCCACTGCTTCGCCACGCACATGCTTGAGAACGGGGCCGACATCCGCAGCGTGCAGGAAATGCTGGGCCACGTCAGCATCAGCACCACCCAGATCTACACGCACGTTGACCAGAAGCGGCTTCGCAGCGTGATGCAGCGCTTCCACCCGCGCGCGGGCTGAGAGCCTGTCTGGAAACCCACTCGCGGCCTGATTCGGGCGGCGAGCTTCGCGCTGCTTCGTTGCCCTCCTTGCGGCGTAGCCTCAGCTACGCCTCAGTCGGGCGCCTTGCATCGCTTGCACGGCGCACCGAATCGGTCTCACTCTGGGTTACCAGACAGGCTCTGAGCCCTACACGCGTACAATCTCGATGATGCAGGAGTTGTCCCGCTCCGGATCGGCCGCGGGCCGCTTCATGTTGACGCTGAACTGCAGCCGGCCGTGGAAGCGCTCGACCAGTGAGGCAATGATGCCGATGTCGAACTCGTTCGGGTACGGGTTGTCGCAGTGGATCTCGTAATGGTCGAGCCCGACCTCGACGTATTTGTACTGTCCGATTTCACCGCCGCGGTGGGCGTTGTGGTAGGCAATGTCAATCGACTGCAAAGCTGATGGAACGTCGAACATCTGCTCGTCGGGGAACTCCGCCGAGTACGGGATGCGTCGGCCGATCGAATTCAGCGTGTCCGGCCCCAGGTAGTCATGAATCTTGCGATAGACTTCAAGCCACGCCTGCTGGGGGTACCACTCGGCCTGCTGGACCGCCGACAGCCCACAGCTTTCCAGCAACTCCCGCGCCACCGAGCCGACCAGCATGCCCGACGACACTGCCAGCACGGTGCGCCCGTCAACCTCGACTTCCGGTGAACTTGCCTGGAAAACCCTGAACACTCCGCCCCCTAAACCCGCGCTCCCAGGCCGCGCATTGCGTTTATCACCGTGTCGCGCACACGCAGCCCGCCCTTCGCCACCAGCTCCGGCATCGCGAGCCGCTGGTGGACGGTGCCCATCATGGTCGCCAGCAGGAACGCCGCGCCCTGCCCGCAGTCCTTACAGCCAGGCACAAGCCCCAACTCCATGGCGCGCCGCAGCAGCACCTGGATCGCGAAGCGGCTCTCCGCCATGAGCTGCCGCACCCCGCGCCCAAGCTGGTCGTCGGCCGACTTGCCGACGTGGCCGAACATGTGCAGCACCACGCTGGCGTCTTCGCCGAGGTCGAGGATGCGTTTTTCGTGGGACTCGCAGAACTGCAGGATGCGGGCCAGCGGCTCGGACTCCTGCGACAGGCGCAGACCGCCGTCCTGGAAGGTGAACAGGTGGCGGACCAGGTCGCCGGCCAGCGCCTCCTTGCTGTCGAAGTAAAGGTAAACGCTGCCCTTGGCGACGCCCGCTGCGTCGGCGATGTCGGCGACGGATGCACCGTCGATCCCGTTACGCGCGAAAATCCTGAGCGCCGCCTGCAGCAGCTGGCGGTATCGAGCCTCGCGCTTGGGGGAAGTAAGGCGCATCTGACCAACCGGTCAATAGAGACAGTATGTGCAATTAAAGAAGAGGTTACCGCCTCAAACCCGCAAATTCCAATCAGAACGTAAGAAATAATTTCCGGCTATATCAATTGGGCATGAAACGACCCGCGCAACAGCGCGGGTCGTCAGTTTCCCGGGTGTGATCACACCCGCGTGATGAAGCCCCACTTGTCTTCGCCGCGGCCCTGCACCAGGTCAAGGTATGCCTTCTGGATCTTCTCCGTGATCGGCCCGCGGCTGCCGATGCCGATCGTGATCTTGTCCAGGCTGCGGATCGGAGTCACCTCGGCGGCCGTGCCCACCGCGAATACCTCATCGGCCATGTACAGCTGTTCGCGCGTGAGGTTGGTTTCGACGACTTCGATGCCCATGTCGCGCGCCAGGCGGATTACCGTGTCGCGCGTGATGCCCTTGAGAATCGAGTGGCCGCCGCTGGGCGTGGCGATCATGCCGTCGCACACCACGAAGATGTTCTCGCCGCTGCCTTCACTGAGCAGACCGTTGTTGTCCAGCGCGATGCCCTCACTGTAACCGTTCAGGATCGCTTCCATTTTAATCAGCGCCCCGCTGGCGTAGTTCGCGCCCGCCTTGGCCATCGCCGGCGTGGTGTTCGGCCGGTTGCGGGTCCAGGTGCTGATCTGCATGTCGACGCCCTTCTCCAGCGCCTCGGCGCCCAGATAGGCTCCCCAGTGCCAGGTGATGATGTCGAGCGTGACCGGGTTCTTGAGCGGGTTCACACCCATGGGCCCCAGGTCGCGGTACGCGATCGGACGCAGGTAGCAGGCCTTGAAGTTGTTCTCGCGTACGGCCTGCACACAGGCCTGCTCCACCTGCTCGGGCGTGAACTTCAGCTCCATGCGGTAGATCTTGGCGCTGTCGAACAGGCGGCGGATGTGTTCTTTCAGGCGAAAGATGCCGGGCTGGCCGCCGACGTCATAGGCCCGGATGCCCTCGAACACCGAGCTGCCGTAATGCAGCACGTGCGCGCAGACGTGCACGGTGGCGTCTTCCCAGGCGATGAACTCGCCGTTGCGCCAGATCTTTTCGCATAGTTTTTGAGTCATGGTGCTTCTCCTGGATCAGGCGGCAGGCCGCAGGCGGCAGTTCACCGCTGACTACCCTGGTCTACCGGTCACTTTTACTGGCGCCTTTGTCGACGCTGTCAATCAGGCCATTCAGCATACGTCCGAGTTCGTCGTACACGTCCAGCAGTCTCTCGCAGTCCGCCTCGGTGATGTACTCAAGCATGAATGCTATCTCAATCGCTGTTTCGACTTCACCCTGGGAACCGTGTGCGGTGACCAGCAGCCGCACATAGTCTTCAGGGTATCGCCGGCGCTTATAGCCCTCGGCGATGTTCATCGGTACCGAGGCGGCCGCGCGGCGAATCTGGCTGGTCAGGGCGTACAGCTCGTCTTTCGGGAACCTGCGGGTCAGTTGGTAGATCTGTTTTACGGCGACCATCGCCTTCTTCCACACGTTGAGGTTCCGAAAACCGCTCCGTTCCCGCCGCGCCATTGAGAACTCCCGCAGTCGCCGTTAACTGCCGCCTCCCCCTAACAGCTTCTCCAGCTCCAGCCTGAACTTCGCCAGCGCGTTTGCCCGGTGGCTGATCTTGTTCTTTTCTTCCGCCGGAAGCTCGCCGAAAGTCCTGCCCAGCGGCGGATACATGAACAACGGGTCGTAGCCGAAGCCGCCCTTGCCGCGCGGCTCGTCAATGATCGTGCCCTCCACCGTGCCGCGCACCGTGAACAGTATGCCTTCCGGGCATGCCAGCGCGATCTCGCACACGAACCGCGCCTTGCGCTTCTCCGGCGGCACGCCCTTCAGGTTCTTCAACAGCAGCGCGTTGTTGGCCGCGTCGTCGCCCTGTCGGCCGGCGTAGCGCGCGCTGATCACGCCCGGCGCGCCGCCCAGCGCGTCCACCTCAAGCCCGCTGTCGTCGGCCATCACCAGCAGCTCGAGGCTGCGGGGCCGCTCCACCTTCGGCATGCTTTCGGGCGTCAGGCTTACCTTGCGCTGGCGCCCGCTGGTGCTGCGGTGGCGCTTGGCGGACAGCTCTTCGAAATCCGTTTCATCGTCGTCGTCGATCGCCGTGGACTGGCTGGCAAAACCCACGTGCCCCACCAGCGCGATGAAACGCGCGATCTCGAGCGCCTTCTTCTGCGCGTTGCCCGCGAAGGTGCTGGCGTCTTCCCGCACGTCCGGCACGCCCGTGTAGGCTGTCAGCGCCTGCAGCTCAATGCCCGGCAGACCGTGCAGAATCTGGTTGATCTCACGGAACTTGTGCCGGTTGTTGGTGGCGACAACGATGTTCACGGGATTGGCGGTCATTACGGCCTTCTGGGTTGCGGCAGAATTTAGGCTTACCGCCCGCCCTTGAAAAGCCTCTATTGACCACTTCCCGCCCGTCACGCCACAGCGCTGGCGGCCGATTCGGCCTGCCTCCTTTCCGGCCGCTCTTGCTTCGCCTGCGGCGGGGTGACCTGCGGCACGTCCGGGGCGGAGGAGCCCTCGGCCGTGAGCTGGAAGACCTGCTGGATCAGGTCGGCGCGGATCTTGAGGTAGCGCTCAAGCTCGCGCTGCAGGCGCAGCACCATGGAGGGCGAAACCAGCCAGCGCTTCTTGCCCAGGCTCTCGATGTCGGGCTCGGCCATTTCGCGGTCGTGCAGGGCGAGCAGCTTCTCGAGGCGTTTGATGGCCGCCTCAATGAACTCGCCGCCTTTCAGCCGGTAGAGCCGCAGCGCGTCCTGGTCCAGCGTCTGTTCGGCCGGCTTTGCGGGCGCCGGCTTGTGCTGCTGCGGCCTGGGTCTGACATGGGGGTAACGGGACATAGCGAACTCCTGTTCTGGTCACCCCGGCAGTATCCCGACCAGTGCGACAAAAATCGGGGGTGCGGGATGTTTTTCCGGCACAGCAACCAGCAATCGCCCGCAAAGCCCGTAACCAAGCGCCTCGCCAGCCGAAAGTTTTTTCGAGGCAGGCCAGTGACTGCCCCCGAAGGGGACTGTCCCTGTCGTCAAATCCCCAAAAAAGCAAACGGCAACAGGCCACGGGGAGGCGCGGAGGGCTGAATGGTGCGCGGCGGTCACTTGTGGGGCTGAGCGGCATACAACGCCAGGGCGCCAAGGTGCGCCACGGCGTTGTCTGACGCCCCCTGAACACGAGTCGCGCTCAAGTGCCGCGAGGCTCCTGGCGCCTTCGCGCCCCCGCGTGGCCTATGCAGTTTGAAGTGCTTCGTGAACTTCGTGTGGCTTCGTGGGCAATCGCTTTTTGCAGTTCGCCTTGCGCGCGCCGCGCACGCTTTGAAAAGCAACTGCGGTTGCCCACCAAGGACACGAAGGTTCACGAAGAACTACTTCAGGCCACGCGGAGGCGCGGAGGCGCAAAGGGCTGATTGGTGCTCGGCGGTCACTTGTGGGGCTGATCGGCGATCAACGCCAGGCCGCCAAGTCGCGCCACGGCTCCTTCGTTACGGCCCGTCGTTCGGCCGATGGTCAGGCGAGTAACGCGAAGGCCGTGGCGTTCTTTACGTCCTGGCGTTGAATCCCCGTCCCTGAACAGAAACCGGTTTCGAACAACGAAGGACTCTTCGCTTCTTAGTTCCTTCGCGTTGCTAATGCCGTTGCAGTTCTTAGTGAACTTCGTGTGGCTTCGTGGGCAAACGCCTTTGCAGTTGGCTTTCGTGCGCCGCGCCCGGGTTGGAAAGCAACTGCGGTTGCCCACTAAGGGCACGAAGGTTCACGAAGAACTACTTCAGGCCACGCGGAGGCGCGGAGGGCTGATTGGTGCTCGGCGGTCACTTGTGGGGCTGAGCGGCAAACAACGCCAAGGCGCCAGGGTGCGCCACAGCGTTGTCTGACGCCCCCTGAACACGAGTCGCGCTCAAGTGCCGCGAGGCTCCTGGCGCCTTCGCGCTCCCGCGTGGCCTATGCAGTTTCAAAGCGCGGACAAGAATGTCCGCGCTACTGCACGCCAGCCAATTGAAAATTGGTTATTGGTAACTCGCTGTTCGACGCCAGGCTCGAAGACGGGGACAGTCCCCAACTGCGGGGACAGTCCCCTTGTTCTCTACCCCACAGTCGAGCATGTCCCGCCGCCGGCGGCGCAGCTGCCCCCGGTGGCGAACTTTGAATTGATCACGTCCGGCTTGCCGCTGTCGCTGACCATCGGCTTGCCGTCTTTCTGCCAGGCCTGCATGCCGCCTTCCAGCAGCAGCCAGTCCTTATCGTTGGCGTGGCGCGCGGTCATCATCGCCATGGTGGCGCGCACGCCGCTGCGGCAGACACTCACGATGGGGTGCGGCAGCTTCTCGACCTCGGCCCAGCGATCGCGCATTTCCGGCAGCGGGATCAGCACCGCGCCCTCGATGCGCCCGGCCTCGAACTCGTCGATAAAGCGCGAATCCAGCAGGGTGAAGTCCTTGCCCGGCGTGCCCAGCTTCGCAACGTCGGCGGGGCGGATGATCTTGTCTTCCGGCAGGCCGGCCTCGCTGTTGAAGCTCAGGATTTCGGCCATGTTGGCCGGCAGCTCGCCCTTCATGCGGTGCATGGCCTTGAGACCGTCCTTGTCGGCCTTGAAGTGCGGGTTGTTCTGCAGCTCGGCGGCGATGGTGCTGCTGTGCTTGCCGTTGTAGTCGTGGCCGGGCCAGACCTCGACGTCTTTGCCCAGCGCCTCCAGCTTGCGGAAGCTGTCGTACAGCTTGCCGGCGTCGCCGCCCATGAAGTCGGTGCGCGCGGCGCTGCCGATGAACAGGGTGTCGCCGGTGTAGACGCGCGCGCCGTCGAAGATGCTCATGCTGTCGGGCGTGTGGCCGGGGGTCAGCACGAAGGTCAGCTCGTGCTCGCCGAGATTGAGTTTCTCCCCGTCGCTTACCTTGTAGTCGGCGACCTTGGACTTGGTGTGTTCGCTCATCACGATCGCGCAGCCGGTCAGGTTGCGCAGGCGGTCGGCGCCGGAGAGGTGGTCGGCGTGGGTGTGGGTGTCGATCGCGTACTTCAGCTTCAGTCCCGCGCCCTGCAGCTCTTTCAGGTACGCCGCGGTGTAGTCGAAGCGCGGGTCGATCAGCGCGGCCTCTTTACTGGCGGCGTCCCACAGCAGGTAGGTCTTGCAGTCACGGCCGAAGTCAACGACCTTCATCTCCAGCGTAGCAACGGGCATGTGCTTCTCCTTGGTGCTCCACGATAGCTTCGGGGCCCATACAGGAAACGTCGAGGCGGCAGTTTCGCTTCCCGCCGGGCAAGTCAGAAACGCTTCAGCGAGTGCGCGACAGACTGTGCTGACGCCCGATGGTAGGGGCCACAAAAACACAAAATCACAAAAGGAAAGCCACGAAAGACTGCCTTGTCCTTTTTGTATGGTGCCTTTTGTGTTTTCGTGTTTTCGCGGCCATCAGACCGGTAGACGGCGCAGACCCGGAAACCTGGGCCGGTGGCCAGCGCTTTGGCTGACCACCGGCCGGTTTCAGTTAGCCGCCGACTGAGCAGCCGCCGCTGACGGCCCCGCCGCCGACTCCGCAGCCGCCGGAGGCCGTGCCTCCCACGCTGCAGCCGCCGCTGGTGCCGCCGCCCGGTGTTGGCGCGACTTTGTTCCAGGGCAGCTGCATCAGCACCAGCGCCATGCCGCAGAAACCGGTGGTGCCGGCGACGGTGAGGCCTGCCCCCACGAACGCGCTGATGACGTAGAACCAGGGATTCACGAAGGTCCCCAGCACCATGCCAAGCAGCACCAGCAGGCCTGCACCGATTTGCACCTGGCGCATCAGGCTGAGCACGCGGCGGCCCTTGTTGTAGGGCAGTTTCTTCTTGATCCAGCCGTTCATGCCGCTGTCCATGATCTTGAAGTTGTTGAACTTGCGGCGCTGCAGGATCTGGCTGGCCATCAGGGCGCGGTTGCCGGTGGCGCAGGTCAGCACCACGGTGCCCTTGGCGGTGTTCAGCTCGGTGACGCGTTTTTCCAGTTCCTCGAGCGGGATGTTCCAGGCGCCCTCGATGTGGTCGCCGCTGAACTCCAGCGCGCTGCGCACGTCCACGATCTGCAGGGCGTGCGGGTCATCCTTCAGCATCTCGTGCACGGTCTTGCACTCGATGTGCGAGGCGCTGTCGGTGCCCTTGCGGTTAAAGGTCAGGATCTCGGCCATGCCCTGCGGCAGCGGGCCGCGCACGGAAAGCTTCTCGACCACCGCCTCGCGGGTGCCGAGCGTGAAGATCAGGTTGTGCTCGCGCTCTTTGCCCAGCGTGCTGTGTGTGCGGCCCTGGTAGTCGTGGCCCGGCCACACGGTCACGTCGTCGCCGAATTCACTGAACTTCTGGAAGCTGTCGTACAGCTCGCCGGCGTCGCCGCCCATGAAGTCGGTACGGCCGGAGCCGCCGATCAGCATGGTGTCGCCGGTGAACAGGTTGCCGTCGACGTAGACGGTCAGGCTGTCCGGGGTGTGTCCCGGGCTGGCGATGACGCGCAACTCGGTTTCACCGAGGTGATAGACCTCGCCGTCGGCGAACGCCTTGTCGGCGGGCTCAACCAGGGTGCCCTGGATCATGCCGTACTTCGCGCCGGTGCGCTTCTTGAGGTCAGCGGCGCCGGACAGGTGGTCGGCGTGGGTGTGGGTGTCGATCACCAGCTCGAGCTTGAGGCCTTCCTTCTTCAGGATGGCCAGGAATTCATCCACCAGGTCGTGGCGGGGGTCGATGATGGCGGCCTTGCCGCTGGCGCGGTCGCCGATGATGTAGCCCAGGCAGCCTTCCCCCTCGATGGTGACCTGCTTGATGAACGGCTTGGTCGCGATTGCAGTCATGTCTTTCTCCTTTTGTTACCGTGTTCCGGTGTTGCTATAGGAACATCTATGGAATTGACTATATTCCCTGATGGTTATATAGTCAATAGGCAGAAGCACGAAATTTCAAGGAGCGACCCATGGCACGTAAAAAGGAAAACAAACCCCTCAGCCCCGCGGCACTCGGCCTGGTTGCCGCCCGCTTCAAGCTGCTGGGCGAGCCCGCCCGCCTGGCCCTGCTGAACTCGCTCATGAGCCGCGAGCAGAACGTCAACGAGCTGGTGGAAAGCACCGGCCTCAGCCAGGCCAACGTCAGCAAGCACCTCGCGCAGCTCGCCGACGCGGGCTACGTCAACCGCCGCAAGGACGGCCTGTTCACGGTCTACAGCATCAGCGACGACAGCGTCTTCCAGCTCTGTGACCTGATGTGCAGCAGCATCGCCAAGAAGCTCGGCCAGGACCTGCAGGCCATCGCGTAAGCACCCGGGCGTCACGCCCGCAGTCGGAACGCGGGCGTCACGCCCGCACGCAGTAAGGAAAGACTATGAAACTCCAGAACCTGCTGCCCTTCACCAACTGGCTGTTCCGCTACGAACGCAAGAACCTCGGCGGCGACATCACCGCCGGACTGATCGTCACCGTCATGCTCATTCCCCAGAGCCTGGCCTACGCCATGCTCGCCGGCCTGCCCCCCGAATACGGCCTTTACGCCAGCATCGTGCCCCTGTTCGTGTACGGCCTGCTGGGCAGCAGCCGCGTGCTGAGCGTAGGCCCGGTCGCGGTGATCAGCCTGATGACCGCCACGGCGCTGGCCCCTTTCGCCGAGCCGTTCTCGGACGAATACATCAAGCTGGCGCTGCTGCTGGCGGTGATGACCGGCGTGATCCAGCTGGTGCTGGGCGCGTTCCGCGCGGGCTTTGTGGCCAACCTGCTTTCTCACCCCGTGGTGGCGGGCTTCATCACCGGCTCCAGCATCCTGATCGTGATCAGCCAGCTCAAACACATCTTCGGCGTGCAGGCCGCGGCCGGGCACCTTCCTTATGAGGCGGTGCTGTCACTGGCCAATGCGCTGCCCGGCACCAACTGGGTGACGCTGGCCATGGGCGCGGCCGCGATCGCGTTGCTGGTGCTGATGCGCAGCCCCCTGCGCAAGCTGCTGAAGCGCGTCGGCCTGTCCGAGGGCGCGTCGCAGCTGGTTTCGCGCATCGGCCCCGCCCTGCTGGTGCTGGCGGGCATGGGCGCGATCTTCTTCTTCGGCCTGGATGCGCGCTTCGGCGTGAAGGTGGTCGGCGAATTCCCCACCGGCCTGCCGGGCCTGACGCTGCCCTCGCTGGACCTGCCGGTGATCGGCGCGCTGGTGCCGGCCGCGCTGGCGATCGTGCTGGCGGGATATGTAGAGAGTGTATCGGTCGGGCGTTCCCTGGGCGCCAAGCGCCGCCAGACCATCGAGCCGAACCAGGAGCTGCTGGCTTTAGGCGCGGCCAACGTGGCAAGCGGCTTCACGGGCGGGTTCCCGGTCACCGGCGGGTTCAGCCGCTCGGTGGTGAACTACGACGCCGGCGCCAACACCGGCCTGGCCAGCCTGATCACCGCGGCGCTGATCGCCGCCATCGCGCTGTTTTTAGCGCCCATGTTCGCCAGCCTGCCGCAGGTGGTGCTGGCTGCCACGGTGATCGTGGCGGTTGCCGGCCTGGTGAATTTCAAAGAGCTGCTGCGCCTGTGGCGCTACAGCAAGGCCGACGGCGCGCTGATGGGCGTGACGATCGCGGCCGTGCTGGGCCTGGGCGTGGAGATCGGCATCGGCGTGGGCGTGGGCGCCTCGCTGCTGGCGTACATCGCGCGCAGCAGCCGGCCGCACATCGCGGTGGTGGGCCGCCTGGCGGGCAGCGAGCACTTCCGCAACGTGAAGCGCCACGCGGTGGAGACTTTCCCCGGCCTGCTGCTGGTGCGCATCGACGAAAGCCTGTTCTTCGCGAACACACGCAACATCGTGGACCGGCTGACGAAGCAGGTCGCCGAGCAGCCGGAGTTGCGGCACATCGTGCTGATCTTCAGCGCGGTCAACAGCGTGGACGCCAGCGCGCTGGAGGCGCTGGAGAGCCTGGCCCACACGCTGCGCGGCCTGGGCATCACGCTGCACCTGGCCGAGGTGAAGGGCCCGGTGATGGACCGCTTCGACAAGGTCGGATTCACACAGCACCTCGCCCCCGGCCGCGTGTTCCTGAGCACGCAGCGCGCGGTGCAGGCGCTAAGCGAAACACCGCCCGGGCTGAACCGGGCGGCCTGATCAGACTGAGCCTGCGTCGTGGGATTCCGCGGCGCGGTGGATGCCGCGCCAGAGCTGGTCGGGATCCAGCCCCTTGGCGGCGATCACCAGGTCGGCCAGCTCGCGCACGGCGCCGCGGCCGCCCGGCTTATGGGTCACGTGGCGCGCGCGTTCAATGGCGAAACTTGAGGCGTCGCCCGGTGCGCAGGGGATGCCCGCGACCTCGAAGGCTTCGGCGTCATTCACGTCATCGCCCACGTAGACGGTCTGCATTGCCTCGGCGCCGAACTGCTTCATCAGGCCCTTCAGCGCCTCGCCCTTGCGCTTCATGCCCGGCTTGTAGGCGCTGAGCATCAGGCGTTTGACACGGCCGGCGACCACGGGGCTGTCTTCGCTGGTGATGATGCAGACGCGCACGCCCGCGGCCTCAAGCAGGCGCAGGCCCATGCCGTCGCGGATGTAGAAGGGTTTGGCCAGCTCGCCGTCGGGGCCGTAGATCACGGTGCCGTCGGTCAGCACGCCGTCCACATCGCAGACGAAGAGTTTGACGTTGCGCCATTCATCGATGGTGATGCTCATGAGACGGCTGCTCCTTGAGGTGCGGGAAACTTCGTCCTTTTACGCGAAGAAGCGAAGGGGGCGAATGTCTCTACGCTCCTTCGTGTTCCAATGCTTGCGCGGGCAAGAATGCCCGTGCCACTGCAAACCTGGCCGAAGCATACCGGATTACGAGAAGCAACTACAGGTGAACCACGAAGCGCCACCAAGGGCCACGAAGGTCTGCAACGGTCCGCGTGCAAGCACATGCTGTTCTTCGCGAGCTTCGCGCTCTTCGCGTTAATGGGCCACGAAAACACGAAAACACCAAATGTACTGCCACAAAAAACTGCCGGTAACTGTTGGACATCGATAGCTGCCATTGGGGTGGGCCCGACAATCTTGTCGGGCCGGCTGAGTGGAGCGAAGCCGACATCGTCGCGCCAGAATCGGCGCGACCGCCGACAGGATTGTCGGCGCCACCCAGTTCGCCTACTCGTGCTTTCCGTTGCCGTTGCGGTCCTGCAGCTCGTGCTCGATGCGGTCCATCCAGGGGCGCAGCTCGCGCTCGAAGAACTGCTCCATGCGCTGGCTGATGCGGTCCTCGATGTAGCGGGCCAGCTGCTCGTCCACGTTTTCGTCCCAGGGACGGTCGGGGTAGTCCTGTTCCGTGTCGGGTACCGCTTGTCCAGCGTCCCGTGTCCCGGGTCCCGGGTCGGTTGCGGCAAGTCCTGTGTCCCGTGTCCCGGGTCCCGTGTCTTGCGGTTCGGATGGCTGCTCCGCAGTCGCTGTTGACACGGGACTCGGGACACGGGACTCGGCACTCGCCGTTGCCGTTTCCTGCTCGAACTTCGGCTTGCGGGGCTTCAGCTTCACCTCTACCGGCGGCTTGTCGCTGTCCTTGTAGTTGTCGTCGAAGATCGTCTCGATGTCCTTGCCGCTTTCGCGGAAGCCAGCCACCAGCTCGCGCGCGAACTTGCGCGCCCCGCCCTGGCTGAACTCGAGCAGCTTCTTCTCCAGGTCAACCGCCAGCCCGCCCGCCAGCGCCTCCGGGTCCACTTTCTCGCCGCGCTCGGCGGCAGCCAGCGCCTCTTTCTCGGCGCGTTTCAGCACCCGGCGCTTCCATAAACGGCCGATCCAGACGCCGCCCTCCACCAGGAAGAACACCGGCAGGCCGGCCAGCAGCATGTCGATCGGGCTGCCGGTGGGGGAGACCACGGCGCCGATAATGACGGCGATCAGCAGCGTGTAACGCCGCTTGCTCTTGAAGAACTCGGGCGACAGCAGGCCGAAGCGGATCAGCGGCGCGACGATCAGCGGAATCTGGAAGATGAAGCCCAGGCCGAAGGTCATGGCGAAGACCAGCCCCAGGTACTGGCCCAGGGTGTAGTTCTCCCGCACGCCGAACTCGTTGACGTTGAACTCCAGCAGGAACGGGATGCTGATAGGCAGCAGCAGGTAGCGCCCGAAGGCCGCGCCGGCCATGAACAGCACGAAAATCGAAGGGATGGCAAAGCGGAAGAAGCTGCGCTCGTGGCGATACAGGCCGGGCGCGATGAACAGGTAGGCCTGCAGCATCACCCACGGGTAAGCAAACACCACGGCCGCGTACAGGCTGACGCGCATGGTGGTGCTGAAGGTTTCCATGGGGTTGATGACGACGAACTGGATGCGGTGGCCGTCGCGGCTGGCGACGGCGATGTCGAGGATGTAGCGGACGATGTCGTCGGCGAAGGTGGCGAAGACAACTGAGAAAGCGATGAACACGCCGATCAGCGACCAGATCAGCCGCTTGCGCAGCTCATCGAGGTGGCTGGAGAAGGCTACCGGCTCGGCGGCATCGTCAGGCATGACGGGAAGCGTAACCCCGCAGGGGCATAAAGGAAACGCCGGGATTGGGAGCTTTTAGCGCCCCGCAAGCTGGAGCGCGCCACTGGGTAAAGGGACTGTCCCCGCAGTTGGGGACTGTCCCTGTCGTCGAACCCACAAGTGGCAGCTCGATGAGGCCTTGCAGATGCGCACGGGGCTGATCCGTGTTCGTCGGTCCAAGCGCTGGTCGGGTTTGGAAACAACGCCAGGGCGCCAGGTTGCGCCACGGCTCCAGCGTTGTGGAGTGCCCCTTGGCCGATGGACGGGCAAGCAACGCAAAGGCCGTGGCGTTCTTGGCGGCTTGGCGTTTGGCTACGCTCCGACGCGAAAACGGGGACAGTCCCCAAAAGCGGGGACAGTCCCCTGCGACGCCCCTGAACAGAAGCAGCGTTCGAGTTGCGCAATGCCCTTGGCGCCTTTGCGCCCCCGCGTGGCTTATGCAGTTGGCTTTTTTTGAAAAGCAACTGCGGTTGTCCACGAAGGGCACGAAGGGTCACGTAGAAAGGCGGTGGCCACGCGGGGGCGCGAAGGCGCTAAAGGATGATTGGTGTTCGTCAGTCCATCCACCGTTCGGGTTTGAAAACAACGCCAGGGCGCCAGGTTGCGCCACGACCTTTGCCTGGCTTGCGAATTGATCGGCCGACCGGCGTGCAACAACGCAACGGCCGTGGCGTTCTTTGCGGCTTGGCGTTGGTTCACTCTCTTTGGCGAAGACGGGGACAGTCCCCAGAAGCGGGGACAGTCCCCTGCGAAGCCCGTGAACGGAAACAACGTTCGAGTTGCGCAAAGCCCTTGGCGCCTTTGCGCCTCCGCGTGGCTTAGGCAGTTGGCTTTTTTTGAAAAGCAACTGCGGTTGCCCACGAAGGGCACGAAGGTTCACGAAGAAAAGCATCAGGCCACGCGTGGGCGCGGGGGCGCAAAGGGCTGTATCGTATTCGCCGGTCAATCGGCCGTCTGAAACGGCAACAACGCCAGGGCGCCAGGGATCGCCACGGCCCAATCGTTGAGGCACACCGTTCGGCTGATGAAGCTGCGAGTAACGCAAAGGCCGTGGCGTTCTTTGCGTCCTGGCGTTGAATCACCTTCCCTAGAACAGAAACCGCATTCGAACCACGCAGGACTCTTCGCTTCTTAGTTCCTTCGCGTTGCAAATGCCTTTGCAGTGCTTCGTGAACTTCGTGTGGCTTCGTGGGCAAACGCCTTTGCAGTCGGCTTTTCCTGGAAAGCAACTGCGGTTGCCCACGAAGGGCACGAAGGTTCACGAAGAAAAGCATCAGGCCACGCGTGGGCGCGGGAGCAGTTGCGGTTTCAGCGCGCGGACAGGAATGTCCGCGCCACTGTAGGCAGCGCGGAACCGCTGCACCTGCCCATTGATAATTGAAAATTGGTTATTGGTAACTCGCTGTTCAACACCCGGCGGCGTGCCAAGCCAGGCTCGAAAACGGGGACAGTCCCCAACTGCGGGGACAGTCCCCTGGCGTGTTTGCCGCCTATTCGTCTTCGGGTGCGTCGTGGGCCGCGGCGTCGCCGGGCAGGCCCTGTGGCTTGTCGATCTTGGTGGATTCCTCGGGCGCCTGGTCGGTGTCGTCGAGGTCTTCTTCGTCCTCGTCGTCGACCAGCTCTTCGGCCTTGCTTTCCTCGAGGCGCGCGGTGTCCTTGCGGTGCTGCAACTCGCGCTCAAGGATCACGCGGGCGGTGTCTTTGCCGTCCTCGGTGAGGCTGACGTTGTAGATCTGGTTGGGGCTGGTGCGCCCGGCCATGATCGCGCCCGAGCCGTACTTCACGCTGACCAGGCCCAGCTCTTCCAGGGTATGGATTTCCTGGGTGAACACGGCCTCGAAGCCCCAGTTGAAGCGCTTGCGCGCCCGGTTTTCCTCGAGTTGCTTCAGCAGCTCCATGCGCGCCTGGCGATAGCTGGCCTGGTTGGTGCCCAGCTCTTCGAGGCGGCGGTGCAGGTACTTCAACAGTTCGCGCCCGACCTCGGTGATCGTGCGTTCGTCTTCGTCCGGTTTTTCGTTCTCAGGTGCCAATGCAACTATCCAGGAATGCCTTTGCCCGCCGCGCTGTTTCTACTGCGTTACGGCTGGCCTCGCTCAACTCCACGCACGCGGGGCCCTCGTAGCAGATTTCACGCAGCGCCTCGAACGTGCGCGCGAAATCGACGCTGCCTTCTCCGAAGTACAGATGACGGTGACGCCCGGGAAGCATGTCATCAAGCTGAACATTATAGAGCACGTCCTGATAAATCGACAGGTACTCCCACTCCGGCCTCTCCTCGACGCACTCCAGGTGACCAATGTCCAGCGTGAGTCCCGGCCGACTTCCAACTAACCGCGCCAGTCGTTCGTAGTCGCCCATCTTCTCGACCAGCATGCCGGGCTCGGGCTCCAGGGCCGCGCGCGTGCCATGCAGGCTGCAGACTTCTTCAATCTTGCCGACGTGATAGGCCAGGCGCTTGAACAGCTCGTCGTCGTCGCCGCTCCATCCTTCCGGCCGTGCACCCGACCAGTACGAGAGCGCGCCGGCGCCGAGGTCGCCGGCGATCTCGGCCGCGCGGTACAGGAAGTGCACGCGCGAGTCGCAGTCGTCGTCCAGCAGGGTGGGGCGATGTTTGCGGCGCGGATCGAGCAGGTAGCGCGAGCCGGTCTCGATCACGCAGGAGAGGTTCAGCCGGTGCAGCTGCTTCGCGACCTCATTGACCTCAAGGGCGGAAGCGGTGAACGGGTTGAGGTGGTGAACGTCGAGCGTCAAAGCAACGCACGAGTAACCCAGCTCGGCGATGATCTCGATGGCATCTTCCAGCCGGTGGAACGCGAAGCCGTTGGTGTTGTAGCCGAGCTGCATCAGGTTACAGGTTACAGGTTTCAGGTTTCAGGGGTCAGTGCTTACCCATCTCGCCTGCCTGATGAAAGGGCAGGCTGTCCGTCGGCAGTCCCCTGTGCCCTGAAACCTGCCACCTGACCCCTGGGCTACTGCTCCCAGGGCGCAAGCTTCAGCGGCTCACCGGCCTGCATCCTCTGCAGATCCTGCTGCGCTTCCTTCATGAATGGCAGACCCTGCGGCGCCTGCTGCAGGAAACGGGCGGCCTCTTCCGCGGCCGCCGGCTCGTTGGGTTTGCCCGCCACGCGATAGGCCGTGAGGTGGAACATCCAGTCGATGGCCGGGTCGTCGCTCTCGTTCGACAGCTTGCGCATGGCGGCGATGTCGTTCACCCACACCAGCAGCAGTGCCCGGTTGCGCCGCGTGTCCAGCGACGCCTGGGCCTGGCCGTGCGCCGCCTGCAGCTCATCCACGCGCCGCAGCGAGTCGGCCGCCTCGCGCGTGAGCTGCTTGGCCTGCTCGATGCCCATGCCCCGGTCAGCCACCACCTGGCCCTTGTTCACGGCCGCCAGCAGCTTGAGCGCCATCAGGAAATCGGGCTCGCTGTTCAGCAGCTCGCGCAGCTTGGCGGCGCAGGCGGCGAAGCGCTCCGAGTCGTACTCCAGCTCGGCGGCCTGGTAGGCCAGCAGGGTC
>JAANMX010000879.1_pt1 | contig 37397 bp, 31 predicted proteins | sample 7279681 | NCBI WGS metagenome assembly JAANMX01 (sample SAMN14094542, study PRJNA606508) | bioreactor metagenome | isolation source: A lab-scale SPAN reactor treating ammonium-rich wastewater day 351 | place: Ireland: Galway | collected 2018-01-01 | reverse complement strand
GGCACCAATCGCCCAGGCGGATTTCATCGGTGGCACTGGCCGATGCGGTATAACCATTGAAACATGGCTCCGGTGCCGCGGTAGAGCAGCGGTGCCCCGCGTGGCCAATACAGTGTGGGCTGACCAACCAATAGACTTAGTTAAAGTCTTATGTATTCAAAAAAAGGGAATGCCTTATTTTTCGGTTGAGGTCGACTCATTCGCCGAAGCTGCCGATTATATCTATTTCGGAAAAAGCGAGGGAAATGAAACAACCAAAGAACAACGTATTGCAGCATTACGAGGGTATGGACTCATTTATCCCAAGGATTTTAAATATGAATGCGTGTTAGAAAATGTCACTTACCGCATCACGGGGAATGAGCCTCCTCATGCAGAGCGAGGAATGTGTGGAGGTGATCCAAGGCTTGTGATTTCTTTATACATGAATGAGAAATTGTTATTGAAAGATGTATATATGGCTCCCTCATGTTTTACGGAATTATCTGGGGAAACAAATCCATATATCAATAAAATTGTTGTTGATGAAGGGGTAAAAGGCTGGGGAGAAACTTCGATTTTGGCCAGCGTTACTGGAAAAACTGAAAAGAAATTATTGTCTCTTTTGAATCAATTTACCGAAGATTCTTCTAAGTATATTGATCAGAATTATATTGATTGCATCGTACAATCTGGTTTTTTTGATGCAACAAAAGAAACTACCGCTCTTGAAAAATGTCATGAATAAGATTTAGGCCTGTATAGGTCAAAGAGATTTCTGGGATAATGACGCGCTTCAGCAAGGCAAACTTAAAGGCGCACGCCTCTGAGAGTGTTCACTAGATCAAAGAATACTCTGTCCGGTTTTTTTCCAGTCTTCGACGAAGGCGGCGAGGCCCTTGTCCGTCAGCGGGTGGTTGTACAGCTGCCGGATCACGGCGGGCGGGCAGGTGCAGACATCCGCGCCCATCTTCGCGCTTTCGGTGATATGCAGCGGGTTGCGCACGGAGGCGACCAGCACTTGCGTGTGGAAATCGGGGTAGTTGTTATAGATCGTGCAGATCTCCGCGATCAGGTCGAGGCCCGTCGCGCCGATATCGTCCAGACGCCCGACGAAGGGGGAGATATAGGTGGCCCCGGCTTTGGCGGCGAGGATCGCCTGCGCGGCGGAAAAACACAGGGTGACGTTGACCATCGTTCCGCCGTCGGAGAGTTCCTTACAGACCTTCAAGCCGGCGGGGGTGAGGGGCACCTTGACCGCGATGTTGGTGGCGATTTTGCGCAGGACTTCAGCCTCCTTGCGCATGGTTTCGTAATCGGTGGCGGCGACTTCGGCGCTGACCGGGCCGGAGACGATTTCACAGATTTCCTCAATGAGGGGGATGAATTTCTTGCCTGATTTGGCGATCAGGGAGGGGTTGGTGGTCACGCCGTCCAGAAGCCCGGTCGAGGCCAGATCCTTGATGTCGTTAATGTCTGCGGTATCGACGAAAAATTTCATGCGTAAGACTCCCTGACCCAAAAGACTGAAACCTGCTTATTGGTAAGCGGATCGGGGGCGGTTTTCAAGCGGTAGTTTTCAGGCTTCTGCGTCCGGGCGCGGGCCGGAGGGGGCGTCCGTGCTGTAGCGGGTCAGAGCCTCGCGGGATTTGAGCGCGAACATCGCCAGACGGTCATGGCGGTCCAGAAGCGTTTGCTGCTGCTCGTTTTTGGGAAATTTGAAGCGCAGGGTCTCCTGGGAGGCGTCGATGACGGGCGGCTCCACCCGGTCCAGCGCGACGGGCAACTCGCCCACGCGGGCCATGATGGCGTTCTTGGCGTTATAGGCCAGCGCACCCTTTTGCACCAGCGTTTCGATCGTTGCTTGCGGAACGGTGATTCTGGCGTCGAAGGTTCCGGCGCTGCGGATGGCCTGTTCCACAGTGCGGACGGCGCCGACCAGTTCGGTTTCCAGTTCGTTCATCGGCCGCATGACGCTGAATCCTTCCTCCAAAGCGTTCGCGACTTCCGCCCAGCGGCCCGCGATAAATTCGTTCGAGCGTTTCTTCGTGTCGAACTCGTCGATCACGCAGAGCGTCAGATCCTTGCGGTCAACGGAGACCATCGCCGGGGCGGCGGGCGCTGGCGGTTCGACGGTTCCCCATAGTCTGGCGAAGGCGTCCTTGATCGTTTTTCGGAAATCCATCGTCATTCTCCGTAAGCGTAATCGCTGCCCGGATGCTGGCCGGGGTGGGTGAACCAAGGGGCGAGGTTTTGGCGGATGCCCTGATACGCGGTTAGCATTGTTTGCGCATCTTGGGCGGATTTCCTGTACTGGCCGCTGCTGTTCATATGGCTAATTGTGTAGGGCATGTGATGCAGCGTGTATTCGAGCCCTGTTATCGTTTCTGACGGTACGACCACATTGTCCTCTTTTCCTGTGCGGCTCAGGCAGAGGCCGAGCGCGTAGAGGTGAGTCCTGACCATGAAGGGGCCGCTGTAATCCTCGGGCTTGAAGGGGTAGGCGTCGTTTTCGGTCATAAGTAAGCTTAGCTTTTCCCACGCCTGCGCATGCGGGTTGCGGCTGGCGCGGTTTATGTGCAGCGCGTCGATGACGGGTTCGACAATGCCTTCCAGCGTCGCCCGGGGGATCATGACCAGCTTGTCGGGGCGGCCATAAGGGCGGCCATACGGGGCGAACAGGGCCGCGGCTTTATAATAGAGCGCATCGATGTTGCCGGGGGCGTTCGGCTTTTCCGGCTGATGTTTGTGGGCGTGCACCCGCAGTTTAAGCACGTTCAGCGCGTTGCGGCCTTCGGCCAGCGCATCGATATTTTCGATCGAGACGAGAATTTTTGGCGCAAACTCATCGGCCTCGCGGATATGGCGGGCGGTCTGCATGATCGCGCGGACGGCGCGGACGGCGTCCTCGCGGTATTCGCGCTGACCCAAAAGGTTCAGGCCGGGTTGCAGCGTCTCCGCGCACATCTCCCAGCGCGTGGCCAGCGCGTTGAGGCTGATCTTCTTGTTCCAGTGTTCGAGGGATTCGCCGGTCACGAAGGCGGTCAGGTCGCGGCGGTCCACCTCGTAATAGCGTGCGCCGATGTCCGGCGGCTCGTCCTTGCCGCGCAGGCGGTCGAATAGGCCCTTCAATCCGCCCTTTATGTCCAGAAAGCGATCGCGTATCATGCTGGCTCTGGTATGACCTTAAAAATGTTTATTATCAATCCGGCCCGTCCGGTTGAGCTTTATTTTAGAGTTTGAGACAAAAAAGGGCAATAAACTTATGAAAAGTGCAGTGATCGGGGGCGGAATTACGGGGCTGACCACGGCTTTGGCGCTGCAGGAGAGCGGGGCCAAGGTCGAGATTTTCTCGCGCGACTCTTTCGAAAAGACGACATCCTATGCGGCGGGGGCGATCTCGTACCCTTACGGCGTGGAGGATAGCCCGCGTACGCAGGAATGGTACCGCCAGAACGACGAGGTTTTGCTGTCCATGATGGACAACCCTGACGCGGGGGTTTTCTGGGCGAACTGGACGAAATGCACTTACGATCCCGATCTTGAGATCCCCGAGTTTTTCATGCGGCTGCGCGATGCGCGGGTTCTGAGCGAGGCGGAGTGTCCGCAGGATTACAAAAAGGGGATGGTGGCGCGGCTGCTGGTGATGCATGTTGGGCGGTATTATCCGTTCTTGCGCAAAAAATTCGAGGCCGGCGGCGGCACGTTCACGATGCGCGAGATTAAAAATCTCAAGGAACTGGAGAAGGATTTCGATTTGATCGTCAACGCGACGGGCATAAATGCGCGGCATTTCGTGAATGACGAGCAGGTCTATCCGATGCGCGGGCAGGTCGTCATTATCAAAAATCCCGGCATCGACTTTCACTTCGCGACGTTCGAGGGGCGCAATTATTTCTATCCGCGTTACGAGGAAATCCTGATCGGTGGTTCGGCGGATGTGGGTGAATGGGACCTAACGCCCGATGATGCGCTGACGAACCAAATTCTTTCTTGGGCGGCGACGCTTGATCCACGCCTTGCGAATCCCGAGGTGCTGAGCGTGCGCGTCGGTCTGCGGCCTATGCGGCCCGAGGTGCGCCTTGAGCGCGACGAGCAAAGCTGCGCGGTGCCCGTCATCCATAATTACGGGCAGGGCGGCGCGGGGTATACGCTGGCGTGGGGCTGCGCGTTTGAGGCCCGCGATCTCGCGCTCGGCAAGGCCGGAAAGGCCGGGCGGGCGGCATGAGCCGGACTGTCTCCGTTCTGGTTCCCTATCCCGTAGACAAGGCTTATGACTATCTTGTTCCCGCGAACCTGCAACTCGCGCCGGGGGATTACGTCACCGTGCCGCTCGGCAACCGGGAGATCACGGGCGTGGTCTGGGGCGCGGGGGCGGGCGACGTTGCGCCGGAAAAGCTCAAAGCCGTCATCGAGCGTTTGCCGATTGCACCGCTGCCCTCCGTGCACCGCGATTTCATCGACTGGGTGGCCGCTTATACGCTTTCGCCCAAAGGCTCCGTGCTCAAGATGACGCTTTCTGCGCCGGCGGCGTTCACGCCGCCCAAGCCCGCGACGGGATACCGTATCGCGCCGGAGGCCGATCCGGCCGCGAAGGGGTTAAGCGAGGCGCGGCAGAAAGTTTTGAATTTGATGCAGGACGGGCAGGTGCGCCGCGCGGCGGAGATCGAATCCATGACCGGGTGTTCGGCGGGCGTGGTGAAGGGGCTGGCGGAGAAAAAATTTCTGGCCGAGGTCGAATTGCTGCGGCCCTACCCCTGCACGCGGCCCGGTTTGGAGCGCCCCGGTCCGGCGCTGTCGGAGGCGCAGAAGGCGGCGGCGGACGTTTTGAAATCGCAAGTCGGCGCGGGCGCGTTCAAGGCGACGCTGCTGGATGGCGTGACGGGGGCAGGGAAGACCGAAACCTATTTCGAGGCGGTGGCGGAAACGCTGCAGCAGGGGAAGCAGGCGTTGATCCTTTTGCCCGAGATCGCTTTGTCCAACGCCTTTCTCGACCGTTTCCGTTCGCGCTTCGGGTGCGATCCGGCGCTGTGGCATTCTAATCTCACGCCCGCCCAGCGGCGACTGGCGTGGCGCGGCGTGGCGGAGGGGGAAACGCAAGTGGTGGTCGGTGCACGTTCGGCGCTGTTCTTGCCTTATGCCGATCTCGGGCTGATCGTCGTCGATGAGGAGCACGACCCGGCCTATAAGCAAGAGGACGGCGTGATCTATCATGCGCGGGATATGGCGGTGGTGCGGGCGCATCTGGCGAAAATTCCGGTGGTTCTTGTTTCGGCCACGCCCTCTTTGGAGACCGCGCACAACACATGGGAGGCGCCGGAGGGGACCGGGCGTTACGGCGTTCTGCACCTGCCCGCCCGTTACGGCGGCGCGAGCCTGCCGGATATTGAGATTGTCGATCTCCGCGCGGACAAGCCGGAGCGCGGGAATTTTCTTTCGCCCACGCTCGTGCAGGCGATGAAGGAGGTTCTGGCGAAGGGCGAGCAGGTTCTGCTGTTTTTGAATCGCCGGGGATACGCGCCGCTCACGCTCTGCCGTTCCTGCGGGCACCGGTTCGAATGTCCGCGCTGCACGGCGTGGCTGGTCGAGCATAAGAAAAGCGGGCGGCTGCATTGCCATCATTGCGGCTACCACGCGGCGGTTCCGAAAAACTGCCCGACCTGCGGGGAGGCGGACTCTCTGGTGGCCTGCGGCCCCGGCGTGGAGCGGATTTATGAGGAAGTTACCCAGATGTTCCGCGATGCGCGGACGATCGTTCTGGCCAGCGACACGACCGAGAGCAATGAGGATCTGCAAAAAAAACTGACGCAAATCCGCGACGGGGCAGTGGATATCGTCGTGGGGACGCAGATCATCGCGAAGGGGCACCATTTTCCCGGCCTGACGCTGGTGGGCGTGGTGGATGCCGATCTCGGGCTTCAGGGCGGCGATCTGCGCGCGGCGGAGCGGACGTATCAGCTTTTGCATCAGGTCGCAGGCCGCGCGGGGCGCGAACAGAAAAAGGGGCGCGTGATCCTCCAAAGCTGGATGCCCGAGCACCGGATCATGAAGGCGCTGGCGGAGGGCAAACGTGACGATTTTCTTCTGGTCGAGGCGATGGAGCGGCAGGAGGCCGACATGCCGCCCTTTTCCCGGCTGGCGGGGATTATCGTGGCGGGCCGCGAGGAGGGGCAGGTGATCGAACTGGCCCGGGCGCTGGGCCGCACCGCGCCGCAGGGGATGAACGAAAAGGGGCAGAAAATTCAGACGCTCGGTCCCGCCCCGGCGCCGTTGGCGCGGCTGCGCGGGAAATACCGCTACCGCCTGCTGGTGCGGGCCGACCGGGCGCTCAATATTCAGAAAACCATCGCGGAATGGCTTGCGGCGCATAAAATCCCGGCCAATATCCGCGTCTATACCGATATCGACCCGCAGAGTTTTTTGTAATCCTTATTGCAGAATTTAACGCAGCAGCTCAGTGTCCGCCTATGAAATAATAATGCGCGAATTGCAGGATGACCAAGTGGATGACATAGATCTCCATGCTCTTGTGTCCCATAAAGTAGCAAATGCGCTCGATAGGATCTTTTGGCCTTCTTCGCAGAGCGTTTAAAAGCAGTGTTTTGAAATCATACATAAGCCAAAAAATCAATGCGGATCCGAGCGTCATCAAGGCGAATTGCACTTCCGAGAACGGGAAGAGAAGTTTTGCCGTAATAACATGGGTTGCGAAAGCAAATATAAAAAACAAACGAAGGTCAATTTTTTTTCCTTCTAGCAAGACTTTGTTTTTTAGCAGCCAGCCGGCTGCGGCAAAAACGATGGCGGTGGTGCCGTATTCGAAAAGCAGATTACTGACAGGTCCGAGAACGGCAAAAGTGATCTGAGTCAACCAAAACCTCTCGTTATTTTGTATCAGCCACGTCATCAAAGGTTCGATGATTAATCTTACAACAATGATTGTTCCGAGCGTGTTTATATAAAACGTATCCATCAGGAAAACGTCGGATAGAAAAAGAATGAGCGCACCTATGCATAGCGTCCGCCCGACTTTTCGTCCGGCGTTATAGCCAATAGGGATCAGGAATACACATATAAGTATGCGGTCAGGAAGTCGCGGCCATGTTTCGTCGGGCATAAAGTAATAGGCCGTGTGACCCAAAATCATAATCGCGACCGTGAGCGCAAAAAGATCGTAAGCCGTCAGGTCTTTTTTCAAAGCCTTTAGAGGTTTCATTATGATATCGAGAACGGCACTCGTATTGTGCGGTTTTGCGTCCGACATACTTATGGGCTTCCCGTGCCGGTCATAATTTCCTGCGGTTTGTCGTAAAAGACGGTGTTTTTGTCGTCGGTATAAACTGTTTTGCTCTCGTCTCCCTTAGGTTTTCTGTAGATATAAGCCACGTTGACCAGAAGCTTTGGGTCGTCGTTATAGATCGAATATTGCTCGTCGATCACCACTCGGCCGAGGTGCGGCATAACCGAGCGCAGCGTGTTGTCCAGAGCCTGAGACAGCGGTTCGGCGAAGTTGGGGGAGGCGATGAAGTTCATAATAAATACACCACCTTCAGCCATGCAGTCCTTGACCTGTTCAAAAAATTCGCGGGTGACGAGATGCTCGGGTATGCTCATACCGCCCAGATAGGCGTCCAGATAGATGAAGTCGAAGGTTTTGCCCTCGCGCTTGCTATTGGCCAAAAAGGCGCGGGCTTCTTCGACCAGAAACACCTTATTTGCCTTTAGTTTATCTTTCAGAATAAATTTTTCGGCAGTTTCCAGAAGATCATGGTCGATGTCGATAAAGGTGTATTTGTTCACGGTGTCTTCGTGGCCGAGCGTAAAGGCTCCCGCGCCGATGACCAGAATTTCCTTCGGGGTTTCGCTCTCACGGATCGGGTCGATGGCCACGCGTTCGGCGAATTCGATATAGGGGTATTTGCGGCCGTACGTGTCGTACATCGACGACCAGTTGCCGTTGAGAAGCAAGTGACGCTGGTCGCCGCGGTTGAGCACTTGCGCGGTGTTGTACTGGTTATTATGCACTACGCCTTTGTCCAGCATTACGCTATTTGAATTGAGGAACATCGCGATGATCGCGAGGCTGATCATAATCCAGACCGGCTCTGAGGTTTTACGCTTGATCAGCAGTATGACCAGGATTGTGAGCAGGATGAAGTTCAGAGTTACCGTATGGTGCACGCCTATGTAAGGCATCAGGACCATCGTGGAGAAGACCGCGCCCATAAAGGAACCGACCGTTGAGAAAAACAGCATGCTCCCGGTAATGGCGGAGAGTCTGTCCTTGGAGAAATAATTGCTCACAAGCGGGATCGTCTGGCCCAGCAGGTAGACCGGAACGGCCAGAAAGATCGTTGAGTAGACTGTGATCTGGGTCAGGCGGTGCGTGATGCCGAGGTCGGGCATCAGGGTTTTGAAGAAATACTCCATGAAGACCCAGGACATGCCGGGCAGTAGGATCAGAGTGGCCAAAACGATGTTGAAGATCAGTTTTTTGCGGATCGACAGGAAACTGCCCATTACGCGGCGGGGGCGGAACCGTCCGCCATACTGATAACCGAAGGCGAGAGGCATGAGGACGGCTGCAATGATGATGGAGACGGTATCCGTGCCGCTGCCGATATAGGTTACGGTCTGTCTGATGGCGAGAAGCTCGCTTGAGAGGACGACGTAGCCCTCGATCAAAATGACAGTATACAGAAGCAGCGTTTGGGCCAAATTATTCACGGTATCCGTCCAAATTGTCCGTTGCGATTTTTTTTTGATTAAAAAACAGAGGCGTAGTGTATGTTTTTTTTCTATAAATGGAAAGCGCCTAACCCTTAACCTTCCGGCTTGTCAGGGATGACCCGATATTCTGCACAAACACTGACGAGTTACGACCTTCTCAAGGTTTTGGCGATTGTCCTGACGATTATAGACCATACGGGGCATCATTTTTTCCCCGATGAGATGTGGCTGCGGATTTTGGGGCGGCTTTGCGTGCCGATCTGGTTTTTCCTTGTCGGGTATGCGCGCACGGAGGAGATTTCACGCAGTCTTATTGCCGGCGGCGCCGTTGTCGCGGCCTCGGCTTTGATAGCGGGGCAATATCTCTTTCCCCTCAATATCCTAATTACAATAGCCATCCTGCGCCGTTTGCGAACGCCTATCGCCATGCGGGCAACGGCAGGACCTGAGAATTTACGCGGCTGGTTCTTGCTGCTTTTGTTCGCTGCCGTACCCACAGGGCTTTTTTCAGACTACGGGTCGATGGGGATGCTCTTTGTTCTTCACGGATACATGATGCGGAGACGCGAGGTTTTGTCCAGCCGGCTTACGGACACCCATATTGCGTTGTTTGCAGGGTTTTCCTATCTGGCGTTCGGGTTGCAGCAGGGGTTGATGCTGCCCTCGCTGAGTGTTTTGCAGGCCGTCGGCCTTATGGTCGGGCTGGCCGGGATCGGGTTGTTGCTCCATCGCTTCAAGCCTGTAGATTTTCCGAAATTTTCCAAGATGGCCGGTTTTATGGGGCGGGCCGTCATCGGGTTCACGGGGCGGCAAACACTCTGGATTTATGTCGTGCATATCGTTTTGTTCCGAGCGGTCTGTATGGTGATATATCCTGAACAGTACGTATTTCTGGGGTGGGAAATCCTGCCGCCGGGCATGATGTATCTTTTGATGAAGAAGGGATTGCTCTGAGACCATGGCGCATACACAGGACTTGCCCGAAGACGATCACTGGGACGACGCACCGCGCCGGACAAAAAAAACCCTGCCGTCTTCCATTACGTCTTATGACCTTCTGAAAGCTCTGGCGCTGATTTTGATGCTGGTCGATCATACGGGCTATTATTTCTTTCCGGTCGATGCGGCGCATCCCGAGCATGCCTGGTTCAGGGTGCTGGGGCGGTTGTGCGTGCCGATCTGGTTTTTTCTGATTGGTTTCGCCCGGACGACCGAAATTCCCGTTCGGCTTTGGGTTTGCGCCATTCTGGCGTTGGCCAGCAAGATGGCGGTAGGGGAATTCGTTCTGCCGCTCAATATCCTTTTCACCATTATCGCGGCTCGTTACGTGCGCGATGCTTGTGCTCAGAAGGCGCTTGAAAGTCCCGAGCATATGCGCGGGATGGTTTTGCTCATCTTGCTGGGGACGCTGCCGACGGCGTTGTTTTTTGAGTATGGGGCCTTGGTCCTGATGTTTGTCATATACGGGTATCTGCGGCGCAATCCCGGAGATGTGAAGGTCAAGCCGCTCTATGTCCGGCTTTTTGTGGCGCTGTCGTTCCTGTTCTATTTCATTCTTCAGGGCGCGACGATGGGGGTGATCACGGTGGATCAGAGCGTCACTCTGGCTTTCGGGCTGGGGCTTGTTTTCCTGATGCTGCAGCGTTTTGCCCCCGCCGAATATCCGCGCCTCACGGCGGCGCTGGGGCCGCTTTCGGGTGTTGTGCGGTTGACCGGACGGCGGACGCTTGAGATTTACGTTCTGCACCTGATCCTTTTCCGGGCGGCGGCGCTTTATTTCTATCCGGAAACCTTTGTATTCTGGAACTGGTCGGTCATGGACCCGGGGCTGCTTTCGATGATTATCCGGCAAGGTTAAACCGCGGCCCTCCGTTTTTGCGCGAAAATTGCTGTCCGGGCCGCTCCGGGGGCTTGTCAGGGCGGGGGTTGTATGCTAATTCTCCCCACGCATATAAAAATCGTTAAAACGGTAATAATATAGGGAAACTGCTAAAGTGGCTAAGTCTGGCGCTCGTGATTCTATAGTAGTGGGCAGGTATGCGACGGCCCTGCTGGATCTGGCAGAGGAAAAAGGCGCAATTGATGCCGTTTCCGCCGATCTTGCCAAGGTTGAGGCGCTCGCCTCAGAGTGCACCGATTTTTCCCGTTTTCTTGCTTCTCCCCTCATTCCCAAGCCTCAGCAGACGAAATTTATGGACGCTCTTGCCGAGCGTGGCGAATTTTCTCCTCTGGTCCGTAATTTCATTCGTGTACTGATCGCCAATGGTCGGCTCGCGCTTCTGTCTGCGGCGGCCGAGCAGTTTTCCGCCTTGCGCGCGGTGCGCGGCGGTGAGATTGCCGTCAAGGTCGAGACGGCCCGCGCGATGAGCGATGAACAAAAAGAGGGCGTACAGGCGAAAATGTCCGCCGCGCTGGGCCGTACGGTCCGGTTGGAGGCGTCGGTCGATCCTTCTATTATCGGCGGCATGGTCATCACGGTCGGTTCGACCATGATTGATGACTCCGTTCGCCGTAAACTTGAGTCCCTTGGTTCTGTTTTGACCAAGGGCTCTAATCAAAATGCAGTTCAAAACTTGAAAGAGGTAGGGTAATGGAACTTCGCGCTTCGGAAATTTCCAAACTTTTAAAAGAGCAAATCGCTGATTTTGAGGCTCAGGCTGATGTGGCCGAAATCGGAAAAGTCCTGTCCGTAGGGGACGGGGTTGCGCGTGTGTACGGGCTTGATAACGTTCAGGCTGGCGAAATGGTCGAGTTTCAAAAAGGCGTCGTCGGTATGGCGCTAAACCTTGAAGTCGATAATGTCGGGGTTGTTATCTTCGGCAGCGACCGCGATATCAAAGAGGGCGACATCGTGCGCCGGACGAAAAAAATCGTCGAAATTCCCACCGGCAAGGAACTTCTGGGCCGCGTGGTCGATCCGCTGGGGAATCCGCTGGACGGAAAGGGGCCGATCAAGTCGTCCTCTACGAGCCGGATCGAAGTCAAGGCGCCGGGCATCATTCCGCGCAAATCCGTTTCCGAGCCGATGCAGACGGGCCTCAAGGCCATCGACGCGCTTGTTCCCATCGGGCGCGGCCAGCGCGAGCTGATCATCGGCGACCGTCAGACCGGAAAGACCGCCGTGGCTGTCGATGCGATCATCAACCAGAAGACGATCAACAAATCCAAAAACGTCAAAGAGCATCTTTACTGTATCTACGTCTCCATCGGGCAGAAGCGCTCGACGGTGGCGCAGCTCGTGAAGGAACTCGAAGAGCAGGGCGCGATGGAATATTCCATCGTCGTCGCCGCTACGGCTTCCGATCCCGCGCCGCTGCAGTTCCTGGCGCCTTACGCCGGGTGCACGATGGGCGAATATTTCCGCGATAACGGCATGCATGCGCTGGCGATCTATGATGATTTGTCGAAGCAGGCTGTCGCTTACCGCCAGATGTCCCTCCTGCTGCGCCGCCCGCCGGGCCGCGAAGCTTACCCCGGGGACGTGTTCTACATTCACTCGCGCCTGCTGGAGCGCGCGGCGAAGCTGAACGACGATCACGGCGGCGGGTCTTTGACCGCGCTTCCGATCATCGAGACGCAGGCCGGGGACATTTCCGCCTACATTCCGACCAACGTTATTTCCATCACCGACGGGCAGATCTTCCTTGAGACGGGTCTGTTCTATAAGGGCATCCGCCCGGCGATCGACGTTGGGGCGTCCGTTTCCCGCGTGGGTTCTGCGGCGCAGATCAAGGCGATGAAACAGGTTGCGGGCAAGATCAAGCTGGAACTCGCGCAGTTCCGCGAGATGGAAGCGTTCGCGCAGTTCGCGTCCGATCTTGACGCCAGCACGCAGCGCCTTCTGGCACGCGGGGCGCGTCTGACCCTGTTGCTGAAGCAGGGCCAGTACAAGCCTATGCCGGTCGAGGAGCAGGTGGTGGTCATCTTCGCGGGAACGCGCGGTTATCTTGATGGCGTGGATATCAAGCATGTCGAGGCTTACGAGGCTCGTCTGCTGGAGCATATGCGTACCAGCGGCAAGGACATTCTGGAGACGATCCGCACCGAGAAAAAGATCGAGGATGCGACCGAGGAAAAACTCAAGTCTTTGCTTGAGGATTTCACCAAGGGTTTTGCCGGAATGCGGGAAGCGGCCTGATCGGCTGAAGTTTAAGACGCCGAGGGCGTCGGGAGCGTTTGAAAAACCATGCCAAGCTTACGTGATTACAGGGACCGGATTAAGTCGGTTAAATCGACACGGAAGATTACCTCCGCCATGAAGATGGTGGCGGCGAGCAAGCTGCGCCGTGCGCAGGAGCAAGCCGAGGCCAGCCAGCCTTACGCCCGCTCCATGTCGGAGATGCTGGCGCGTCTGGCGTCCAACGTGACGATTACGCCTTCAAGCCCGAAGCTTCTGGCCGGGACGGGGTCCGATAAGCGGCATCTGCTGATTCTCGTCACCGCCGATCGCGGCCTTTGCGGCGGCTTCAACGCCTATGCCGTCAAGGCGCTGCGGCAAAAGATTACCGCTCTTCAGGGGGCCGGAAAGCAGGTTTCGATCTTGTGCGTGGGCCGTAAGGGGCGTGATCTGATCCGCCGCGATTTCGGTCATCTGATTATCGAGAGCTTTCGGGATGTGTTCGGCAAGAACGTTGTCGAGTTCGCGCAGGCGCAAAAAATTTCTGAGTATGTCCTTGCCCTGTTCGAAGCCGGGAAGTTCGATGTGTGCAGCATCGTATACAACGAGTTTCGCTCTGTGCTTGTGCAGACCCCAATGACCCAGCAACTCATCCCGTTTCGCGCGGAGGAGCCTCGCACCCCTACCAAGGGTAAGAAGGCAGAAGAGAAGCCGGCGGTTGCTGTCGGCGGAACGTCGCCCTATATTTTCGAGCCCAACGAAGACGAGATCCTTAGCAAACTTTTGCCGCGTAACCTGAGCGTTCAGATCTACCGTTCGATGCTGGACAGCTCGGCGGGCGAGCAGGCCGCGCGGATGACCGCGATGGATAACGCAACCCGCAACGCGGGCGAGATGATCAAGGATCTGACCCTGCAGTACAACCGTGCGCGTCAGGCTTACATTACGAAAGAACTGATCGAAATTATTTCCGGGGCGGAGGCCGTGTGACGGTATGACGCGCGAGCCGGAAAGATTGTCGGCCAAAAGCTGGATCATGATCGGGGCCCTGATCATGTTCTTTCCGCTTATGGCGGCTGTCGTTTCTTTCTGGTCCCCGAAGCATAAGGGCGGCTTGAGCCTCATTGAAAGATTTCATATCGAGGGTGTCAAATTCGAGCCGCAATTGGGCAAGGTTTCTCCTGAACTTGCCGATGCGCGTTTTCCTGAACAGAACTGGGATCCCAAGGTTTTAGCCATCCTTGAAGGCGGGCCGCTTTTGCTTCCGGCGGACAGCGATTTCAAGGTTCTTCCGCCGCCCCCGAATACGAGCGCCGTCGCAGAGGCGGGACTTGAAAAGCTGCGCCTTTATGCAAAACATCTTCGTACGCCCGAACAGCTCGCCTTGATTGACGCCGAGAACACTATGGACGAGCCTTATGAGGCGTTCGAGAAAAACGGTATGTTTGTGTCTGCCAGCAACGATGAGACTGTCGAGCTGCTGGATATGGCTCTACGTGATACCTCTTATTTCGTTATCAGGCTTAAGCGGGAGTTTATGCGGGTCAGGCCGAATACGCTGGCGCCCGATCTCACGCTGGTCTTCGATAATCCGGGGCATCCGGCCTATCCGTCCGGTCACGCCACACAGGCTTACGTGACGGCGCTGGTGCTTTCTCTGGTCGATCCCGCGCATGAGGGGGCTTATAAGGCCCTTGGCTACGATGTTGGATTGCGCCGCGAGATTGCAGGCGTTCATTATCCCTCTGACTCGATCGCCGGGCGTAAGCTCGCGCAGGCCATCATGGACAAGTTGGTCGAGGTTCCGGCGTTTCAGGAACAACTAGAAAAGGCACGCAAAAGTTTTGTGCCTGCCGATAAGGCGTCGATCGCGGCATACAAGCCGGTCGATACCAGCGCAGTCGGAGATGGCCCTAAGGCGGATTAGTTATTTAGATTTGCAGGTTTAAAAAGAATCAAGGAGCGTATGGAGAAAACTATGGCAAAAGATACAAAAGCAAAAAAGACGAAGACCAAAGCTGAAGGCAAGGCTGTAGGCAAGATCCTGCAGGTGCTGGGCGCGGTTGTTGACGTGCAGTTCGAAGAGGGCGAAGTTCCCGAAATTCTGAACGCGCTGAAAACCGACAATAACGGCAAGGAACTCGTGCTGGAAGTAGCGCAGCACTTAGGTGAAAACACCGTCCGCGCGATTGCGATGGACATGACCGACGGTATGGTTCGCGGCACCGAAGTCATCGACACGGGCGCGCCGATCGCCGTTCCGGTCGGGCCTGAGACGCTGGGCCGGATTTTCGACGTTATCGGGCAGCCGATCGACGAAGGCGCGGACGTCACCACCAAGGAATACTGGCCGATTCACCGCGAGGCGCCGAGCTTCAAGGAACAGGCGACCGAGACGGAAATTCTTGTGACCGGCATTAAGGTTATTGATCTGCTCTGCCCCTACGCGAAGGGCGGTAAGATCGGCTTGTTCGGCGGTGCCGGGGTCGGCAAGACCGTTACGATCATGGAGTTGATCAACAATATCGCAAAAGGCCACGGCGGCGTGTCCGTCTTCGGCGGCGTCGGCGAGCGGACCCGCGAAGGGAACGACCTTTACCACGAGATGATCGAGTCCGGCGTTATCAAGGTCGGCGATTACAAAAACTCCAAGGTGGCGCTGGTCTACGGCCAGATGAACGAGCCGCCGGGCGCACGCGCGCGGGTTGCTTTGTCCGCGCTGACCATGGCGGAATACTTCCGGGATGCGGAGGGGCAGGACGTTCTGTTCTTCCTTGATAACATCTTCCGTTTTACACAGGCGGGTTCCGAGGTGTCGGCGCTTCTGGGCCGTATTCCTTCGGCGGTGGGTTATCAGCCTACGCTGTCCACGGAGATGGGACAGATGCAAGAGCGCATTACCTCCACGAACAAGGGGTCGATTACCTCCGTTCAGGCGGTTTACGTTCCGGCGGACGACTTGACCGACCCGGCTCCGGCCACGACCTTCTCCCACTTGGATGCTACGACGGTTCTTTCCCGTCAGATCGCGGAGCAGGGGATTTACCCGGCTGTTGACCCGCTCGACTCCACGTCCCGTATTCTCGATGCCCGCGTGATCGGGGACGAGCATTACGCGGTGGCGACCTCGGTTCAGAAGACGCTGCAATCGTATAAGAACCTGCAGGACATCATCGCAATTCTGGGCATGGACGAATTGTCCGAAGACGACAAGATGACGGTCGCCCGGGCGCGGAAGATCCAGCGTTTCCTCTCCCAGCCGTTCCACGTCGCGGAGGTGTTCACCGGAACGCCGGGCGCGTTCGTCGATCTCGAAGACACGATCAAGGGCTTCAAGGCCATCGTGGCGGGCGAGTACGACCATCTGCCGGAGGCCGCGTTCTACATGACCGGCACGATCGAGCAGGTCGTCGAGAAGGCTACGAAGATGGCGCAGGAAGCGGCATAAGATGAGCAGAAAAATCCATTTCGACCTTGTGTCGCCCGAGAAGAAGCTGGTCTCCGAGGATGTCCACATGGCGGTCATTCCCGGTGATATGGGTATGTTCGGCGTGATGGCCGGGCATTGCTCGCTGGTCGCTTCGCTTACGCATGGCGTCGTCAAGCTTTACAAGGACGATAAGGGTACGCCGCGCCGAATTTTCATCGCGGGCGGGTTCGCCGACGTGAACGGGGCGAAGTGCAGCGTTCTGGCGGAGGAAGCCATTCCCGTCTCCGAGCTTGATAAAAACGCCCTGACCAAGCAGCTCAAGGACCTCACCGAGGATCTGGGGCTGGCCAAGGAAAAGAACGACAAGGCCCGCATCAAGCTGAAAATCGCTGTTGTGAACGCGAAGTTATTGGCCATTTCTAGCCAATAACCGGGGCCGTTACGCCCGTTTCACGGCCTTTTTTATTGACATAATTTTCGCTTTCTGTTGGACTGGTCGGGGTCGCCCGTCTGAGCGGGATGGGCTGTAAAAAAAACAAGCAAACGCGCGGGGGTGCGTCATGGGCAGACTTCAACAAACGGGGGCGAGTCTTCTGGCTGCGATCTGGCTGGTCGGGTGCTCCGCACCGGCCGAGCGTTGGAAAGACGGCGAACCCGAGCAGGTCGGCGGTCAGGATACCGAAATCGTCATCGATGCAAGCCCGCAGATTCAGCGGGTTCTTCCCGGGTCTTCGCTGTTCGAGCTTGGCCAGCTGGGCCAAAATTCACCGCGCAGCGGCTTCGGGCCTGCGGCCGGAGCGACGGCGGGTTGCGATGAGTCGCTTCCGAATGACCTTGTCACGCGCGAGATCTACCGCCGCCTCAACCGGGGCGATGCGTTCAAAAATCCGCTCAAGCCTCTGGAGCCGGGCGAGGGAACGACGCCCTCCACCGAGCCGCCGATCAAGGACCGCATCGCGGCCTACCGCAGCGAGCGTCTGTCGTTCTATGACGATCTGTTCGCCTGCCGCAAGGGGAACGAGACGATCCATGGGCTGGCGCAAGCGCTGGCGCAGAATCCGAACAACCGCGATGCGTTCACCGAGCTTTACGTCGCGCTGGTCGAGCAGCGCGGGGACGAGGTGCTTTCGCACTACACAACCGAGGATTTCCAGAAATTTGCGGAGTTTCTGCTTGATACGGGCCTTCGCAGTCTTCAGGCGCGGTATTCCGATATTCACGATTTCGTCAAGCGCGACGCGGTCGTTCAGAGTTTGCGCACGCGCGTGGCGGAGTCGCAAGAGGAATTGGCCTTGCACGCGCTCAAGAGCGAGCTGGTCCTGATCTTTCAGGCGCAGAACGGCCTGCCCGCGAATATCCGCACCGACCTTCAGACCTCGCTTGAGAAAATCGTCGCGCAGGAGCTGATCAACCATATCGGCGAGCAGGTCCAGCGGCGGATGAATAACGACCGCACCGGATTCACGCACGAGATTTGATCTTTGCGCCGCTTGAGTTTTCTTTCAGGAAGCAAATCATTTCGCAGCGCTATTCGGGCAAGATTTTTTTTCGACCTCTCCAAAAATTTACCAGAGAATTCCGGTGTGTTTTCAACGTAATACAAAAGTAGGTTGTATGACGACCAAGTTTTTGCCTAACTGATTTGGGCGGTGATTAGCAGAGCGCGGTTTATGACTCTTTCCACTACATGTGGGAATTTGTTTCGTTGGCTTGTCAGTTGGCGATTACTGTTTTGTGATGAAGCATTTTTTAAGAAAAAAGGACTGCTAAGTATGTCGGACTCCGAAAAGATAAATCAAAAAAAGAAAAAAAGGTTCTTGCCAATAGCTATAGCAATCTTTGGATTTATAATTTTTTTACCAATCGTTTGGTGGTACTCGGTTGGCCCCGGTTTTTATTACACATTTCGCTTTTTTGGCATTGATTATGCTGGAGGACAAGATGGAACTCATCTCATGAATTACATGACAGACGAGCAGCTTAGGCAGATGATGTCGCCTGAGCATTATGAAGCATGGAAAAAGGTGCATGGAAATAAGGATAATGCTAAGGAATCTAAAGAATGATTAGTTATGACGATTATAAAAAGTATTTATTTGGGTATAATTTTGTAGGCGACGTAGATGGTGAACAAACTATAGGTGTGGTGCCGCTGGTTGCTTCGCACGTAACTAAGCAATCTGGGTCTAATCGTCAGGACAAATGAGAAGCAGTACACAGAGATTTTTAATCCACGAACCGGATCGTTGCGCCGCTTGAGTTTTTTTTCAGGAAGAAAGCCATTCCGGGGCGCGAATCGGGCAGGATTTTTTTTGGCCGAGCAAAAAATTTATCAAAAAAATTCCGGTGTGTTTTCAACGCAATACAAAAATAGGTTGTATGACGACCAAGTTTTGTCTAACTGACTTGAACAGTGATTTGGAGAATGCGGATTAGGTTTTTTTCCTGAAAGCTTATGAAACCACAAGATCTACAACTTGATAGGCGGAGATTATTCAACTTAAGTGATTATTCGTCTCACCTTATGGAGTTTGAATATGAAGACAGTTTTTTCTGAAAGAAAGATTGATTTTGGAAAGTTCGGGATGCGAGTAACACTCACAGCAGTTTTTGCCGTTTTTGGTACTTTTTTTTTTTGCTGAGGCTAGCCATGCCGAGATTAAGACTTCTGCCTCAACCCTACATTTAAACTGTATGTATCAAGATACTGGAGAGGATTATCCAGACCCGCACTTTCAAAATGTAAAAACCGTACTTATAGTTGTGAATAACGAGCTAGAAAACACTAGCCATCAAGAAAAAACAGAGGGAGCATATGGAAAAATTTTGCAAGTGGACTTCATATCGAAGTTAATGTCTGAACTTTATACCATGAGGTTTAAAGATTTAGGGTTTGAGAAATCTGAGTTAGGGTGTTATGGGCGGCACAATCAACCAGTAAAAATTTTGGCTTTTAAGACGCCAGATGACAGACAAATAGCAAAAAAATCATCACAGGAATCTGGAACCCTCACAGCATATTTAAGTTTTTACCAAACTTCAAACAAAGCACTTGAACTTCAAATTTTAAATTATCGTCCAGAGCTTGATAATCCGGTGTTTTCCAAGTTGTTAGGCTATGTCCAGCCTTTCTGGGAGATCGGTGGAAAATTTCAGCGGATTGGACTTGAAGGAAAAGACGAAGATTTATTAGAACGCGATCTGACTGCTGTGATCGCATTAAGTATAAAATGATAGAAAGTTTAAGTTATGGCTACATACAGTGACTTCAATACTATTTCTTCGGAGGCTGGCCGTTCTTGCGGGTCAGCTCGATATGGCTGGGGGTCATGCTCGGCCCCCATTTTTCATTTTGCAGATCGATATGAATGTGTCTGTGTTCATCCAGTTTTTTTTTGAGTCCGCTCATCGTTTCATCGACACTGAACAGCAGCGTGCAGCGGTCGGAGATGAAGTGTTCGGCTTGGGCGTGCGCGATCCAATCGAGCAGGGCGGTAAAGCGGCCCTGTTCATTCAGGATGCCGAGCGGGCGCTCGTGCTTGTCGAGTTGCTTGAGGCCCAGAGCGGTTGAGAGAATGTAAGCCTGTTTGACCGAGGCGTCCTCGAAGATCAACGCCTCTTTCGCGCCGTTCAGAATCACGCCCTCGAAATGCGGGAAGGAGACCGTATCGTCGTCGGTTCCGTCCTGCGGCGGGGTCCAGTTTTCGAGCGCCGCAAAAACCTTCTCCACGCTGTCGGTGACGAGCAAGTAATCGGCGCGGAAGTCGGGCAGGGGCTTGAGGAAGTCGATCAGGCGGTCCCAGTAGTTTTCCTTGTTCACCAAGACGATCGGCTTGCGGTGGAGGCCGAGCGCGGCCCAGTGCAGCACCTCGGTCAACTCGTCCAGCGTCCCGAAGCCGCCGGGCAGAACGACCACCGCGTCGGCGCGGCGGAACATCTTGAGCTTGCGCTCCCAGAGATCGGGGACGAGGATCGTCTCGTTCAGGTTGGGGTGGATGCGCTCGCTATCCTTCAGGTTTTTGGGGATCACGCCGATCACCTTGCCGCCGCTCGAAAGCGCGTGGTTGGCCACGATGCCCATCAGGCCGGAATCCATTCCGCCGTAAACAAGCGTGCGGCCCGACTCGCCGATCATCTCGCCCATGCGCTTGGCTTCATCCTTGAAGACTTCGCGGCAGCGGCCCGAGGAGCCGAGATAGACCGTGACGCGCTGGATGTCGGAGAGGTTCATAAGTTTGTCTTTCCGTTAAGCCGTATTGCGCAGAGGTTCCGCGCTTTGCTTCGCGCGGTTCCATTCGTCGGCCATGATGACGAAATTGTATAAAAGGTCGATGCCCGTGGGGGTTAGGACGGACTCGGGGTGGAACTGCACGCCGAAGGTCGGGAAATCCTTGTGCCGCATGGCCATGATCTCGCCGTTCTCCGCGCGGGCGGTGACGGTGAGCGGCGTGTCGTTCGGAAGCTTCGTGACCAGCGAGTGATAGCGCCCGATCTTCATGGGGCTGGGCAGGTCGCGGAACAGCCCGGTTGAGTCGTGCGTGATCTGCGTGGCCTTGCCGTGGACGGGTTGCTCGGCGCGGATTGTCTCGCCGCCGAAGGCTTCGCCGATCGCCTGATGGCCCAGGCAGACGCCAAGGATCGGAATCTCGGGCGCGAATTTTTTCACGAGGTCGATGCAGATTCCGGCCTGCTGCGGCGCGCACGGGCCGGGGGAGAGAATGATCGTGTCGGGCTTCATCGCCTCGATTTCCGCGATCGTGACGCGATCGTTACGGCGCACCTCATAGCTCCCGCCGAGCCGCTCGACATAGCGGGCGAGGTTGTAGACGAAGGAGTCGTAATTGTCGATCACCAAAATCATGGGCGGATATTAATGATTGGTCCTGCCAAAGAAAAGCGATCTTTGCGGTAACCCACAGAATATAAGGGGTTTTTGGGGGATTTTGCCGCTTTTAGGGCTGTCAGGAGGCCGCGACGGCGGTTTTCTGGCCCTGTCCGGCGGTTTGCTGCGGCAGGCCGACCTCGAAACTGCGGAAAATGGCCTCGGCCTTGTGCAGGGTTTCCTGATATTCGGCCTCGGGGTTCGAGTCGGCAACGACGCCGCCGCCCGCGTTGAAGCTGACCTTATCTTTTTCAAACACAAGCGTCCGGATCAGGATGTTGCTGTCCATCTGGCCGTCGAAGCCGATGCAGGCCATGGCACCGCAATAGGGGCCGCGCCGGGATGGTTCGGTTTCCTCGATGATTTCCATCGCGCGGATTTTGGGCGCACCCGTGATCGAGCCGCCGGGGAAGCAGGCGCGCAGAACGGCCAGAGCGTCCTTGTCTTTTCTCAGTGTGCCGCGCACGGTGGAGACGAGATGATGGACGCTGGCGAAGGTTTCAAGCTGGCAGAGATTGTGCGCGGAAATCGAGTCGGGCTGGCAGACCTTCGAGAGATCATTGCGCAGCAAATCGACGATCATGATATTTTCGGCGCGGTCCTTTTCGCTGTTGAGCAAATCTTCGCGGAACAAACGGTCTTGCACCGGGTCGGCGACGTGTGGGCGCGTGCCCTTGATCGGCATAGTCAGAACCTCGCCGCGCGGATCGACGCTGAGGAAGCGCTCGGGCGAGGCGCTGGAAACACACAGGCCACCGAGATTCATAAAGCTGGCGAACGGGGCGGGGTTGACCTCGCGCAGCACGACGTAATGGCCGAACGGGTCGAACCCTTCGGGCAGGGCGGCCTGAAAACACTGCGAAATATTGGCCTGAAAGATATCGCCCGCGCGGATAAATTCGATGACGCGGCCGACCTTTTCGCGGTAGGTTTGCGCGGTATCGCTGGAGCGCCAGTCGAGCAGTGCGGGGCTGTAGACGGGGTCGGGCGTTTCCCGCGTGAGCTGGGCGAGCAGGAACTCGCGCTTGCGCTTCGCGTCCTTTTCGCTTTTGGCGTGAGTGATAATCCAGCCCTTGCCGGTTTTGTTGTCGTGGGCGTAGACCTGATCGTAGAGGCCGAGCGCCATGTCGGGCACGTCGGGATTATCGAGCGCGGTTTCGGGCAGCGTTTCGAGCCCGCGCCCGAGATCGTATCCGAAATATCCTGCGGCGCCGCCCTGAAACGGGGGAAGGCCGGGAACTGCATCGGCGCGGTCAATCCATGCGGCGAGGCGCTGGCGCACGATATCGAACGGGTCACCGGGCAGCGTTAAACGCTGGTCCCAGTTGGTGACCATTGTCTTGCCGTTCTTGTTTTCAATGGTTTCGATCGGGAAGCCCATGACGTAGGAGTAACGGCTGCCGGGGTGAGCTGGGTCGGCGCTGTCCAGAAGAAGGCTATAGGGCATGGTGCGGATGGCGGAGAACGCCTGCAGAGGATCGAGGCCGGCAACTTCAAAAACAAAAGGCTTCATGCGGTATTCCCGTTCCTGCGGTGTTCTTGGTCTTGTCTCTCAGGTTTATGGGCGCGACCGTTGTTCAATCGTTCTTATCGTTGGCCCGCGTTGGTACTCTATACGCCATTTCCAGTGATTATGCAAAAAAATGTATAGCGCATTATAGTGCGGTTCCCGCTTATATAGCAAAAGTTTCGGCGGAGGCTATCCACAGGGGAAATAAGGCGATTGAGGCCTAAAAGCCGGGGTCGGCAGGGGCTGCAGGCTTATTGATCAGCCCGACTTCGGTCATTTTTTGCTCCAGCCGCGCAAGGTCCAGCGGGTTGGGGTAGATCATGAGGCTGCGGCCCGTCGGGCTGTTGAAATCCTGCATCATGCCCTGGCTCAGATATTCGATCCTGAACGAGCCGATCGCGGGGTGCTGGATCGTGTTATAGCCGAAATCGCCCTTGCGCGGGGCCTGTTTGCCCGGCGACATCTGCATGCCCGGCATGAGGGCTGCCAGCGTTTCGTATTTCTGTTTGGCTTCCTTCAGGCGCTCCTTGAAGGCGTTGAGGTGTTCGACGATGATGCGCTTGCTCGAATCCCATTCCGCCATGACCTCGAAGATATTATCCGTGAAGCCGATGCCCTGACGGTCGTCGGTGGACCGCATAAAGTCCTCGTAAAGTTTGCTCAGCGAGGGTGCCTGATGCACCATCGGAATTTCAAACAGAGGCTCCTTTTCGAACGGGTGGCTGACGATCATGCGCTGCGGCCCGGCGCTTTTGGAAAGGTTGAGGTTCGCCCCCAACGTCTGGGCCAGAACGGTTTTGAGATGGCGCGGGTTGCGCTCGCTTCCCCTTTCAAACTCCAGAATATCCTGAAGGTATCTGAAAATATCGCCCGATGCGGCGCGGCCTCCGGCGGTTGTGACCAGCTTGACCTCGCCCGGCTCGTGAGAAATGAAGTGCTTGAGCGGGAGGGTCCATTCCAGGCGACCGTCGGGCAATTTTTTCGGCGGCGCCTTGGCGGTTGCGGTCTGCTGCCTGATCCATTCGAGAGTCGCCTTGTCGGCGGTTTCGTTTTCCGCGCGGGATTCCTGCAACAGAGCCAAAGGCGCAGCTGTTTGCGGGTCGTAGGGGGCCAGAACCAGAGGCTCCTCCTCGGAGTCGTATTCGTGCCAGAGCGAGAGGGCGCGGCTCGTGCCGTCCTCCTTCAGGCTGAACTCGAAGCGCTCCACCATTTCGCGCAGCAGGGGCTCGAACTCTGCCTTCTGGCGTTCAAGCTCGGTGAGGATCGCCTGCGCCTCCTGTGCCGAGATCAGCGGGCCCGCGATGGTTCCGATCTGCGGGCGGTCTTTCAAGCGGATGATACGGATATCCTCGATCCCTTCGGGGGATGAGACTTCCACGTTGTGGCCGGGGAAGGCCTGTTCGGTCGGTTGTGCGCCGGGTTCGGCCTTTTGCGCGGCGGCGGCGAAGCGCTCGGACATGCGCGAGCGGCGGTCTTGTTCCTGCAGTTCTTTCCAGGCGTTCACGTCCATGCAGGCTTGCGCGGCGGCCTTCTGATAGACGATGGTGTTGGGGCCCATGATAATGCCCACGGTGATGCCGGAAGGTTCGTGCTTGTAATGGGTGTGGTCGCCGCCTGTCTTGCGGGCCTCGACGAAATCATGGTCGCGCAGCATCCGGTCGAGCGTGGCGTATTGCAGAGTCTGCTTGCCCGTTCCCTCAAGAATTGCTTCGGGATTGATTTTTTTCTTACCCATCCGGTTTCCCGCTTTTACCGCTTATAGCCGCATATTATAGAAAATTGCGGATTTCCTCAACGGTTTCGGCCAGTCCCGTCTTGCGGACCTCCACTCCCGGCGGGAAGGCTTCCAGAAGGCGCGAGGGCAGGCGGGAGTCCAGCATCACGAAGACGCCTTTGTCTGTCTCCCGGCGGATCAGGCGGCCATAGGCCTGCTTGAGCTTGAGGCGGGTGATCATATCGTCATAGTCCTTCTTGCCGAAGGCTTCGCGGCGGGCCTTGTGCAGGATGGAGGGGCGCGGCCACGGTACGCGGTCGAAGACGATCAGGCGCAGCGATTCCCCCGGCACGTCCACGCCGTCGCGCACCGCGTCGGTGCCGAGCAGGCAGGAGTGCGGCTCGTCGCGGAACATGTCCACCAGCGTTCCGGTGTCGATGGCGTCCATGTGCTGCGCGTAGAGCGGGATGCCCGCCTGTTCCAGATCCGCCGCGATCTTTGCGTGGACTGTGCGCAGCCGCATGATGGAGGTGAACAGGCCTAGGCCGCCGCCGCCGCTGGCCTTGAACAGGGCGCGGAACGCTCCGGCGACCTGTCCGGCTTCGTCCTTGCTTACATCGTTGACGATGAAGATTTTCGTTTGCGCCGCGTAATCGTAGGGCGAGGGGAAAGATTCTTCGCGCCGTTCGGTTCCGAGATAAAGCGCTCCTGATCTTTCCCTTGCCGATTTCCAATCGCTATCCTCCGCGCCGTTCGCCGTGTCGCGCAGTGTGGCGGAGGTCACCGCCATGCCGTGCAAATGCGGGCGCAGGCTGGCGGCGAAGGGTTTCATGGGGTCGATATAGTGGCGGCAGGCGCCGATGTCGGTGGCGCGACTGTCGATGCGTTCGATCTCCAGCCAGTCCACGAAGCCGGGCGTCTTGGCGTCTTCCTTCAGCGCGTCCAGTAAACCGATCCAGCCGCGCAGTGTGAGTTGCGCGCGGCGTTCGAGCGAACGGGCCACGGCGTCGAGGCGCTTGCGCGTATCCGCGTCCATGAAGCCTTCGTCGTCTTCGAGTTTTTTGGCGATATGGCGGGCGAGGGCGGAGAGCGGCTTAAAAAGTTTCGTCAGGGAGTCTTTCAGTTTTTCCGCCGCGCCCAGAAGTTCCGGGTTCGCGGGATGCAGCGGCGTTTCGAGCGAGTAGGGGCCTTCGCGTCCTTCGGCGCGGGCCTGAACCTGCCGATAAACTTCGGCGAGGAATTTTTCGCCCGGGCCTTCCATCTTGTTGTCCTGAATTCTTTTGCCCCAGCCGGGCGCGGCGAGGATGCGGGCGTGGTGGAGAATATCTTCGAGCGCCTTTTGCGCGGCCGCGTCGCCCTCCATCAGATCCTCGATGCGGCGTTTGAGGCCGCGTGCGCGGCTTTTGCGTCCGCCTTCGGTGCCGAGAATCCAGCGGCGCAAATCGTTCATCTCCCGCGCGGTCAGGCGGGCGGCGAAGGCGCTGTCGGCGGCGTCGAAGAGGTGATGCCCTTCGTCGAAGACATAGCGCGATGGCATATCCTCGCCGGGGGCGGAGAGGGCGGACTGGATCATCACCAGCGCATGGTTGGCCACGACGATGCGGGCGCGTTTGGATTTGCGGATGGAGCGCTCTACGAAGCAGCGGTGATAATGGTCGCAGGCGGAGAAAATACACTCGCCCCTGCGGTCGGCGAGGCCGTAGGTGTTTTGCGGGGAGAGAATACCCGCGAGCCAGCCGGGAAAGTCCGGGCCGCTCAAATCGCCGTCGCGCGTGGCGGCGGTCCACCGTGCCATGATTCCGGCGGCAACGGCGTGCTGCGGCGTGTAGGTCGTCGCGGCTGCGGCGGCGGCGTCTTCGAGGTTCAGCAGGCAGAGATAATTCTCCCTTCCCTTGCGGACGGTCACAAGCGCGTCTTTTACCACCGGGTTGGGATAGAGGCGGTCAAGTTCGGAGTCGATCTGGCGTTGCAGGTTGCGGGTGTAGGTGGAGATCCAGACGCTCGCGTCGTTCTTCTCGGCCCAGACGCTGGCGGGGGCAAGATAGCCCAGCGTTTTTCCGACGCCCGTCCCGGCCTCGGCCAGAACGATGCGCGGGGCGGATTCATCCTCCACCGGGGCGAAGGCGGCGGCCACAGCGTTGGCGTAGGCTTTTTGCTGCGGCCTTAACTCTGCGGCCTTGTCGCTGCCGCTCAGAAGTTCGGTGAGGCGCTCTTGCGTTTCCTCCTCGCTCACGGGTTCTTGCGATTCCGGCGGGGGCGGGGCGTCCTGCGCCCACTCGGGCAGATGCTTCCAGACGTTGAGGGCGCCGCGCGAGGGCGTGTCGGTCAGCGGGTCGTAAGTTTCGCCCAGCGCGGAAAAAATAAACGGTGTCCACGGCCAGCCCTTGCCGTTCAGTCCCATCACGGCGGCGATGGGCAGGACGGGCGCTTTTTCCCTGAACGGATCGTCCTGCAAATTTTTCAGCAGCACGGAAACGCATTCGAGAAGCGTCGCGGGCGCGTCCTCCAGATGTTCGGGGGCGCGCAGATACAAGGCGCGGGCGAGGCCCGAGGGCGTCGGTACGCAGAACGCGCCGGGCCGCACGAACGCGAACAGCTCCAGCACGTCGAAGGGGATAATTTCCTCCATGCCCAGACGGGCTCGGGTGAACGGCGCGTGGCAGACGATGGCGGGCTTTTTGTGCAGGATCATCCGCGCCTGTTCGTGCGGCAGGGTCTTGATCTCGCCGTCTGCGGTCATCAGGGCGGCTTCGCGGCTGTTGACGCACAGGGTGGGAATCGCGGGCCGTTCGATGCGCGGGCTTTGGCGGTTTTGTGAGGATTTCTGCGGCTGCGGGGCACTCATCAACCCGATATAGCATGTTTTTTTGGACAAATCCCCTCAAAGATTAGTATTATGTCTTTATTAACTTTCATTTGTGAATATTCGTACGAAGAAAGTTTTTATAGAGGTTTAAAAGGACCCATGAGTGCACTCGAAGACCGCGACGCGAATACATTGAAGCTCCGCATGATGCTGGCGCAGGGAAAGTTTCCGAATCCCGACGGCAGCTACACGGAAGTCTCGGAGGTCGTGGCGAAGCAGATGCTTCAAGACATCGAGCAAGGAACGCGGGCGCCTGCTGCGCTTGATGATGACGGTCTCGACTACGAAGGCCCTGCCTGATTTTCTCCTATCCCTGATTTTTTGTTTCGATCGGCGCACTCTGCGCCTGTATAGTATCGCCTGTGTTTTTGAAGAACGGAGGGCGGCGTGACGGTCTATTGCGGAAAGAAATCCGAAGAGGTTCTCGATTATCTCCTGCGGCGGCGCAGTGCCAACGTTCAGGATCTTCACGCGCCGGGACCAAGCGAGAGCGAGCTCGAACTTATTCTGAGGGCGGCCACGCGGGTGCCCGACCACGGCAAGCTCGCGCCTTGGTATTTCATCGTGTTTCACGGGGTGTGGAGCGAACAGGCGGGCGCGAAGGTCCGCGACATTTTTAAATCCGAGAATCCTGATGCGTCCGAAGAGCGGTTGCAGATCGAGGAAACGCGCTTTTCCCGCTCGCCCGTTGTCGTGGCCATCGTGTCGCGGATGCGCAAGGGCAACAAGCCGCTATGGGAGCAAATTCTGTCTGCCGGGGCGGTGGGGATGAATCTTTCCCTCGCGGCGCATGCCAGCGGCTTCGGCGCGTCGTGGGTGACGGAGTGGTATGCGTTTCATCCTGCGTTCAAATCCTATCTCGGTTTGGATGAGCGCGATCATATCGCGGGGTTCGTGCATCTCGGCACGCCGGGCGCGATGCCCGAGGATCGGCCCCGGCCTGAATTGGGTGTGATCGTCACGCACTGGCGCGCAGGCGTGAAGCTGCATAAGGGTGACAAAGTTTTCGATCAGGAAAAATTCGGATTTCCCGAGGCGGGGTTTGATGTGAAGGGGTTGAAGGATACAAAATAATGAGAGTGTATATTTATTCACTTTTTTTTCTTTTACTCATTAATCAGCCAGTGTATGCAGCTTTTGAATTAAAGAACTGTATTGCCATTCTTCAAACGTCCGCAACGAACCTGAAAAATCTTGAATCCAAGCTCCCTAAGCCTTCTGAGCAAGCCAATAGTTACTTTTCGCGTTGGTATAAGTCGATGGGTTTGCCAAGTTTCTATTCGCTAAAAAACCGACCACAATATTACCTTTGGTTGCTTCATCATGATCTGGGGAAAGCAAAGTCTGCTTTAGACAGTCATATTGATAGAGATGAGTCATTTGATGCTCATGCCAGAACAGTATTTTTAGGGGTAGAGTTTTCTACTTTTTCCAATTTAAGAAACTCTTGGACTGAATATGCTGCTTATTCAGGTGATTCTTCGTTATCAGATTCTGAGAAAGATAAAATATCTGCAGATATGATGGGTTTAATGGCGTCTACAAGTGTTTATTTCGGGTGTTTGATGGCCAACTTGCAAGAGTCTGAGTAATATTTTGGCAGGCCGGAATCCATGTTTAACACTTGACTGGATCCCTGCTTTCGCGGGAATGACAAGGGGGCGGGGCATGACAATGTGCGCTTCAAGCCGCCTTGCGTTGCAGGGCGCTTTCGATGAGGGCCACAGTTTCCTGTGCGCCGTAGAGCGCGACGAAGGAGCCGAAGCGCGGCCCCTGATCCTGCCCTAGCAGCACCTGATAGAGCGCTTGGAACCAGTCGCGGAGCTGGTCCTTCTCGTAGCCGTTTTCCTTGCCCGCTGTAAAGACGGCGGTCATGTAATCCTCGGCGGGCAGGCCTTGATCCATATTCTTGAGCGCGGCGGCCAAGGCGCCCAGAGCGGCGCGTTCGCGCGCATCCGGTACGCGGTATTTCTTTTCCGGCAGCACGAAGTCTCGGTAATACTGGATCGCGTATTTCACGAGGCGGTCGAGCAGCAGTGATTTTTCCGGGCTGGCGTCTGGCGCGTAGCGGCGGATGTAGTTCCAGATGACCTTCGGATCTTCGGTGTGGGCGCCGTTCACGAGGTTCAGGAGCAGCGCGAATGAGATCGGGCTATGCTGGCCCTCGGGGATTACGCCGTCATGGATATACCATGCCGGGTTGTCGAGTTTTTTGGCCGGTTCCTGTTCCGCGAGCTTCTCGACATCCATGATGTATTCGTCAACCGCCTTCGGGATGATGTCGAAGTAAAGCTTCTTCGCGCTCGTGGGGCGCTGGAACATGTAATAGGCGAGGCTCTCATGCGGGGCGTAGGTCAGCCATTCCTCCATCGAGAGGCCGTTGCCTTTGGATTTTGAAATCTTCTCGCCCTTTTCGTCGAGGAAAAGTTCATAACGGAAGCCCGCCGGGCCGCGCCCGCCGAGGATTTTTACGATGTTCGCGGCGACGTCGGCGGCGGTCACGAGGTCTTTTCCAGCCATCTCATAGTCCACGTCCAGCGCATACCATCGCAGCGCCCAGTCGGCCCGCCATTGCGCCTTGCAGCCGCCTTTCAGGATGGATTGCGTGACGGTTTCGCCAGCCTTGTATCCGGTGCGCTCGAACTCGCTGTCGTCCAGAACCTCGAAGGTCGCGATGCCGTTTTCAAGATCGTCGATGCCCTTCAGGCCCGCATTGTGCAGGATGACGGGGTGCGGCTCGTCTGATCCCTTTTTCTGCACGATCGGGAAGATCGGCGAATAGGTGGCTGAGCGTTCCTCTCCCAGCAGCGGGAGGACAGCCTCGCGGATCTCCTGATATTTCTGGAGCATAAGTTTCAAGGTCGCGTCGAACTTGCCGGGCTTGTAGCAATCTTCCGTGGAACTCAGGAACTCATACTCGAAGCCGAAGCCGTCGAGGAATTCGCGCAGACGCGCGTTGTTGTGTGCGCCGAAGCTTTTATACGGGGAGTCGTCGAACGGGTTCGGGACGCTGGTCAGCGGCATGCCGAGCGCCTTGGCCAGCCTGTCCTGATTGGGGACGTTCGTGGGCACCTTGCGCAGCCCGTCCATATCGTCGGAGAAGCAGATCAATTTCGTCGGGATATCCGAGAGGCGCTGAAAGGCGCGCATGACCATCGTGGTGCGGCAAACCTCGCCGAACGTGCCAATATGCGGCAGGCCGGAGGGGCCGTAACCCGTCTCGAACACGACATAGCCCTTTTCGGGCGTCTTGACCTCGCCCTTGCCGATGGCGCGCAGGCGTTTCAATACCCCCTTGGCCTCCTCGAAGGCCCAGGTGCGGCAATTCATGGCGATGTCGGTGTCGATGTCTTTTGTCATGGGATTTTACATACCATTCAAAGGCTTGGTTTTCCAGCGGGATTTTGTTTTACCGCTTCCGATGGCTTCTCTCCCTTTATCCCTCTGCCCGTCGGCTGGGGAAGGCAAAGGGGCGTTAACTCCCGTCATTGCGAACCCGTGTGAGCGGGTGAAGCAATCCATACGGCCATAGATTGCTTCGTCAGCCTTAACAGGATTCCTCGCAATGACGCTTAAAACTTGATCAAACTTCCAGCGTTTGTTTGGGTTCGATGATTTCGCCGGGCAGAAGTTTCTGGCCCTTTTCGACCTCGGGGTCAGGTTCCGCGTGGGGGATGAGTTCCGGATTGATGGTGCCGTCCTTGAGCAGCTTTTCGATGAATTCCTCGGGCGTGCCTTGTATCCCGTATTGCTGCATGAAGGTTTCGATATCGACGGGCTGCGGTTCTTCAAGCAGCTTGTTTCCGGCGACCAGAGCGGTCGTTCCGCCGACGGCAATCGCAAAGGTTACCGCGACCGTTTTGCCAATGCCCCGTATGATATACATCGTTGCGCCGCCCAAGGCGCCAACCGAGCCTTCGAAGGCCTTACGCATACCGCCACGGGTGTCGTATCCCAGTTGCGTGTCGATGGAATCCGTGTCGGCGTTGCGGAAAAGTGACTTACCCATTTTTATCATCCCTGACTCTTATTTTTGGTCATAATATTTGCAGCTTTCTGCCAAGACAAGAAAAAATACGGGCGAGGGGCATTTTCGACCTTTTTTATTGTTTTAACGTACTGGAAAGACTAAATTTTTAGGAGTTTTTGAAAGGTTCGTTTTATGGATACAGCCGTTGCGGAAATAGAGGGTTCGGGGCCGCTGCCCCCGCGAAACGTGTTTCTGGCGCGGGTGTATCTTTTGCTGGTCTTTACGCTGATCGTCGCGGCGGGCGGCACGTGGTACGGGGTTCTGGTCATGCAGACGGCCGACTGGTACCCCCTGATGGCTGTGATCTTTATCGCCCTGTCGATCGGTCTGGCGTTCGTCAGCCGACGGCCCGTGCTCAACTATGTTGCGCTTTTCACGTTTTCAGGCTTCGGGGGGTATATGTTTTCGCCCGCCGCGCGGTATATCGCGGAGGCCGGGCAGGCGCAGCTTCTGGCGCTGTCGTTTTTGCTGACGCTTCTGGTGTTTAGCGTTCTGAGCGTTTACGTGCTGTTCAGCCGGCGCGACTTCAAGTTTCTTAAGACTCTGGCGTTTGCGGGGATCGGCCTGTTGATCTGCGCGGCGATCTACGCGGTTTTCGTGCCGATGGATATGAGTTGGACGGCGTTTCACCTGCTCGGGATTTCCGGGGCGGTCGCGTACATTCTTTACCAAACCTCCGAGATCGTGCGGCGCTATCCGACCGACGCGCATGTGGCGGCGGTGGCGGCGCTTTATCTCGACGTGTTCAAGCTGTTCATCCATCTCCTCGGGATGATCCGGCGGGACGGGCATTTCAACCGCGCGAGCGGACAATGGGACGATGAAAGGCGGGGTTAAGATATAGAATTTATTTTGACATATGCCGCCCTTATATTTTAACATTTTTTCTTTACTTGATTTTTATTAGGGAGGGCGTGCGCTATGGCCACGGCTACTTATTTCAATATTCATGAAATTTTGGAGGCAAACCCCTCCGTCGGCTATAAAATCCAGCACTCCGAGCAGGGTCCGCGCGTGGTTCTTTTTACCAATCATTTCGGAACCAGCCTTGATGACTGCATCGACGTGGCTTTAAACGTGGCCAAGGCGCACCGTCTGGCTGTGGCTCGCGGACGGCAGGCGAATACGGACGTTCTGGTCAATTACCGGGGCGTATGCTTTTCCGTCAAGCCGGGGATGGAGCCGGGCGATGCCGAGCGGGCCTACAAAAAGGCGGCTCACAGGCACCGGGTGGGCGACAGCATTCATCTGGCCTTCGATGCCGATAATATGGCTTACGCGCAGTAATCGTTTTTTATTGCATCAACGATATTTCCTTGTAAGTTCGCCTTATGAGTGATGGAAGCACGCCTCATAATAAGGTTTATCGTGAGCCTGATTCCCGGCGAAACAGAGCGATTGCGTTCTATACTCTGTGTCTCATAGGGCTTGGGCTTCTTTTTTCGACACCCGATTATAAGGGGCGGGATTGGCTGGCGACTTGGCGTTGGCCGCATAAGGAAATTGGCGAGACCAACGACGAATATTACTGGCGGTCGGTTGGATACGGGCTTTGGTATCCCATCAAAGCCTTTCGCGCAGGAATTATGCTCAATGTTTTTAAAATTCATTACTTACTCTTTAATTCACATCATGAGTATAAACCGCCACTGAGCGCTGGTGCGTTTGTTGTGTCTCTCGTACCGGATGAGTCGTTGGAGCGCCTATTCGTTTCTGCGGACGATACAAAATTCTATTTCGATTTGGATCAAAACGGCGGAGGGGATCGTGTTTCCTGGGTCACTGACCGGGCTGCGATGCTATTTATTGACCGCAATAACAACGGCCTTCTTGATGATGGAGGCGAGTTATTGGAAGCGAACGATGAGAGGTTATGGGAAAGTCTTGAAAAGCTTGATTTAAACGGCGACCGGGTTATCGACAGCAAGGACCCGGGATATCAATCTCTTATGTTTTGCCGTGGCGATTATGATGGCCATCCGTGTACGAACAATCGCAAAAAAGGCTTTCCGGGTTCAAAGATTATAGAGGCGATTTATCTAACAAAGCCTCAGGCAGTCTCTTCCTATCTTCATCGGAAGTACTGGAAAATGACAATGCCCCCGCGTGGGCCGTCAGAGCGGGCGCAAGTCTTTCATTCCTTCTTGAAGGTCAGACTTGCAAATGCACGTGATAGTCAGATTTACCTTATGTTCTTCGATATAGACCCTCTCAATAAGAATTTTACCTTGAGCCATGAGAAGTCTCATGGCGTTGCTGAGGCCTTTCAGGAGTTGGCAGGTTTACCGAATTTGCGCGGTTACGGGCGTCTTACGGATCTCTATGTGGCTATGCACAGAGATCCTGTTCTTAAGGACTATGTTAAAGATATAGCCTTTTCAGTGCCGGATATACTTTTATTCAATCCTGAGCTCGCCGATAAAAAATGCACTGATATTCTTTTCCGCTGGGCCGAGGTCGATGGTCTCGATCCCGACAGCCGAGGCTGGTTTATAGACGGGCGTGTCCTTGGTTTTCTGGAAAAACAGATGGCACAGGATTTTTATCAACTCGGTTATTATTATCATCCGATGCCTTATGGGGCGGAGAATCTGAAAATCTCTTGGGAAAGATCATTTAACGAACACTGCGCTCGGCTGCTTCTTCAAAGTCAGGTGGGAAAGGCGCTTTATCCTGAAGGTGTTTCAGCCGCCCCATTCGGTGACCGGGAAGTCAAGGTTAAAGGCCCTATTTCCCGCGATTATCTCGATTATCTCGTTCAAACCGCTGTGACGTGGCCACGGGAGAAGCGGAGGCATTTGCTCAAAATCGTTACCGATATGATGCATGTCGCGGTCGTTGTCTATCCTCCAGGCGGAGGAAAGACGCTTGATCTTTCATGGGACAAAGCCAATTTCCGGGAAGGACAGCTCGCCGAGCTGCAAAGGTTCCGCGATCGACTTTTTCCTGAGACAGCCGCAGGCAACTGATCGATACATCTATTTGTTTTTGCTTGCTTTGTGCGCTATCTTTGGCTCCATGAAAGCCATGATCCCCAATAATGAGCGGCCGTTGCTCGGCCCGGCGGAGTTCGATCTCTCGGTGCCGTACCGCATCGATTCGCCGTTCGCGCCGGCGGGCGACCAGCCCGAGGCCATCCGTAAGCTCGTGGAGGCGGTGGAGAGCGGGCTATCCGATATCACGCTGCTGGGCGTTACGGGCTCGGGCAAGACGTTCACGATGGCGCATGTGATCCAGAAGCTTTCGCGGCCCGCGCTGATCCTCGCGCCGAACAAGACTCTGGCTGCGCAGCTTTACGGGGAGTTCAAATCGTTCTTTCCCGACAACGCGGTGGAATATTTCGTATCCTATTACGATTATTACCAGCCGGAGGCGTACGTGCCGCGCACGGATACCTATATCGAGAAAGACTCCGCGATCAACGAGCAGATCGACCGGATGCGCCACGCGGCGACGCGGGCGCTGTTCGAGCGGCGGGATTGCATCATCGTTGCGTCCGTCTCGTGCATCTACGGCATCGGGTCGAAAGAGGATTACATGGCGATGGCGTTCGGTCTTTCGGTCGGCGACCGCATCGATCGGCAGGAGCTGATCCGCCGCCTGATCGAGCTGCAATATACGCGCAACGACATCGCGTTCGAGCGCGGGGCTTTCCGGGTGCGCGGGGATACGGTTGAGATTTTCCCGGCGCACTTTGAGGACCGGGCGTGGCGGTTTTCCCTGTTCGGGGACGAGCTGGAGAGCGTGACGGAGTTCGACCCGCTGACGGGCCAGAAATACGAAGATCTCGAAGGGGTGCGGATTTTCGCGAACTCGCACCACATTACGCCGGGGCCGACGATGCAGCAGGCGATTGCGCAGATCAAGCGCGACCTTAAGACGCGGCTGGCGCAGTTTTATGCCGAGGGGAAATTGCTGGAGGCGCAGCGGCTGGAGCAGCGCACGAATTTCGATATCGAGATGCTGGCGGCGACAGGCGTATGCAAGGGGATCGAGAACTATTCCCGCTATATGACCGGGCGCAAGGAGGGGGAGCCGCCGCCGACACTGATCGAATATCTGCCTTCCGATGCGCTGATCTTTCTGGACGAGAGCCATGCGATGATCCCCCAGCTGCGCGCGATGTATAACGGCGACCGGGCGCGGAAATCCACGCTGGTGGAATACGGCTTCCGGCTGCCCGTCGCGCTGGATAACCGCCCGCTGCAGTTCGAGGAGTGGAACCGTTTCAGGCCCCAGACCATCTATGTGTCCGCCACGCCGGGGGAGTGGGAGATTACGCAGGCCGGAGGGATCACGGCGGAGCAGGTCGTGCGGCCCACCGGGCTGATCGACCCGGAGGTGGAGGTGCGGCCCACGGCCACGCAGGTGGATGACGTCATGCACGAGGCGCGGGAGATCGTGGCCAAGGGCGGGCGGCTGCTGGTCACGGTTCTCACCAAGAAGATGGCGGAAGATTTGACCGAGTATCTGGCCGAGAACGGGCTTAAGGTGCGCTACATGCATTCGGATATCGACACGCTGGAGCGCATCGAGATCATTCAGGGGTTGCGGCGCGGGGAGTTCGACATATTGGTCGGGATCAACCTGTTGCGCGAGGGTCTGGATATTCCTGAGTGTATGCGCGTCATGATTTTGGATGCCGACAAGGAGGGTTATCTGCGCTCCAAGACCTCGCTGATCCAGACGATCGGGCGGGCGGCGCGGCACATTGAGGGCAAGGCGATTTTGTACGCCGACCGCATTACGGACTCCATGAAATATGCGATCGACGAAACCAATCGGCGGCGCGAACGGCAAACGGTTTACAACACGGCGAACGGCATTACCCCCGAAAGTATTCGCAAAACTATCGGCAGCATTTTGGATTCCGTCTATGAACAGGCGGACCGGGTGAATGTCTCGCGCGGGCTGCATGAGGCGGAGCGGGAGGAGTGGTTCCACGAGCCTGCGAAGCTGCGCAAGCATATCGAGAGCCTCAAGAAAAAGATGCTGGCCTTTGCCGCCGATCTTGAGTTCGAGCAAGCCGCGAAGCTGCGCGATGAGGTCAAGAAGCTTGAAGAATTCGAAATGGGTGTTTTGTGATGGAACCTGAGGGTAAAAGGGGAGAGGGTGGACGTGCGTTATTGGCCCTGCTGCTGGTTCCCCTTTTTGTTCCGTTTATATTTGTTGCGTCTTTGCTTTCTGCCTTGGTTTTTCCTCCCTTGGTTCTTGCTGCCCTTTTGTGCATTTTCCTTCGCACCTTGAGCGTCAAGAGTCTGTGGGTGTGGGTGGCAAGTTTTACGGGCTTAGGATTTTTTTTGTTCTCTGCGCTAATGTATTTTGGTCATCCTCAACGTTTACCTGAGGATTGGATTTTTACATCTGATATGGCTTTTGCTTCTTTTACCGGAGGCGGTTTTGGTTTTGAGTTATGGCTGTATTACTGGTTTAGCGACCGGCGTGATAAAAGCACGAAACTTAAGGAGCTGGAAGAGAACGAAAAGGGAGTCCTCTAATGAACGATCTGACCAAGGCCTATCTCAAGGCGACGCTGTTTTTTATGCGATCATGATCGGGTCTTTCGCGCTGGCTTGGGGGGCTTTATTGCGCTAGCTTTGACATAGGGGTGCTGTGATGGAGAAAAATAAACCTATTCGGTACGACCCGATCAGCGTGTTTTTTATGTTGATCTATTTCCATGCGACCTCCGTTGTGATCGCCTTGATACTATGCGCCGGGTTTGGCCTTATTCTTAACCTCGTTTTCGGGAGCAGTATAGGTGGCCTTGCTCAAGCTGGTCCCGGCGCGATCTTGGCGTTTCTTTTTTTGCCGGTCACGATCATCGCATCATTTTATGTTGGTGGTGTGGCCTTGTTGATCGGCTATATCGCAAGCCTTTTTCTGCTGAGTACCGGCGAGCTGCGGCGCTGGGTGTGGGTTTCTGTTTTGGGGGGGATCGGGTTGGCATGGGGGCTTGTTTTTGCTTATGGCTCGCGCAACGCGACATTTCCGGATGCATTCAATTTTATTACGCTCATGTGTTTTTTGACGGCGGCGGGCTGCGGCCATCAAATGGCTGATTATGCCAAGACACTTGCAGATCCGGAGTTGCAAGCTTTCCAGCCCCCGAAAAATTACGATTTTAATTTTCATATCC
>JAANMX010000877.1_pt1 | contig 37402 bp, 33 predicted proteins | sample 7279681 | NCBI WGS metagenome assembly JAANMX01 (sample SAMN14094542, study PRJNA606508) | bioreactor metagenome | isolation source: A lab-scale SPAN reactor treating ammonium-rich wastewater day 351 | place: Ireland: Galway | collected 2018-01-01 | reverse complement strand
TGCTTTTATGAATTCGTTGCTGTTTCTTCTATGCAAGGGTCTTTCATTTGACTCCTATTGTCAACTATCTTCGCAACCGTATTTTTCGCATTGCGCCCGGTTGAACTGTCGGAGCAGCCGGTTGTGCAGCCGCTGGGGCTGGCGTCGCCGTCGGCTTGCCGCCGCCGCAGGCGCTCAGGGCGAGTACACTGGTGAGCAAAATAGCGACAAGGGTGAGAAGGTGCTTAGACATTGTGTTGACTCCAAATGGTTGATGGATACGAAATACGAAATAGAGGAATACAGGTGACTGAGGACGACGGACGTACTGTTGCGTTCTTTTGTCCGCCGTCTGCGGTCTGCAGTCTGCCGTCGTCTATGTTTCTTGGCGTAGATAGACCATAAACGAAGCACTGAGCAGGAGAACGATGGGCACGAGCAGTCCGATGAGATTGACGATTTTGAGTTGCAGCACCTCCAGCCAACTATTCTTGGCGAATTCAGTTTTGACGCCCAGCAGAGCAAAGCTGATGCGTTCGTAATGTTTGGTGGGGGATAGTTCCTCCACGCCGTCGCGTATCACTTCGTAGAGGTGGAACTTTTGCAGAGCTGTCGTGGCCTGGGCTTTGCTCATGCCCATACTGGCGAAGAAACCGCCGGGTAGCTGGTTGTCCAGGTCCATTGTGTCGCCGATCTGGGGGAAGATAAAGGCGAAGACCAGCCAGATAATCACCGTCAGCAGCAGCGCCTGGTTGCTGTTGGGCATCCACAGGGCGAAGAACATCGCCAGCAGAAAGAATGTCAGCATATAGAGCCAGGACATTCCCATTGTCAGCGTTACTTTCATCACCGCGTCGCCGCCCAGCCCGACCCCACCGATGACGGCCAGGGCGACGATTGTCGCCGCACCCACGGCCAGGGTCAGGGCGAGCATCAGGCCAGCGTTGCCCAACACTTTGCCCGTCAGCAACTGGTCCCGATAGACCGGACGGGAGAGAATCAGCGACAGCGAACCAGCCCGGCGCTCTTTGTCGATGGTCGTAAAGCCCAGAATCATCGCCATCAGCGCGCCCAGCATAGCCAGATAGTTGATGAATGTCTTGGAGACAGCCAGTGGGTTGAAGGTGGGCATAGGCGGAATATCTGTCTTGCCCAGACTCTTGAGCAGGTCCACCGACTGCTGATATTCGGCCAGCCGGGTGTGGACGGTCGTCGCGCCCAGCCCCACAGCCACCAGGCTCAGGGCTACCAGCATCACCAGCGCCAGGAGAAAGAGCCGGTTGCGCAGGGCGTCGCTGATCTCTTTGCGGGCAATTGTCGTCAGAATCGTGCGGGCTTTGGGCGCGGGATAGATTGTCGGTGTAGCCGATGGGCCCGGTGTTACAATCGGCGGTAGAGAAACACTCACACTTGTAGACATTGGAAACTCCTTTTCAAAATAGGAACGCAGATTGCGCAGATGACGCAGATTTTCGCAGATTGAAGCCGTGCAAACCCGCCTTATCCGTGTCGATCCGTGTCCTTCTTTTTACGCTATCGCCGTCCCTGACGGCGGAAGTAGAGAAAGACACCAGCGACGGCCAGGGCGATGATCAGCCCCGCACCGTAGAGAAAGTTGGGACTCTTCTGCACCCGGACGATTACAGTACCGTCGGCGCTGCTGACCTGATCGCTGCTTACGGTCAACTTCACCGGCTGGTCGATAGCCATCTGGGAGGGCGGAACCAGCACTTTGGCGTGAAAGGCGGTGCTCGCCCCGGCTGCCAGAGAATCGACCTGGGCCGGATCGGTCTGCACAATCCACTTGGCCGGCGTCTGCATCTGTAGAGCCACGTGGGTCAACGGGGCCGCGCCGCTGTTCACAGCGGTCAGGTCAAAGGTGAACTCCTGCCCGCTGAAGACCGATAGATTGAGGGTCTGGCTGGCGATCTGCACCGCGTAGGTATTGGCCACGACCAAATCCAGCGGAATTGTCAGGGCAGTGCCGTCATCCCGGGTGGCGACGAACTGGCCGTTGTAACTCCCTACGGGTGTCTCCCGAGCCGTCTCCACCCGGGCCACAATCTGCTCGGCGCTCTGGGCGGGAATCACAATTTTGTCCATAACCGGCCCGCCCTGGCTGAATGAAATCGTCAGACCGTCGGGCAATCCGCTCAGCGTCGGCGTGTAGGTGTGGCTGGCCGTCGTCTCGTTGTGAATTTCGAGGGTAAAGACGGCTGTCTCGCCCGCCTGCACAGTTTGAGACAGTGCGATCGTGTCGGCCTGGGCTGGCAGACGGCTCGCCAGAAGGATCAGCAGCGCCAGACCGACGGTGATGCCCCGCATCAGCGCTTGTGAAAAGTTCAGTCTCATTCTCATTCCAACACCAGTGTTTCATCGCGTAGGAAGAGGGCATAGGCCAGGGCGCCGAAGAGAACCGACGGCACCAGCAACAGCAGCAGCGTCATCACACTTTGCGTCGCCAGCGCACCGCCGGTCAACCCCGCGCCGTTCGTCGTCGCCTCCAACAGTTGGCTGCCGATGTGGCGCAGATGCCAGGTGGGTGAGAGAAAGTTCAGAGTTTGGGAGAGCGCAGTATCTTGCGGAATCTGGCTGGCGACGCCGGTCACGCTGTTGACGACTGTGCTGTTGACCATCTGCGTATCGGCCATTTGTGGCAGCACAAAACTGAACACTACCCACAGCACCAGAGAGATCAGAAAGACCTGGGACGCGCTGGGCAGTTTGACGCTCAGCATCAGGGATACGCTTAGAAAGATGAGCATATAGGCGAAAGCCATGAGTACGAATGTGAAGAGGCGGCCCACTTCGCCCATTGTGGGCCAGATGCCACCGACCAGCACCAGCAGCAGCAGATTGAAGACGAAGGCCAGCCCCAGCAGCAGGCCGATGACCGCGGCACCGCCCAGCAGTTTGCCTGTGAGCAGGCGGTCACGGAAGACCGGGCGAGAGAGGATCAGCTTCAGACCGCCCGATTCCTTCTCTTCGATCAGGCTGTTGTAACCGAGAATGACGGCTAAAATCGCCCCAATGATCGCCACGTATTCGCTCAAATTGGAGAGAATCGTCAATGTGTGAATCTGTGGCGGCGCAGGCAGGGCACTGTTTCCGGCTGCGGTCAGGGAGACGACCAATTCGTTGTAGAGGCGCATCTCCGCGTGTTTGGTCGTGCTGCCAATCCAGACCGACAGGATGGACATACCCAGAAAGAGCAGGGCAATTGTCACAAACAGGCGGTTGCGGAAGACACTCTGAAACTCCTTGCGGGCGATAACCAGAACTGTGTTCATAGGGTTTCTTTCTTTGTGACTAAAGTGCAAAAAGAACACGGATGGACACGGATAGAATGGATTCACACGGATTGAATCTGTGGAAATCGGCGGTTTCTGTCGGGTGTCCTCCGGGCGTTGCGTTCCACTTTCCATCTACCGTCAGGCTGGGACTACGGCCTTCTGCTGCTCGTTGTAGTGCAGATAGACATCTTCCAGCGAAGCGGCGTCGGGGAAATGGGCCATGACGTTCGCCAAGCTGTCGGCCATCACCAGATGGCCGTGGTTCATAATGCCGATACTGGTACAAATTTTGGTCACTTCGCTCAGTTCGTGGGTGTTCATAAAAATCGTGATGCCGAATTCCCGGTTGAGCAGGCCAATCAGTTCTCGAATCTCCCGCTTGCCTTCCGGGTCCAGACCAGAAGATGGCTCGTCCAGAAAGAGGACGCTGGGCTGGTGGAGCAGAGCCTGGGCAATGCCGATGCGCTGGCGCATCCCTTTGGAAAGTCCACCCACCCGTCGCTCCCGCCATTCGGGGTGTCCCAGAAGCGTCATCACTTCCTGGATACGCTGGGGAATGTTGGTCACACCGGAGAGAGCGGCGAAGTAGCCCAGGTTCTCCTCTACAGTCAGATCGTTGTAGAGGCGGACCTGTTCTGGTACGTAGCCGACCTGCTGGCGGACGGCCAGGTTCTGCTTCACCACGTCCAGCCCTAGTACCTGCGCCGAACCCGACGTGGGCAGCAGCAGTGTGGTCAGCATACTGATAGTGGTTGTTTTGCCGGCGCCGTTGTGGCCCAGGAAACCGAAAATTTCGCCCTGGGCCACGCTCAACGTCAGTTTGTCTACGGCAATGAATGTTGCGTAGGCTCGTGTCAGGGCGTCGGTCTGAATCGCCGATGTAGTTTGCATTCCGCCTCTCCTTCCTTATCTGTACGGTCTTGTGGCTGCGTTGGCAGCATCGATTGGTGTAACAAAAATCATTCAACGCCGCTTTGGTTAAGCCTTGTTTAAATGGGACAAGTGACAGGCGGGCACAGAGACCCACTCCTCCCCCTTGCGAAGATAGGATAGGAGCGCAAAAACCGGGCTGTTTAGAATGAGAGAACTCTCATTTTGGATTCATGCTGCTCTCATACAGGGGCGCTATTCTATGGGCAAGCTGGCAGACAGAGAGGCCAGCAAGTGAACCAGAATCGCACGGCGATTCCCAATCCAAAGGAGAGTTCCAATGTTGAAGCAGATGAAGAACAAAGTCTATCTGAGTGCCGCCGCCGCAGGGCTTCTGCTAGGCGGCCTGGGTACAACCGCCTTTATCGGCCACGCCCAGACGACCAACCCGCCCGCCCCGGCGCCCGCTGTCCAGCAACAGCAGGAAGACGGCGACACCACCCAGGACCCCAGCTACACGGGTAGCATCCTGGTGGACGAGAAGGCAACAGACGGCATGAGCGAGGCCGACGAAGCCGCTGCCCTCCAGGGCCAGGCCAAGATCACCGCCGCCGAGGCCGAAGCCGCCGCCCTGGCTGCCAATCCAGGGACGAAGGTAGTCAAGAGTGAACTGGACAACGAGAACGGTGTGCTGGTCTACAGCGTAGAACTGGACAACGGGATGGATGTGAAGGTCGATGCAGGCAACGCCGCCGTCCTCTACACCGACCAGGACGACGATGGCTCTGAAGTGGATGAGGCCGACGAGAGTGAGAATGAACAGGCCGAAGCCAATGACACCGACGACGTCCAGGACGAGCACGAAGACGGCGACCAGGACGATGCCCAGGAGGAGAGTGCGGGCCAGCCGGACGACGCCACCGAAGTCCCAGGCACTGAGGACGCCGCAGGCAAGTAGGATAGCGCCCAACGAACTGAAGATTTGCTAGAGGGAGAGGCCGGTGTCTGTACAGACACCGGCCTCTCTGCGCGTCATAGCACCTTTTTCAGGCGCGCCTTTTCTGTTACCATTCGGAAGAACCCATCCTCCTTTAATCTTCTTTTAATCTTTTTGAGTTTGAATAGAACCAGAATATGGAACAAGTAGAACGAGAATCTGTATCGACACAATCGGTGTATTGTTACGATACGATCTTCACTTCTGACAGGTGGATAGAATTTATGGAAAGTATGTGTAACCAATTTCGTTTCCCAACGCGTAGACGAGCGCTCCTCCGGATGTTGCGCGTCTGGCTGCCAGCCATCGTCTTGCTGCTTGGGGCAACAGCCGTCTTCCTCGATCTGGCCGGCGATGTCTGGCTGCAGGAAGGTTTTGTCTGGGATCGGCCCCTGATGCTGGCCGTCCACAACCTCAGCGCGCCCTGGCTGGATTGGACGATGCTTGGGATCACCCAGTTGGGAACCTATGGCGTCGCTCTGGCGCTGTTGGGGGTCTCCTGGTGGCTCTGGCGGCAAGTAGACCCCTGGACGATCTGGGCCTTGTGGTTCAGCTTGGGCGGTGCAACGGCCATCAATACAGTGCTTAAGTGGCTTTTCGGCCGGCCCCGGCCCTCTGTCTTCCCGCCACTGAGCGTGGAAACCAGCTACAGCTTTCCCAGCGGCCATACAATTGCCGCGGCTGCTTTCTATGGCTTTCTGGCCCTCTATTTGTGGCAGCATCGAAGGCCACTTTGGGGGTTTCTGATTGGGTTGATCGTTCCTCTGGTCGCCTTCAGCCGGATTTATCTGGGGGTACACTACCCCAGCGATGTGCTGGGCGCGCTGGCGCTGGGCACGATTTGGCTGACTGTCGCCTGGCGTTTGTATCGCCATTTCCGGCCAAACGTGCCGATTGCCGAAAGCCCAGGGGCGCGGCCTTTTCAGCCGAGCGCTCCCAAAAACCAGGAGACAATCTATTCATGAACTGGGACTACTGGCTGCAGATTCTTGGATATCCGTTGGTCGCCCTGGGCATCGGCCTGGAAAGTATGGGGCTCCCCACCCCAGGCGAGACACTGCTTTTGCTGGGCGGGGCGCTGGCCGCCAATGGCAAGCTGAACATCTATTTTGTGATCGCCAGCGCGGCCCTGGGCGCGATTCTGGGCGACAATTTGGGGTATTTCCTGGGACGACGACACGGCAGGGCCATCCTGAGCCGCTTTGTCGAATTCGACGAGACGAAACTGGCCCAGAGTGAGGACTTTTTCAAGCGTCATGGACCCAAAGCTGTCTTTCTCGCCCGGTTTATTCCTATTGTGCGTATGTTTGCGGCTGTACTGGCCGGGATTAATCACATGCCTACACGCACATTCACCTTCTACAACGCGGCAGGTGGCGTCGTGTGGGCGGTTTTGATGGGCAGTCTGGGCTACTTCTTTGGACAAAACCTGCCTCTCATCGAACGCTGGATCAAAGCGGTGGGAGCGGTCATTGTTGTGCTGGCCCTGACAGCCGCTTTCCTGTTCTGGCTCAACCGACGCTGGCAGGCCGGGACAGACTCCTTGCGGGGCAGTTTGCTGGGCCGACTGATCCTGGGCTGGCAGAGAGGACAGCGCTGGGTTCTGTCCCAGGGCATCCGGGTGGGCATTGGGATTTATATCGGACTGCTGGGGGCCAGCGGCTGGCTGTTCGGCCAGTTGGTGGACGCCATCCTGGAACGGGACCCGGTGCTGGCCCAGTTGGATCGGGCTTTTACGCCCTGGCTGCGCGCCGGCGCCAACGAAGTTTCCTCCTGGCTGGAATGGCTCATCTGGTTAACGGATGTACGAATTCTGCTGGGAGGGGCTCTGCTCCTCTTTCTGTGGCTGTTGTGGCCGGGCAGAGAGAAGAGGCCAGCGTCAACCTGGCGCAGCCCTCTTGCCGCCTGGCTCACCCTAATCAATGGTCTGGGAACGCTGGCTGTGGCGCTGGCCTTGCAGGTTTGGCTGCAAAGACCCGCACCAGCAGAGGCAGACCTGCTGTGGTGGACCAGCGGCTACAGCTTCCCGGATCTGCCGGCCATGCTCTCCTTGGCTGTCTATGGCTGGCTGGCCTATCTGTTGTCGCGTCAACGGAGCTGGGGAGAGCAGGTGAACATCTATACAATTGCTACTTTCGCGGTATTGGCCGGCGGCATTCTTACGCTCTTTCTGGGTCTGGCGCTGCCGTCGGATATTGTGGGGGGCTGGACCCTCGGTCTGCTTTGGGTCAGCATCCCCGTGGGGATTCTGCGCTGGCGATCCCACCAGGAACCATCTCAGAATGTCGTATCCGAAGTGGCTTGATGACAGGACAGACTCTGGGGCAGAGAAAACCCAGAATTTGGAGGTAATGCAATGCGTGTATTGATTGTCGAAGATGAACATAAGATCGCGGCTTTTATCAAACGTGGGCTGGAGGAAAATGCCTACGCCGTCGATGTGGCCTACGACGGAGAAGAAGGCTACGAATGGGCGCAGAACTTCCCCTACGACATTATCATTCTGGATGTGATGCTGCCTAAACTGGATGGGGTTGCCCTGTGCAAACGGCTGCGGGCCAAAGGTGGGAACGCAAGCGTATTGATGCTGACGGCCAAAGACGCGGTGGAGGATCGGGTGGCGGGACTGGACGCCGGTGCCGACGATTATCTGGTCAAACCCTTTGCCTTCCAGGAGTTGCTGGCCCGACTGCGGGCATTGCGCCGGCGGGGAGGTGACCAGCGAACCACCCAGTTGCGCGTGGCCGATCTGACCCTCGATCTGGTCACCCATCTGGCCGAGCGCGACGATCAGAGTATTGATCTGACAACCAAGGAATTCGCCCTGCTGGAATTGTTCATGCGCCATCCCAATCAGATACTCAGCCGCACGGTAATCGCGGAGCACGTCTGGGACTATGACTTCTACAGTCAGTCGAATATTGTGGATGTCTATGTACGCTATCTACGCAAAAAAATCGACGATCCCTTTGATGAAAAATTGATCCAGACCGTGCGCGGCGCGGGCTATCGCCTGGCAGAAGGCAGCTATGGCTAGAACACTACGCGTCCGTATGGCCTTGCTCGCTGCCGGGTTGATGTTCGGCGTAATGCTCCTTTTGGGAGGATTTCTCTATCTAAGCCTGCGCCTTGAGTTGCTGCGCGCAGTCGATAGTGGATTGCGCCTGAGCGCCGACCAGCTAGTCTCCACAGTGGAAAACGAGAATGGAAGTCTGCGTTTTGCGCGCGGGGATGTTGCCGGTGCCCAACTCAGCAGCGAGGATGACCTGCTCCGTCTCGTGACATTGGATGGCATGACCGTCGACCAGCGCGGTCAACCCCACCTTCCACTCCTTCCCGCCTCTCTGGCAGGCGAAGGAGGAACCTTTACTGTGACCGAGGACGACGGGCAGGCGGAGCAGCAGAATGGAGAGGGAGACGGACAACACGACTCTGGGGGAAGCTATCGCCTGATTAGCGTACCCGTCCCCTTGAGCGGACAAACCGCCGCTTATCTGCAGGTGGCCCGGTCGATGGAACCGATCGATGAGGCGCTCAATGCGTTGCTGGTATTACTCCTTTTCAGTGGCCCAATTGTGATGCTGCTGGCCCTGGCCGGTGGCTACTGGCTGGCTGGCCGCACCCTGGCCCCCATCGAACGTCTGCGCCAGGAGGCAGCCGCTATCAGCGCTTCTACGGTGGAGCAGCGGGAGTCTCTGAGTAATCATCTCCCGGATGACGAGGTAGGGCGTCTGGCGCGCACGTTTGATGATATGCTGACCCGACTGGCTACCAGCTTTCAGCGCCAGCGCCGTTTCACCGCCGATGCCTCCCACGAACTGCGTACACCCCTTTCCATTCTGCGGGGAGAGGTGGATGTGGCGCTAGAGAAGCCCCGCTCACCAGCTATCTACGTTGAAACACTGCATTCGATTCAGGCAGAAGTGGAGCGAATGAGCCGACTGGTCTCCGATCTGCTCGTCCTTTCCCGGCGCGACAATGACCAGCTTGTGCTTCAGAAGGCGTCTGTGGACATCAGCGAGTTGCTCAGGAATCTGACCGCTCAGGTTTCCGAACAGAATGAAGCCGAGGGAATGAGCTTTACATCTGACCTACCCGCCAGATTGCTTTTGTGTGCTGATTTGGATCGCCTTATACAATTGTTTCTCAATTTGCTGGACAACGTTATGGCCCATGCGCCGGGAAGCCAGGTCAGCATTACCGCATCGGGCAGCGGGAATTGGGTTCATGTCCAGGTGGCTGACACAGGACCAGGCATCCCTCCTGAGCATCTGCCTCATATTTTCGAGCGCTTTTATCGGGTGGACCCGGCGCGCAGCCGGGCGCGGGGCGGCAGCGGCCTGGGACTGGCGATTGCCAAAGAGATAGCCCTGGCCCACGGCGGAGACATTGACGTCTCCAGCCCTGCCGGCGGGGGTACTGTTTTCGTAGTGAATCTGCCGCTGGCAGCGGATGAATGTAGCCCGCAGGGGCGCGAAATCCAGGGGTAATTATCCATTGGGAGGTGTGCATTGAACACAATTTCGTCGTTGCCCTGGTGGGGTTTCGCCCTGTTGTCGGCCTTTTTTGCCGCGCTCACAACCATCTTCGCCAAGCTGGGCGTGGAGGGTGTCAGTTCCAACCTGGCCACCGCCATCCGCACAGTCGTGATTCTGATTCTCGCCTGGGGCATCGTGGCCGCTACGGGGGAGATTCGCTCCGTAGGCCAGCTTGCGCCCCGCACCTGGTTTTGGCTGGTGCTTTCGGCACTGGCGACCGGTCTGTCCTGGCTGGCTTATTTTCGCGCATTGCAGATGGGCAACGCCTCTTTCGTGGCGCCCATCGACAAATCCAGCCTGGCGATGATTCTGGTGCTGTCCGCGCTGTTTCTCCACGAGCCGCTGACGTGGAAAACTGTGCTGGGCACTTTAGCAATCTTGGCCGGCACACTGCTCTTTATTCTGTAGATTCAATCCATTCGTCGTCCTATGACTGAACTTTTCTCCTTTAACGCGGCTCAACAGTGGGCAACAGATATGATGGGCGGATTCGGTATCTGGGGGTATCTGCTTTTGGCCCTCCTCGTGGCCTTGGAGGGACCGATGGCTACATTGGCCGGTGCGGCCGCAGTTTCGATGGGGGCCATGCATTTGCCGGGAGTCTTTGGGGCTGCTGTGATTGGCAACCTGTGCGCAGACTCCCTCTGGTATGGCGTAGGACGGCTGGGGAAGACCCGCTGGCTTTTGCACTTTGGCAACCGCTTTGGAGTCTCGCCGGAAAAGATGGACAAGATGCAGGAGCGGCTGCACACCCATGCGTCTCAGTGGATTTTCGTGGCCAAGTTGACAGCCGGCTTGATGATTCCTACGCTGGTCGTGGCCGGTTTACTTAAGATTCCCTGTCGGCGATGGTTTCCCGCTGTCTTCGCCGGCGAGATGATTTGGAGCACTATCTTGATCCTTCTGGGCTATTTTGCTACGGGCTATTTGATCCAGATCGCCAAAGGATTCGAGATGTTCGCGGTCGGCAGCGCTCTGCTTGTGGTCGCTGGGATGATCTTCTGGCTGCGGCCCAGAATGCTTGCGCGCATGCGGCCCGTGGAGGATCGGAACGAAGCAAAACCTATCGAGTAAATCAACTCTCTATCATTGAAAGCAAGGATTCGATGCGCATTCTAACCGCCACAAACACCTATTCGCCTGCCGCCAATGGACAGGCCGTCTTTGTTCATAGTCTGGCCGAAGGTCTGGCAACAAGAGGGCAAACAGTGCTTGTTGCCACCCCATCTGAGTATGGAACGCCTAAGTCAAGCTTTGCCTCGACAGGGGTTCAGCTTAAAGCGATACATTCGATCCCCCTGACCCTCTGGCATCCGGATGCGCGTGTGACTGTGACCAACCGCCACGCTGCCAAAGACCTGATGCGTAGGTTTCGACCAGATGTGGTACACATTCACGATCACTATCCCTTGTGTCGGGCGTTTGCCCAGGAAGCACACCGCCTGCACATTCCGCTGGTCGCGACAAATCATTTTTTGCCGGACAATCTCTCCCCCTACTTGCCGGGATGGCTACACTTTGCGCCGCTGTACCGTTGGGTGTTGTGGCGTTGGATGGTAGATGTGTACCGATTGGCCGATGTGGTCACTGTGCAATCGGCAAGCGCCGCGGTCATCTTGCGCGGCCAGGGATTAGGCCAACCGATGCAGGCTATATCGTGCGGTGTCAATACGCGGAGGTTCGCGCCGATGGCTGACCTGGATCGAGAAGCTGTACGTATGCGCCTGGGGCTGCCATTGGGAAAGACGCTTGCACTCTTTGTCGGACGGCTGGACAGAGAAAAGCGGTTGGATGTATTGCTGCGCGGGTTGGCGTGCATCCAGCGAACAGACATTCACCTGGCCATTGCCGGGCAGGGTGCCGCGGCTCAGGAACTTCGGGAGCTAGCTCAACGGCTAGGGCTGGAGGCGAAAGTCCATTTTCTTGGGCATGTGTCGGACAACGATCTCCCACTGCTGCTGAACTGTGCCGATATCTTTGCCATGCCCAGCGATGCCGAACTGTTGAGCATTGCCACCCTGGAGGCCATGGCGTCCGGCAAACCGATTCTGGCCGCCCAGGCCCAGGCTCTCCCCGAACTGGTGACCGACGGGGAGAATGGTCTGCTCTTTTGTCCGGGGGATGTCCAGGACGCGGCCCGCGCTCTGGAAAGGTTTGCCGGACAGCCGAACCACTGGGCGGCCATGGGGGCAGCCAGCCGTCGACGAGCAGAACAGCATAGCCACGAAGAGGTACTCCGCAGCTATGAATGTCTCTATGACTCGATGCAAGCCCAATCAAATTGGAATGATGCGGTGAATGATACAGCAGAAAGCAGATGGTTGCCCGGTAAGCCAACTTTATCAAGGGTGACAATACAGGCGATGCCAGTACGACTTCAGAAAGGAAGCAGTGTTTTCTATGGCGAGATTTAAGTTTCCCCATCCATTCGAGCACAGTCATCCACCCGTGCGAGATATCAACGCTCTGTACGACGAGCGTCTTACCTTTGGTCAGCGCGCCGCGGATACGATTGCCCGGGTTGTAGGCTCCTGGCGTTTTATCATTATCCAGTCTGCCCTGCTGGTAGTCTGGGTGATTCTCAATCTGACAGCATCGATTCTGCATTGGGATCCCTATCCGTTTATCCTGATGAATTTGCTTCTCTCCCTGCAGGCGGCCTACACAGCGCCAATGATTATGATGAGCCAAAACCGCCAGGCTGCCCGCGACCGGATGGATGAGATTGCCGCTACAGTGCAAAGAGTGGATAGGTAGCCAAGCAGAGTACGCACCTGTCCCAACCAGCGGCTGACCATTCAGGCAGTTTGCCTGCCAACCCCAAAAATGTATTTGATGACAAACACTGCTACAAAAGGAAAGTGACTGTGATTCGACGCTTACTCCTGTGGATCATTCTCATTGTCGGCCTGTGGATCGCGATTAGCCGCTTCACAGAACTGCAACATTTACTCTCGACATTGTCCGGCGGCCGCTGGCAATGGATTCTTGTGGCCGTGGGGATACAGGTGTGCTACTACACCGCTTTCGCATCTCTGTACCAGGTTGCGTTTTCATTGGTGGGGGTGCAAGCGCGCCTGAAAGATGTGCTCCCCGTTCTGCTGGCCTCGATCTTCGTCAATGTGGCGGCACCAACGGGAGGCACTGCCGGTAACGCTTTGTTCATCGACGACGCTGCACAGAGGGGCCAGTCTTCGACGCGCGCGGCAGTAGGAACGCTCTTGGCTTTGCTGGCAGACTACGGCGTCTTCGCACTAATTTTACTGGTGGGCCTGATCTATCTCTTTTTCACCCATACCCTTCAGACCTATGAGTTAGTGACTGCCGCCATCCTGTGGTTGTTGGTTGCCCTGATGGCTGGGATTGTGTGGCTGGGTTTTCGCCAACCTGCCCAGCTGGCCCGACTGCTTGGCTGGGGAGAACGAACGACCAATGAGTTGAGTGAAAGGATAGCGCGTAGACCTTTACTGCGGGACGGTTGGGCCGCAGAGACAACCCAGGAATTCACCCTGGCTAGCGACGCTCTTCGCGCCAGGCCCCAAGGGGTGTTCCATCTTCTGCTCGTTTCCTTTCTGGCCCACGCCTTGGATATAGCCACGATCTATGCGCTCTTTCTGGCCTTTCTGGGCCCGGTCGGGTTGGGGCCGTTGGTAGCGGGCTATGCCATGGGGGTTCTCTTCTGGATTGTGTCCATTACACCCCAGGGCATTGGAATTGTGGAAGGGGTGATGGCCCTGGTCTTCACATCTCTGGGGCTGGCGTCCGGGCCGGCAACGGTAGTGGCCCTGGCTTTCCGGGGGCTCAGCTTCTGGTTGCCGTTGTTGATTGGCTTCTTTGTGCTCCGGCGACTGCGCACATTTGCCCCTCAACGCCAGGTGCAACAGGAGGTATGGAGTGTGCGCCTGGCCGCCCTGGGCGTGGCAGCAATTGGTCTGATCAATCTGATCTCCGCCGTCATGCCGGGCCTGTCGTCCCGGTTGCAGTTTCTGGCTGAATACATTCCTATCGAAGCCGTTAATGGCGCTCGGCTGGCGTCTGCGGTTCTGGGCTTTGTGCTAGTGGTTCTGTCCACCCATTTATGGCGGCGCAAGCGCTTGGCATGGTTGCTCGCCACAGGTATGCTCACCTTCTCCGCTGCGGGCCACCTTTTGAAAGGGCTGGACTTTGAAGAAGCCGCCCTGGCGCTGTTTGGGGTTGTTTGGCTGTGGTCGGCCCGGCATCATTTCCACGCCCGCTCCGATGCGCCTTCCATCTGGCATGGCATGCGACTTTTGGCCGGTTCTGCCCTGTTCACGTTGGCCTATGGCGCGTTGGGCTTTTACCTGCTGGATCGGCACTATCGGGTGAACTATGACCTGTGGGGTGCTGTGCGACAGACAGTTGTGATGTTCACCCAGTTTTATGATCCGGGTTTGCATCCTGTCACCGGCTTTGGCCTCTATTTTGCCAATTCAATTTACGGGATTGGAGGCGCAACCGCGCTCTACGCGCTCTTCGCTCTGCTGCGGCCGGTGGTGGTGCGCGGCGGTGCAAAAGCCAGCGAACGCGCGACCGCACAGACAGTGATCGAGAAGTATGGGCGATCCTCCCTGGCGCGTCTGCTTCTGCTGCCAGACAAAGTATACTTTGCCGCCTCCGCTTCGATAATCGGGTATGTCGTGAAGGGGCGGGGCGCGCTGGCCTTGGGCGATCCGGTTGGCCCGGCTGAGGACATACCCGCAGCGATTGCCGCGTTTCAAAATCTCTGCGCCCAAAATGATTGGACACCGGCCTTTTTTCAAGTGTTGCCAGACTATTTGCCGACCTATGAACAGGCCGGTCTGGACGTTCTCTGTCTGGGGCACGAAGCCATTGTCGACTTGCAGACCTTCAGCCTGGAAGGCAGGAGCAACAAGCATCTGCGCAACGCCGTGAATCGGCTCACGCGACAGGGGTACGGAGCAGTTCTGCACGAAGCACCCCACTCCGATGAGTTATTACAGCAATTGCGACAGGTGAGCGATGCCTGGCTCACGATGGCGCACGGGCGCGAGAAGCGCTTTTCTCTGGGTTGGTTCGATGAGGAATACTTGTCGACTTGCCCGGTGATGGCAATTCACAACGAGGATGGCGAAATTACTTCCTTCGCGAATATCCTCACCGAATACCAGGCCAATGAAGTCACGCTTGATCTTATGCGCCGCCTACCGGAAGTGGAAAATGGCACGATGGATTTTCTCTTTCTATCTCTCTTTCAGTGGGCCAAAGAACAAGGGTACGCCGGCTTCAACCTGGGGATGAGTCCTCTGGCCGGGGTGGGCGAACAGAGCGACGATCCTGCTCTGGAGCGCGCCATTCATTTCATTTACGAAAATCTGAATCAATTCTACAATTTTAAAGGTCTGCACGAGTTCAAGGAAAAGTTCAACCCCACCTGGTCGCCGCGTTATCTTATCTATCCCGGCCCAGCGCGCCTGATGACTATCGCCTATGCTCTCAATCGAGCCAGTGCGGGCGACAGATTTGTGATCGACACACTTCAGGATATGATGGCCCTGGCTTCCCGGCGCTTGCGCGCCGCCTGGCCAAGACGGGGTGACAGGTATCAGCCACAGAAGGGGGCAGAATGACACAGGCGCAATCCAGCAGAGAGCCAGAGCAGCATCCTGCCATATGGCAACGACTGCTGCACAAACAGTCCCGCATCACCAATGTCAATAAGGAACATGAGGAGAGTTTGAGCCGCCTGGAACGACTTGCCTTGTGGATTACAACCCACGTAGGAACAATGGGCTTTTTCCTCGTTATCCTAACCTGGACCATTCTTTGGCTGTCCTGGAACTTTCTGGCCCCCAAGCCACTTCAGTTCGATCCGCCGACGGCCTTTGTCTTCTGGCTCTTTATTTCCAATATGATCCAGATTCTATTGATGCCGCTGATTATGGTAGGGCAGAATCTGCAAGGGCGCCACGCGGAGCTGCGCGCGGAGAGCGATTTTGCCGTAAATGTTCGCGCCGAACAGGAAATCGCGCTTCTGTTCTCCATGCTACAGGAACAACAGAATCTACTGACTGCAATTGCGGAACATCTCAACATCGATCTCCCTCAAGCGCGTACAGAGGATTAGGAAAATCGTTATCGTATCGTTTGCCCACTCCTGGCGCTGTTTCATTCAGCATGTGCGCAGGACACTGAATGAAAGAAAACAATGCAAAACTTTGAAGATCCATCTCTCATCGCTGCGATCGAGGCAGCAAGCGCCGACGGCACTACACTCCCGATACAGGTTGATGCCCGTCGAACTGTATTGACCGAAGTCTTTTTTGACAGCAACCCGCGATGGTTCCAACCCTTTGCCGTGATGCTCGCCATTGCGGCCGGCGTCGCCTCAATAGGGCTTTCGCAAAACTCAGCAGCCACAGTGATTGGAGCGATGATCATTGCGCCTCTCGGATCACCGATTGTCTCGCTGGGCGGTGCAATTGCGTTGGGCTGGACGCGGGAAATACTGCGCATGTTAGGCTTCATTGTGCTGGGCGCGCTTGCTGTTATTGCGGTTGGCTATGTGATTGGGCTGTTTTTGCCGACGGCAATGCCGACCGATCAGCTTCTGGCACGCACCGATCCAGACCTGCGAGACCTGGGCGTGGCGATATTGGCCGGTGCAGCCGGCGCGTATGCCCGGACACGCAAGGAACTGTCCTCGGTGCTGGTGGGCGTGGCAATTGCCGTAGCCCTTGTGCCGCCACTTTGTGCTGTCGGTCTGCTCTTGGAAGATGGACGACCGCTGCTTGCCCAGGGCGCGTTGCTGCTCTTTGCAGCCAATCTGGTTGGCATTACACTGGCCGTGTCGGTGGTCATGCTCGTGGTTGGCTATGCGCCGCGACCGCGTATGCCGCGCAGCCGACTGGGTCAAGTTCTGGCAATTGTCTTGATTGTCGGCACGATAGTAGTTGCCACACCTCTTTACGAATCGTATGTGCTCCTCAGTAGCCGAGCCGTCCGTCTGGCTACGGTAAACCGTGCGGTGGTATCGGTTTTAGGGCCAGGGAGTAGCGTAGTCGTTCAAGGGGTCTATCTGACTGGCGATGGTGTGGAGGTAGACATTGCCAAGGGTGGAGCGCAGTTCGATGCAGCAGGGCTAACCCAAAGGCTAATGATGGCCCTCGGCTCGGACACTCCGGTCACTGTCAAGACCCAGTGAGGCACAGTCTGCAAGTATAGTCGAACGTCTTGCAACCGATTGATTGGTTACCCAGAGGAGAAGTTCCTATGAACGCACCCGGTTGGCCTGGCATTCAACCGCGATGGACATCCAGCGCCAAGAGCGGTGTGGGCACAGCCCGCAACCCGCTGAGCAAAGTCTGGTTTACCATCAGCCACGGCATTCTCGACGAAATTTACTACCCCCGGGTGGACTCTGCCTGCACCCGTGACCTGGGCCTGATCGTGACCGATGGCCGGGACTATTTTTCCGAAGAGAAGCGCGACGCCGAATCCCAGGTGCGCCATCTGGCGGTCGGCGTGCCCGGCTATGGATTGGTCAACCGGGCGAAGGATGGGCGCTATCGCATCGAAAAGGAGATCATCAGTGACCCACAGCGGAATGTCGTACTCCAGCGGGTGCGTTTTGTTCCCCTGGTGGGCGCGCTGGAAGACTACCGGCTCTATGTGCTGCTCGCACCCCACCTGGGCAACCGGGGGGCCAACAACAGCGCCTGGCTGGGCGAAAGCAAAGGCGCGCCGGTTCTCTATGCCCAACGGGAGGGCGCGGCCGCGCTGGCCCTGCTCTCCTCGGTTGGTTGGCAGGCGCGTTCGGTGGGCTACGTGGGGGTCTCCGACGGCTGGCAGGATTTGTCCCAGCACAAGCAGCTTAGCTGGTTCTATGACAGCGCGGACAACGGCAATGTGGCGTTGGTGGGCGAGATCGATCTGGCGGCCTGTGGCGGCGAATTTGTCCTGGCTCTGGGCTTTGACCAGCAGGCATTTTCCGCCGCGCATCACGCCCGCATCAGCCTGCTCAAGGGTTTTGACGCGGCCCGGGCCGCGTTCATTGCCGAATGGCAGCGCTGGCAGTCGGGTCTGCTCGATCTTTCGGCATCTGCGCGGCCGGACAGCTCGGCCACCGATCTCTACCGCATCAGCACAGCCGTCCTGCGCACCCACGAGGACAAGCTGTTTCGCGGTGGCCTGATTGCCAGCCTCTCCATTCCCTGGGGGGCCAGCAAAGGGGACGACGATCTGGGTGGCTACCATCTGGTCTGGACGAGGGATATGGTGGAATCGGTGGGCGGTCTGCTGGCTGCGGGCGCGCAGGATGAGGTGATTCGTGTCCTGCGCTATCTGATGGCGACGCAAGAATCTGACGGGCACTGGCCCCAGAATATGTGGTTGGACGGCACGGCCTATTGGGGCGGCGTCCAGTTGGATGAGGCGGCTTTCCCCATTCTGCTCGTCGGCTACGCCCGCCGGGACGGATTGCTGGACGCCGAGGCACTCCACGACGTGTGGCCGCTGGTGCGTCGGGCCGCCGGTTTTGTGGCCCGCACAGGCCCCGTCACCCAGCAGGACCGCTGGGAGGAGGACGGGGGCTACTCCCCCTTCACCCTGGCCGTTGCCATTAGCGGCCTCCTCGTCGCTGCGGATGTCGCCGAAACCGAAGAGGAGCAGACCCTTGCCCAGGACCTGCGCCTGATAGCTGACAATTGGAACAGCAATATCGAGCGCTGGACCCATGCCAGCGGGAGCGACCTGGCCCGCGCCTATGGCGTGGATGGCTATTACGTACGCATCGGGGCCGAGGATGACCAGGACGAACTGGCCCCCACCGCGGGCTGGGTCGCCATCAAGAATCGGCCAATGAACCACAGCGGCGCGATTGCGGCTCAGATTGTCAGCCCGGATGCCCTGGCGCTGGTTCGCTTTGGCCTGCGATCCGCCATTGACCCGCGCATCCTCAATACGGTGAAGGTCATCGATGGCGAACTCAAAAAGGAACTGCCGGGGGGACCGGCCTGGTATCGCTACAACGAGGATGGCTACGGCGAGCACGAGGATGGCCGGGCCTATGACGGCACGGGTATCGGGCGTCCCTGGCCGTTGTTGACGGGCGAGCGCGCCCACTACGAGATCGCTGCGGGCAACCTGACTGAAGCCCGGAGTCTACTGGCTGCATTGGAAAGTTTCGCCAATGAGGGAGGGCTGCTCCCGGAACAGGTGTGGGACACGGATGATATTCCCGGCCACGAACTCTTTTTGGGGCGGCCCACCGGTTCGGCCATGCCTCTGGTCTGGGCACACGCGGAATATGTCAAGCTGCGCCATTCCCTGCACAGCGGGGCTGTCTTCGATATGCCTTCCCAAACAGTGCAGCGCTATCAGGTGCAGAAAATCCAGTCGTCATCGACAATCTGGCGCTTCAACCACAAATGCCGCACAATGCCTGCTGGCAACGCCCTGCGCCTTGAGTTGCCCAACCCAGCGACGGTGCGGTGGAGCGGCGACAGTTGGCAGACGACCCAGGAAATGGCAACCCGGGATACGGGCCTGGGGCTGCACATGGCAGATTTGGTGACGACCGATTTGATGCCGGGGACGCAGATTTGCTTCACTTTCTACTGGACCGGGGCTGCCCAATGGGAGGGCGTCGACTATACGGTCGAGGTCGCGTCGGCGTAAACAGCTCTTTCTGGAATGGGCAATGAAATTCAGAACGAAAACCAGCGGGGGGCGGGATGAGCATTGACACTTCGATCTTCGGGCCGGCATCTCCAGGCGCAGAAGCAATTCTGCGTCTCTTTGGCACGCTCACCCTCTTTTCGGCGCTGATCTTTGCCATTGTCCTGGGGGTGACGCTCTACAGCGTCATCCGCTTTCGGGCCAAACCGGGCCAGGGCGAACCCCGCCAGGTCTTCGGCCACACCCGGCTGGAGATTCTGTGGACGGTAGCCCCCACCGCGCTGATTCTTGTGATCGGCGTTCTCTCCTTCAACACCCTGCGGGTGGTAGACCCGGCCCGGGACGGTCAGCCGCCGGAACTCATCCTCACCGGCCACCAGTGGTGGTGGGAGGTCAGGTATCCTCAGGCCGGGTTTGTCACTGCCAATGAAATCCATATTCCGGTAGGGCAGCCGGTCTGGATTCAGCTTGAATCGGCGGATGTGATCCACGATTTCTGGGTGCCCAAACTGGGACGCAAAATGGACGCCGTGCCGGGCCGCTCCAATTATCTGCGGCTGGAAGCGGACGCGCCGGGCGTCTATGTGGGCGCGTGCGCCGAGTTTTGCGGCATGCAGCACGCCTGGATGCGCCTGCGGGTGATTGCCCAGACGCCGGGGGAATACGCAGCCTGGCAGCAGGCGCAAGCAGCGATTCCGCCCCCGCCAACAGAAACCGTAGCTCTGCAAGGGGCCAAACGCTTTCAGGAATTGACTTGCGTCAACTGCCACGCCATCCGCGGCACTGGCGCTCAGGCCAATGCCGGCCCCGATCTCACCCACATCGCCAGCCGCCAGACATTGGGCGCGGGCGTGCTGGACAACACCACCGCCAATCTGACAAAATGGCTGACCAATCCCCAGGCGGTCAAGCCCGGCAATCAGATGCCCCATTTTTCCCTGTCCTCGACCGACCTGTCGGCGCTGGTCGCCTATTTGGAGACATTGCGATGACCCAAGCCGAATTCGTCCCGGAAATGGATGCGCCTTTCCCCAGGGTGACCAGCGATGAAGGGCTGATCAGTTGGCTTGCCACCACCGATCACAAGAAAATCGGCATTCTCTATCTGCTGGTCACTCTCTTTTTCTTTGCCATCGGCGGGCTGGAAGCCCTGCTCCTGCGGGTGCAGCTTGCCAGCCCAGAGAACAGCTTTCTCTCGCCCCAGGCCTACAATCAGATTTTCACAATGCACGGCACGACAATGATTTTTCTGGTGGTGATGCCGATGCTGATCGGATTTGGCAATTATCTGATTCCCCTGATGATCGGCGCGCGGGATATGGCCTTTCCCCGGCTCAATGCGCTGGGACTGTGGATGCTGGTCTTTGGCGGGCTGCTGATCTATTTCAGCTTTATCGGCGGCCCGGCCGCGGGCGCACCGGACGCGGGCTGGTTCAGCTATGCCCCCCTGAGCGAGAAGCCCTATTCGTTCAACGCCGGCCTGGATTATTGGGCCTTGGGGTTGTTGATCACCGGCATTGGGACGGTTTCTGCGGCCATCAACTTTATCGTGACGATTCTCAAGCTGCGCGCGCCGGGGTTGACGATTACCCGCTTGCCCCTCTTTGTCTGGATGATGCTCATCAACTCTTTTTTGATTGTGATTGCGCTCTCGCTCTTCAACGCCGCGCTGGTGATGCTGGTGGTGGATCGGCTGCTGGGCGCGCATTTCTTCCAACCGGACGGCGGCGGTTCGGCCCTGCTCTGGCAGCACTATTTCTGGGCTTTCGGCCACCCAGAAGTCTACATTATGGCCCTGCCCGCCTTTGGGATGATTTCAGAGATTATCCCCGTCTTTTCCCGCAAGCCCATTTTTGGCTATAGCGTCATCGCCCTCTCCACCCTGGCCATCGGCTTTCTCAGTCTGAGTGTCTGGGCGCATCATATGTTTGTGGTCGGTCTGGCTGAACCGGCCAATATCGCCTTTGGCGCGGCCAGTATGCTGATCGCCATTCCCACGGGCATTAAAGTTTTCAATTGGATGGCGACAATGTGGGGGGGTGCCATCCGTTTCACCACGGCAATGCTCTTTGCCACTGCCTTTATTGTGCTGTTTACGATTGGCGGTATTACCGGTGTGATGTTTGCGGCTGTGCCCATCGACTATCAGGTGACGGACACCTATTTTGTGGTGGCCCATTTCCACTACGTCCTCTTTGGCGGCACATTCTTTGCAGTGATGGCCGGTTTCTACTACTGGTTCCCCAAAGTGACCGGGCGGATGTTGTCGGAGAAGCTGGGCAAGTGGCACTTTTGGCTGCTTTTTATCGGCTTCAATATGACTTTCTTCATCCAGCACATTCTGGGCCTGCAAGGGATGCCCCGGCGGGTCTACACCTATCCCGACTACCCCGACTGGACGTGGATGAACCAGCTTTCTACTGTTGGCGCCTTTGTGATGGGCGTCGCAATGCTCTTCTTTCTGTGGAATCTGTGGGTCAGCCTGCGCCGGGGCGCGGCCGCGGGCGACAACCCGTGGGAGGCGTGGACACTAGAGTGGGCCACCACCTCTCCGCCGCCGGTGCAAAACTTTGACCGTCTGCCACCCGTGCGCAGCCGTCGTCCTCTCTGGGATGTGGCCCACCCCGAAGACCCAGACTGGAAGCATCCCGAAGGCCGCGGGTCGGACATAGACATTCCGATAAAGACGGAGAAGAATAAGCTGGGGGTTTCGGTCTTTCTACTGGGTGAGGCCAATTTCTTTCTGCTGCTCATTCTGGCCTATCTGATTCTGCACAACGCCAGCGCCGGTGGGCCCACCGCGACGACCGCGCTCGATCCGCTGCGGGCTGGCTTGAACACCCTCTTTTTGCTCGCCAGCAGCTTCACCATCTGGCGCGCAGAGAAAGCCCAGGCGGTCCAATCTGCGTCCGGGCGCATTTGGCTGGCCGCCACAATCCTGCTGGGCGCTCTCTTTCTGATCGGCCAGGGGCTGGAGTACCGCACGCTCTTTCAGCAGGACGTGACGGTCGGGGGCAATCTGTTTGGGGCCAGCTTCTACACTGTGACCGGTTTCCACGGCTTTCACGTGTTGGTGGGGCTGGTGGCGCTGACGACGGTTTTGGTCGTAAGCCTGGGGAAGAAAGTGAAGGGTCTGTCGTCCCGTGGCCTGGCCGCGGTGGCTCTCTACTGGCATTTTGTCGATGTGGTCTGGATTGCCCTGTTCGCGGTGGTTTACTTGGGAATTTATCTGTAGGTCTGTGCAAGGAAGTGAGGAACGAGTCTATGACCAAATCAAAGGGAGATGGGGCAAAGGTGCGTATGGATGAGTGGATCGAATTGCCGCCAGAGCCTCTGCCCGCGCCCTCCTATTGGCCCGCACTCCTGGCCCTGGGCACGACTTTCCTGGCGATGGGTCTGGTGACTTCGCTGATTATTTCGGGTGTCGGTCTGTTTTTGTTGGCCGTAGCACTGGTAGGCTGGATTGGAGCGATGCGCTATGACGAAGGATAAAGCCGAGAAGGGTCGAGGCAGCGGTGGACAAGACGGCGAGAGACAGCAGCGGCGTCGCTTTCTGACCGCGATCAGTGTTGGTCTGGGCACAGTGGGGGCAGCCCTGGCCGGTGTGCCTGTCCTGGGCTTTATTCTGGCGCCTTTGCTGCAAAAGACGCCGGAAGTCTGGCAGGCTGTGGGTACAGTGGATAGCTTCCAGGTCGGGCAGACGGTGGAAGTCTCTTTCGAGGATGCCTCGCCCCTGCCCTGGGCCGGTGTGGCGGCCAAGACAGCGGCCTGGTTGCGCCGCAACAGTGCTACAGACTTCACCGCGTTTGCGGTCAATTGCACTCATCTGGGCTGTCCCGTGCGCTGGCTGGACGGCGCGCAACTTTTTATGTGCCCCTGCCACGGGGGAGTCTACAACGATCAGGGGCAGAATGTGGCAGGACCGCCGCCCCAGCCATTGGCCCGCTATCCTGTGCGCATTTCCAACGGGCAGGTCGAAATCCGCACAACGCCGGTTCCCATTACCACATTTACGTCCGGAATTTAGTCCGGGATTGAGCCATTGGGGAGAACGCTTGATGATGGGTATTGTGCGCAGCATTTGGGACTGGTTAGACGACCGCACGGGTTTCTCCGAGCTGGTCGGGCCGATTGCCAGCCATCCGGTACCGCGCAAATCCACGTGGGCCTATGTCTTTGGCAGCGCGACTCTCGTTGCTTTTCTCCTGCAGGTAATCACAGGCATCGCGTTGGCCAGCGCCTATGTGCCCGCCACCGATGGCGCATATGAAAGTCTGCAATACATTACCAATCAGGCACCCTTCGGCAATCTGTTACGGGGGCTACACAACTTCGGCGCGTCGGCGATGATTGTCCTGATGGGCATTCATATGATCCGTACCTATCTCTACGCCGCCTACAAATTCCCCCGGGAGGTCAACTGGCTGTCGGGCGTCGTCCTCTTTGCCGTGACCCTGGCGATGGGTTTTACGGGTCAGCTATTGCGCTGGGATCAGGACGGTCTTTGGTCGATCTTCATTGCCACAGGGATGGCGGGCCGGATGCCGGTGGTCGGCCCCCAATTGGCCCAGTTCATTCTGGGCGGCGAGACTGTCGGCGCATCGACGCTGAGCCGCTTTTTCAGTTTTCACGTCTTCTTCATCCCTGCCATCATTTTTGTCTTTATCGCCATCCACATCGGTCTGGTCCTGCGCAATGGCATTTCCGAGCCACCCCAAATGGGTCAACCGGTGAATCCGAAAACCTATCGTTCCTGGTATCACGACCTGCTTAAACGGGAGGGTGTGCCCTTCTGGCCGGACGCGGCTTGGCGGGATGTGCTGTTTGGTGTTGCCGTGATCGTTGTCGTTTTTTTGCTGGCTTGGCTGGTCGGCCCAGCCCCGTTAGGTGCGCCGCCCGACCCCACCAACCTTAACGCTTCGCCCCGGCCCGATTGGTATTTTCTCTGGCTCTTTGCCGCGCTAGCCCTGCTGCCCGGTTGGATCGAAACCTATGTGATTGTGCTTGGGCCGGTAGTGATTGGCGCAGCGCTAATTCTGCTGCCCTTGCTCTCCAACCGGGGAGAGCGTCATCCCCTGCGCCGGCCCTGGGCGATTGGGATTGTGCTGGCGGTGCTGGTGACGATTGCGCCGCTCTGGGTATTGGGTTCCCGGTCGCCCTGGTCGCCGGATTTTAGCGCTCAACCACTGACCCAGGCGTCGGTTGGGGTCGCCAGCGGGCCGATTGCCCAGGGCGCACAACTCTTTTACGACAAAGGCTGTCAGTATTGCCACCAGATCGATGGGCAGGGAGGACAACGGGGTCCAGACCTCTCCACTGTGGGGGAGCGTCTCTCCCACAATCAACTGACTGTCCGTATCCTCGGCGGCGGCGATCTGATGCCCGCCTTTGCCGATACACTGATGCCAGCGGAGGTGGATGATCTGGTCGCTTTTCTGGAATCGCGCAAGCGAGGGCCATCTCAGTGATTACAGGGGGATTTCGTAACTACTCAGCCAACGACAGAAATAACCACTGAATACACAGAATACACGGAAGTTCTCCGCTTCTTTCAGTTTGTTCCGTGTGTTCCGTGTGTTCCGTGGTTAATAAGCAGAGGATGCCTGAGTAGTTACGGGATTTCTATGCAACTCGGAATGATTGGTCTGGGACGAATGGGCGCAAATATGGTGCGTCGATTGATGCGGAAGGGGCATGAATGTGTCGTCTACGACCGCAACGCCGACGCCGTGGCCGCTTTGGCCGGGGAGGGGGCAACCGGAAGCGCTTCCCTGACAGAGTTTGTCGCCGCCTTGAAGACGCCCCGGGCCATCTGGTTGATGGTGCCTGCCGCGGCAGTCGATGCGTCTCTGGCGGAGCTGACCCCATTTTTACAGCCTGGTGATAATGTGATCGACGGGGGCAACTCCTATTACATCGACGACATTGGCCGTGCCCAGGAGTTGGCCGAGAAGGGTATCCAATACGTGGATGTGGGCACAAGCGGCGGTGTGTGGGGGCTGGAACGGGGCTACTGTATGATGATCGGCGGCCCGCAAGACGCGGTGCAACACTTGGACCCGATCTTCAAAGCACTGGCCCCCGGCATGGGCACAATCGAGCGCACACCGGGCCGGGAAAAGCTGGGCGGCAGCGCCGAAGAAGGCTACCTCCACTGTGGGCCAAACGGAGCCGGTCACTTTGTCAAAATGGTCCACAACGGCATTGAGTACGGCCTGATGGCTGCCTATGCCGAGGGGCCGAACATTCTCAAGCACGCCAATGTGGGCAGCGAGGGCTGGGATGTCAATGCCGAAACCACACCCCTGCGCCACCCGGAAGATTATCAGTTCGATCTGAATGTGGCCGAAGTGTGGCGGCGGGGCAGCGTCATCGCCTCCTGGCTGCTCGATCTGACCGCGGCCGCGCTGGTGGACGATCCCCAACTCGGTCAGTTTGCAGGCCGTGTATCCGATTCGGGCGAAGGGCGCTGGACGGTTCTGGCGGCCATTGAAACCGGTGCGCCTGCGCCTGTATTGAACGCGGCGTTGGATCAGCGTTTTTCTTCCCGGGGCGAAGATGACTTTGCCGACAAACTACTCTCTGCCATGCGTTTCCAGTTCGGCGGTCATCACGAACTGCCCAGCAAATAAGCGCGGTCAGGACGTGCCCGGCGACAATTTTTTTGAGGAGGCTTTATGCGTGTTCCCCAATCGGATGCCTTTGTCTTTTTCGGTGCCACAGGCGATCTGGCCTACAAAAAGATATTTCCCGCCCTGCAAGCGATGATCAAGCGGGGCAATCTGGACGCGCCGGTGATCGGCGTAGCCAAATCCGGCTGGGGAATCGAGCAACTGCGCGACCGGGCGCGCCTGAGTATCAGCGAACACAGCACACTGGACAAAGCCGCTTTCGCCAAACTGATGGAACTTCTGCAATATATCGACGGCGATTACACCGATCCGGGTACATTTCTGCGTCTGCGCCAACTGTTGGGCACTGCCCAGCACCCCATCCACTATCTGGCAATTCCGCCCAGCCTCTTTGCTACAGTCGTGGCCCAACTGGGCAAGTCGGGCTGCGCTACGGGAGGGCGGGTCGTTATCGAAAAGCCCTTTGGACAGAATCTGGCTTCCGCCCAGGCATTGAACAAAACACTCCATTCAATTTTCCCCGAGGACTCGATCTTCCGTATCGATCACTTCCTGGGCAAGAGCGCGGTGCAGAATATCCTGCACTTTCGCTTCGCCAACACCTTTTTGGAGCCGATCTGGAATCGCAATTACGTGGAGAGCGTGCAGATTACAATGGCCGAGGACTTCGGCGTCCAGGGCCGGGGTGCATTCTATGACGCCACCGGTGCGATCCGCGATGTGGTACAGAACCACCTTTTGCAAGTGGTAGCCTATATCGCAATGGAGCCGCCTGTTCTCAGCTATCCGGAAGGCATTCGCGACGAGACCGCCAAAGTTTTTCGCGCCATCGAACCCCTCGATTCCAAGAATCTGGTGCGCGGCCAGTTCACCGGCTATCGCAAGGAACCGGGTGTGAAGCCCGACTCCAGCGTCGAGACCTACGCGGCCGTGCGGCTGCACATCGATTCCTGGCGCTGGTCTGGCGTACCCTTCTTTATCCGCACCGGCAAGAGCCTGCCGGTGACGACCACCGAAGTCTTGGCGAGGCTTAAACCGCCCCCCATCACCACATTCTCACCCGGCCAGGGCAACGGTGTGCGCTTCCGCCTGACCCCGCCGATTACTCTGGGCCTGGACGCCCGGGTAAAGGCAGCGGGCGAGGGGATGGCCTCCCGCGTCGAGGAGTTGACCGCCGAATACGAGCCTGGACCCAGTATGCTGGGCGACTACGAACGGCTGCTCACCGACGCCATGCGCGGTGAAGCGACCCTCTTTGCCCGGGAAGACGCGGTGGAGATCGCCTGGTCGATTGTCGAGCCGATTCTGGACGATGCTACGTCTGTCTTCGAATATGCGCCTGGTACGTGGGGGCCGAAAGAGGCTCAGAAGCTGACAGCCTCTTTCGGCGGTTGGTACAAGCCGTAGCGCACTTAAAGATTGGCGCTTTCCATTCGCGTTAACGTAACAATTGTGCAATCTGCGGTTCATTTTTTCAGCCTAATGCCGATATCTGGGCCAATTCGTGTCAAAAGGAAAGAATTGCAACCAATGACGGCCGATTCTGTGTCATGACGGCCATTCATTTTTCGCACTTTTTTCCAATTCTTGCTCTGGTTGTGCAAAAGTTACGTTAAGACAAGGGGAGAGCAGCAAATGTACAACTTGAACGGGAAGGTTGCGTTGGTGACAGGGGCGGGCGGCAAAGCGGGGCTGGGACGGGCGATTGCCCTGCGTCTGGCCGCGGAAGGAGCCGATGTCGTCGTCAATGACATTGTGCCCAACCGGACAGGTTCGCCGGACTGGACCGGACTGCCCGATGTGGTCCGGGAAATCGAGGGGCTAGGCCGGCAGGCACTGGCTGTCGTGGCCGACGTCTCCCAGTCAACCCAGGTCGAGCAAATGGTCGGGCAGGCCCTGGAGCGCTTTGGCAAGATCGACATTCTGGTCAACAATGCGGGCGCGCTGGCCGGGCGGGACCGGGTGCCGGTAGTCGAGTTGGAAGAGGTGGAATGGGACCGTATCCAGAATGTGAATGTCAAGGGGACATTTCTCTGCTGCCGCGCCGCAGCAAAAGCGATGATTGCAGCTGGGCAGGGCGGCAAAATCATCAATATGTCCTCGGTTTCTGGCAAAAAGGGAACGGCGCGCTTTGCCGCGTACTGCGCCTCGAAATTCGCCGTCCGAGGTTTCACCCAGGCCCTGGCCCTGGAACTGGCTCCCCACCGCATCAATGTGAACGCCATCTGCCCCGGCCTGATAGAGACGGAGCGGGTGGCGGAGATGGCCGCGGCGCTTGCTCCGGCTGGCGTATCCGCCGACGAGCAACGCCAGTTGATGGTTGCGCGCGCAGGCGAGACAGTCCCTTTGGGACGCATCGGCCAGGCCAGAGATGTGGCCCAGATGGCGGCCTTTCTGGCATCGTCTGAGTCGGACTATCTGACAGGCTTGTCAATGACTGTGGCTGGCGGCACTTATATGGATTAGGCGGATGAGATGAGCGACAAACGATTGGACGGCAAAGTGGCTATCGTCACCGGTGCAGGGACGCGGGGGCCTATGACGGGCACAGGGCAGGCAACCGCCATTCTCTTTGCCCGCCAGGGAGCCCGTGTGCTGCTCGTAGACCTGGAAATCGAGCGCGCCCGGGAAACCCAGGCAACCATTGAGGCAGAGGGTGGAGAGGCATCGGTCTTCCAGGCCGACGTCACGCAGGAAGACGAGTGTCGTCGGATGGTGGCGACCTGCCGGGAACGCTACGCCGGACTGCACATTCTCTTCAACAATGTGGGCACATCCGGCTCTGGCAAGGTGACGGAGGTGGAGGAAGATATCTGGAACCGTGCCTTAGATGTGAATCTCAAGAGCGCGGTCTGGGCCTCAAAATACGCTGTACCTGCTATAGCCGATGGAGGCGGCGGCGCAATTATCCACGTCTCGTCGATTGATGGCCTGCGCGCCGGTATGTCCCCCAATATCCCCTATGCGGTGGCCAAAGGTGGACTGGTTACCTTGACCCGAGCCATGGCCGTACAGCACGGACGCCAGGGAATTCGGGTCAACTGCATCGCGCCCGGCCATCTCTTCGCTCCTTTTGTGGCCCACATTGGGGACGAGAAGCGCGCCTTGCGGCGCAAAGCTGGCCCCCTGGGAACAGAAGGCGACGCCTGGGATGTGGCCTGGGCCGCGGTTTTTCTGGCCAGCGACGAAGCCCGCTGGATTTCCGGCGTGGTTCTGCCTGTTGACGCCGGTCTCCTGGCCGCAACACCCTTATCCGTCTGGGACAATCTACAGGAAGAGTAGAAGGAGAATCCAATGACAATGATGAGTGGAGGCCGCTTTCTGGCCGAAACAGTTCACGGCTATGGACTCAGCCACGTCTTTTTTATGCCCTACATCGCTCCCAGGGCATTGATGGAGATGGAGAAACTGGGTATCAGGCGCATTCAGACACATGGGGAAAAGGCTGCTGCCTATATGGCTGACGGCTATGCCCGGGCCAAACGCGCACCCGCTCTTTGCATGGCTCAATCGGTCGGCGCGCTGAATCTGGCCGCCGGATTGCAAGACGCCTATCTGGCCTGCTCCCCGGTGATTGCCATCACGGGCCGGGAATTGCAGCGAAACCAACAGCGCCACGCCTATCAGGAAGTGGACCACAGAGCGCCCTTCTCGGCAGTCGCCAAATACAGCGGCTACGTCTCCGGGCCAGCGTATCTTCCCCAGCATCTGCGCCAGGCGTTCCGGTCGGCTGTCTCCGACACACCAGGCCCGGCGCACCTGGATTTGGAAGGAATTGCCGGGCAGGCTGTGGTGGACGCTGAGGTCGATTTTGAGGTCACTGTCGAAGAGATGTTTTCTATGGTGCCTCCATTCCGACCAGAAGCAGAGTCTGAGCAGGTGCTGGCTGCGCTGCATCTGCTTGCCCAAGCCGAAAAACCCGTCATCGTCGCGGGCGGAGGTGTGACGGCGTCGGGGGCCAGAGCCGAACTGATTGCCCTTGCGGAAAAGCTGTCCATCCCCGTGGCTACGTCCCTCAATGCCAAGGCCATGTTTCCGGCGGGGCATCCCCTGGCCGTGGGTGTCCCCGGTTCCTATTCCCGAGCCTGCGCCAACCAGATTCTGTGTGAGGCCGACCTGGTCTTCTTCATCGGCAGCCATACAGGCGGACAGGTCACCAACGGCTACACCATTCCACCCCAAGGAACGCCAATCATCCAACTCGACATCAATCCCCAGGAACTGGGCCGCAACTATCCGATTCAGGTAGGGATGCAGGGTGACGTGCGCAATACGCTGCGCAGAATGCTTGCCCACGTCGCATCCGTCGAACCGCGTCAGCCTTGGATCGGGCGGGTACAGATGCTTGTGCAGGTGTGGAAGGAAAGTGTGAGCGAGCAGGTCAACGCAGATACCCTTCCCATGCGCCCGGAACGGCTGTGCCGGGAAGTGAGCGACGCCCTTCCGTCCGACGCCATTCTTGTCTCCGACACAGGTCATTCGGGTATCTGGACCGGGACAATGCTCGATCTGAAACACCCGAAGCAGTCGTATATTCGCTGTTCCGGTTCATTGGGTTGGAGCCTGCCCGCTGCTATGGGGGCCAAGTGCGCTGCGCCCGAGCGCCCGGTACTCTGCTTCACCGGTGATGGCGGTATCTGGTACCATCTGTCCGAGTTGGAAACAGCCGTGCGCTGCGGCATCCACACGGTCACCCTGGTCAACAACAACCACGCCTTGAACCAGGAGAAGCGCGGAGTCGAAACCATCTACGGTGGTCAGACCTCCGGCTCCGATGAACTCTGGCTCTTCCCCGAAACCGACTTTGCCAAAATCGCCGAGGCTATGGGCTGCATGGGGATTACAGTCAGCCATCCAAACGAAATCTCCAGCGCGCTTGAAAGGGCCTTTTCTGCGGACAGACCGGTTCTAATTGACGTGAGAACAGACATTGACGGCATTGCGCCACGTGCTTGGGTTCCAGCATGAAAGTCCGGTCTGTAGCACGGAGCGCTCCACCACAGCGTCCCAAGTATGTGCGGACCGACCATCTTCAGCAGGCTCTGGGCACCGCATCCAGACCCGTCCCCACTGATTTCACGACCAGCCGGTTATGCCCAGCCAACTTCACACAAGAGGAGAACTCCCATGGCTGCCAAACTGACTTGGCAGGGCCACATCCTCGCCGTGCAGCCCCGTATCCGTCTCTACCGTTCTTTCCCTTCGACAAGCTCAGGACAGGCGATGAACGGAGCCAGAGCGGCCTGGGCTATCTATTGCAGGTAGAAGGGTCTATAGGCAACGAAGAGCAAGTATTCACAGTGGGCATCGGTCCGGTAGCCCAGGCTAAACACAGCTTTCAGGTGGGGGATGGGGTGCAGGGCGAATGTCTGCCCCCGGACGAACCGCGCAGCGAACCGGCGGAGTTCTACAAGGTGAGCAAACTGAAGCCGATGGGACGTCCCCAGGCAGAGCCTTCCACTCCGCCACCGTGGACGGGAGCGCTGCCATCGCTGGAAGTCTACCGGGAGCGGGGCTTTCGTCGTCTGGCCGCCCGCACTTACGACAGCGACTGCGGGGGCTGCATCTGGAGTTGCCGGATGGCTGTAGAGATTATCGTGGACCACTGGAATCCGTCTGTACGCCGCTACCGCACGGAAACCTTCTGCTACGGTCCCAAGTCCTGTCCCAGCTACAAGCCCGGCCCCACGCGCAAAGTGCCCGGTCGCCAGGGCATGATCTGAGAGGAGGCGGATTGGGTGGACGACGACGCCACATCACATCGGGATGTGGATGAATAGATGGCTGGGATGGGAAAGCAGGGGCAATCTTTGGCGACGCCTCTACAGCGGCGGTTGATGCGTGTGCCAGGCGGTCGACTGCTCGAAGGCATGTCCGACGCGCAGCAATGTATCCTCGGCGAAGTGGGGACCGACGAGTTGTAACGCGATAGGCAGATCGTCTGTTGTGAATCCACAGGGCAGGGTCAGAGTGGGACTGTTGCTGAAGTTGAAAGGGTAGGTGAAGCGAGGCCGTACATAGTTGTCGCCTGGCAGCGGCAGCGTGTCGTCCCCGATTGGAGGTGCGGCATAGGGCATGGCCGGGCAGACCAGGAGGTCTATCTCTTCAAAGAGGCCGGCCATCTTGCCCGCGTATTCCAGGCGCGTGGCGTGGGCCGCGGCGTAGTCGGCCCCGGTCTTCTTATCGGCAAACTCCAGCCACTCACGGAAGGGGCCATACTCCCCGGCCCGGACGGGCCAGGTTTCCCGGTGAGCGTCCGCGGCATCGCTTGCGCAGAGGGTTGACCAGGTATCCATCATGAAATTCGGCTCGATGGGTGGGACCACCACCTCGACCGCTTGCAGGCCAAGCTGGGTCAGCTGGGCCACAGCCTGTAACACAGCCTCGCACACCTCCCGGTGCACCCCCTCGCTGAGGAAGCGCTCGTCAATGCCCATGCGCAGACCGCTGACATCCTGTTCGAGCAGGGAGGTGTAGTCTGGGACGGGTCCATGGCTGGAGGTCGCATCCTTAGGGTCATGCCCGGCGATGACACCCAGAATGGCGGCGGCATCGGCGACCCGGCGGGTGATGGGTCCCACGTTGTCCAGGGATTTGGCCAGGGGAAAGACACCGTGGCGGCTGACCCGTCCGTAGGTCGGTTTGAGACCGACAGCGCCGTTGCACGCGGCCGGGAAACGGATGGAGCCACCCGTGTCCGTACCCAGCGAGCCAAAACAGAGACCCGCTGCCGTAGCCACCCCCGAACCACTCGACGAAACGCCCGACCAGCGGTCCGCGCCCCAGGGATTGACCGGTGCAGGCCAGGCCGGGTGGTGCCAGCGCAGAGCGAATTCGGTCATATGCAGCTTGCCCAAGAGCACCGCGCCCGCCGCTTCCAATCGGTCCATGACTGTCGCGTCATAGTCCGGCAGCCATTTCTCCAGGAGTGTGGAGCCGCAGGCGGTGGGGATGCCCGCGGTATAGACCAGGTCTTTGACCCCAATGGGAACGCCATGCAGGATGCCCCGGTATTCGCCCCGCGTGATTTCCTTTTCCGCACGGCGCGCCTGTGCCAGCGCTCTGTCAGCAAGGACGGTGCGGTAGCTGTGCAGATGTTTGTCGACGCTCTCAATGCGGTCGAGCAGATGGCGTGTCAGCTCGACCGGGGAAAGGGTTCGTCGTTCCAGCAGGCCAGCGACTTCTGTAATGGGCAGGTAGGCAAGGTCTGTCATGGCGATGCTCCGTATGGCTGTGTGGACAGCGAAAACAAGTGAAGGGTGGTTTTTCCGCCAACGGTGGTGTGCCGCACCTTCGCTGGTATGCAACGTGGACCGATAATATCGGTTTACCAGGGAGTCTGGATATGCAATTCTTCGGCCAGTGCCTCCAAACGCGTGCGATGTTCCACGCCCACAGGCACACCTTCCACCCGATAGCGCTGTTCACGCGCCGCCTCTACGCCGCCCGGCAGAAAGCTCTTGTCGAAGCCCTCCAGCGGCGATAACTTCCGCACCGCACGTACATAGTCGTCCATCTCCCCTTTGAAAGCATCCACAGACTGGAACAGGTCGATGCGAAAGGCCATGACCAGCGCGCCCTGGTTGGCCCCGCTGAATGTGCGCTGTGCCCGCTGGGGGTCCAGGGGAACACCGGCCAGGAAGCCGCCCCAGGACTGACAGATGGCGCCCATGCCAATCGAACGAAAGACTGTACCCGGAGCCAGGCGCGCAATCTCATCCCGATGGGGCGAACTGGCGTAGAGGTCGTGTATGGCCCCGAAGTCCAACAGCAGACTCTCCTCCTCGCCTGCCGGTGCGCTGAAGGACATGGGCGAGCCACCCGCGGCCGCGAAGATGGGCTGGCCCGGTTGCAGGTCGAGTTGATGGCCGGAGGTGACGAAGGCGAGCAGGTCGTGGGCCAGGGTCAGGCGGGAATAGATGCCAGCCGCGCCGAAGTGCCCGTGGTTGCGGGTGAGGAGGATGCCTATGCCCTGAGTCTTGACCTTCTCAATCAGGGCCAGGGTTCCTTCGTAGGCGGGAAAATAGCCCAGCCCGCCGTCGCCGTCCATGAGCAGACTCACCGGCGTTTCTTTAACCAGATTGACAGCAGGGCGATTGTTGAGAATGCCATCGCGCATGAGCCTGGCATAGGTTGCAATCTGGGTTGTACCGTGGCTGAAGACGCCGCGCAGGTCGTTGGTAGTCAGGAGTTCGGCCAGCAGTTCGGCCTTGTCAGCAGGCAGACCGACCGATTGGGCCGCCTGGCTCACGAATGATTGCAAAGCAAGGTGGGGTACAGAGATTGACTCTTTCGGGGGCAGATTCATGGGTGACTCCTTGACTGGGAAATTGGGCAATCCGGTTGATGCATAGAAGTCTATACTTTGGGCCTGGGTACAACGGGCAGAATGATGCGAGACGGGTAGTCTCTGGAATGGAGGACAGTCTGCTCCGCCTTGACCAGCGTGGCGTCCGCGTAGAAGGGCAGACCCGTATTATGGTTGCGGTCGAAAAACGGGAAGTTGCTGCTGGAGATGTCCACCCGGATGCGGTGGCCGACTTTGAATAGATTGCTGGTGGCCCGCAGAGAGATGGTGTATTCGACAACCTGGCCGGGCACAATCAGGCTGGGGTTCTGATACGATTTCCGGTACTGAGCGCGCAGGATACCGTAGCAGAGACCCACGGCCAACCCATCCGGGTGGACATCCACCAGTTTGGCCGTGAAGTCCGTATCCACTGCGGAGGAAGCGGCGTAGAGTTTGACCACAATATCGCCGGTCACTTCGACCGCAGCGGTCAAACGCTCTGTCTGGTAGACCAGCACATCCTGCCGGTGGTCCAGAGGGCGTTGGTCGCAGGCTGTGTCCTGGACGTCGGGCGTGCACAAAGTCATCACCGGGTCGCGGGGGTCATAGGTGTAATGGTCGGCTGGCTCGTCCTGGGGCGGACTGAGAGCCAATACGCCGCCTCCCGCCGGGGTATTGGCTGCTCCCTCGCTGTGGAAGTAGTAGTCGGTATAGACGATGGCTGCTGGCGGCCACTCTTCATCATCATACCAGCGGTTCTCGCCCATCAGGAAACGACGCACGGGTGGGTCGCCCATGACGCCCGTGTCGACTCCTTTGAGCCAGTAGTCGAACCAGCGGCTCAGGATATCGTAGTAGTCGAGAGCCGCGGCAGGACCGAAGTCCATCACCCCCACCTGACTGGTGAAATCAGTAGTGTGTCCCCAGGGGCCAATGATGAGCTTCTGGTTGGTTCGGCCATGGGGACTATGACCGTTTTGTCGCATCCCTGCAAATTGGTCTTTGGTTCCGATCAGCCGGTCGTACCAGCCAGTGATGCTCAGAGCAGGGGTGTCAATCCGGGCATGTTTTTCACGAAAGCGCCAGGTATCCACATTTTGATGGCGCAAATATTCCCCAAACTGGTCGGCCAAACCGAAGAAGATTTCATCCGCGGGCAGGTCGTCGAAGGGCAGAAACCAGAGCCACTTGTCCCGCTCCATCTGGTTCCAGACCGCGTTGGCCTCGTCCCGGTTCTGCGGGCCGACCGTCACCCCGGCCTTGCACCGGTAGCTGGCGGCCATAGAGTAGCACCAGCGCAGACGTCGGCCCGTTTCAAAGATGCCGTAGGTCATGTCCAACAGGCTGGTGGCGATGCCAACCGGAACCATTGCTACCAGATGGGGCGGGCGCAGGGTGGCTAATTCCCACTGCAACCAGGCATCGTAGGAGAGACCAAATGTACCCACCTTGCCTGTGGAGCCGGGCAGCGCGGCGGCCCATTCCACTGTGTCGTAACCATCTTCGGCTTCGCGGTAGTCCTCACCAAACATCCAACGCCATTCGCCGTCGGATGCGTCGCGCCCCCGGACATCCTGCACGACGACCAGATAACCACGTTGGGCCATGGCTACCGCGTCCTGCACCTGACGTTCCGAACGTTTGTTGTAGGGTGTACGGCAGAGCAACACAGGCAGGTCGCCAGGGCCGTTGGGCCGGTAAAGGTCCGCGCTGAGTATAGTTCCATCCCTCATAGGGACCGGTACGTCGGATTCGACTTTATGGATATGGAAAGCGTCCGCGTTTGCTGTCATAGTTCATCCCGATTCAGAGTAGGTCAGGATTGCCCTTGCCCTCAACACCAATTGCCAGTCGGACACCTCGGCGTCAGCGTTGCCGTGCAACAAGAGCGTAGGCAGATTGTCTCTGTTGATTTGCTGGTCTTGTGGCTGTTGTAGACAGGCGCATCGGGTCACACAAAGAGGGGGTTGGTTCCCCCAAAGGCGTCAATGGCCGCGCCGGTGATGGCGGAACTGGCGTCCGAGGCCAGGAAGATGGCCAGGTTCGCAATCTCCGCCGATTCCATCAGCCGGGGATTGTCCGCCCGCCCCCGGCTGTGGAATGCCTCCCGATAGCCTTCTGTGTCCACCCCGCCGGGACAGATGCAGTTGACATCGATGCCGTGGCGCTTGACTTCGGCTGCCACACTTTCGGTCAGGCTGATGAGCGCAGCTTTGGTCACCCGGTAGGCGCTGCGTCCCCTGGCCCCCTTGCGTCCGCCGATGCTGGAAATGTTGATGATTTTCCCCGACCCCTGGGCAATCATTCCGGGCAGGACGGCTTTGGTGAGCAGAGCCACCGCCGTCAAATTCACATCCAACACCTGTCGCCAGAGGGCCGGGTCGAAGTCCACCAGGTCGATGCGGGGGTGGATAATGGCCGCGTTGTTGACCAGAATATCCATGCGCCCGAAACGCTGAACAGTTGTCTCAGCAATGCGCTGAATGTCCGTTTCCAGCGCCAGGTCGGCGGGGATGGCCAGGGCTGTGCCCCCGAACCCTTCAATCTCCGCGACCAGTGCGTCCAATTGTTCGGCAGTGCGCGCGGTCACAGCTACTGACGCGCCAGCCCCCGCGTAGGCCAGGGCAATGGCCCGCCCGATGCCCCGACTTGCCCCGGTGATGAGGGCGACTTTGCCTGTCAATTCGGCCATCTTTGTATCTCCTTTTCTATCCCGTCGCTGCCAGGGCTGGTTCTTTCCGGGCTGGCAGGCGGCTTTCCATCTCTTCCAGTTCTGCCAGCATACGCCTCAGTTGGCCCAACATTTGCTGGGTGTTCTCCGCCATATAGTCGCTGAGCAACCCGCGGGCTGCTGCTTCTTCCCCGCTGTCTATCAGTTTCTTCGCTTTCTGTGCCAAAGGGTAAGCCGATGCCAGCAGGCTGGCTTGCAGGGGCATCCAGTGGTTGCGCACCCAATCCAACCGGTTCTCCGGTTCTCGGCGGGCCAACTGGTTGAGCCGATAGAATCCCCACCAGGGACTCTCCACGCTGGGTGTCTGACCGCCCAGAGATATAGACATTGGGAAAAAGATTTTCCAAATGAGTGTAATTTTGACATGAAATAGCACTTGAAGCTACTCTTTTTCCTCGATGTGAAATACTACAGA
>JAANMX010000875.1_pt1 | contig 37454 bp, 36 predicted proteins | sample 7279681 | NCBI WGS metagenome assembly JAANMX01 (sample SAMN14094542, study PRJNA606508) | bioreactor metagenome | isolation source: A lab-scale SPAN reactor treating ammonium-rich wastewater day 351 | place: Ireland: Galway | collected 2018-01-01 | reverse complement strand
CATCGTGAAATCTGTAGGTGCGGTTTGCAACCGCACTTCTTCGGGTGAAAGTGCGGTTGCAAACCGCACCTACGTTTTACCATCTCGTTGACCAGTACAGAAATAGGAGATTGCCTGTGACAACCCAAGTTCTTGTCCAAGAAGATGTACGTGTCCTCGTGCGGGTTCTGCCGTCCGGCTCCGTGCAGCCCACCTCCTTTGTCTGGCGGGATCAGACCCGCTATGTGTCGGACGTGGGCCGCCAGTGGGAAGAACGGGTAGGCGGCAAGAGTCTGCGCTGTTTTCTGATCAAAGCCGTAGACAATTCTCAATACGAACTACGCTGGGACCCAGCCGCAGACCGGTGGTCGTTGCAGCGGGCCTGGCTGGATAATCTGGTGTAAAGTCGTGACCACACAGCTTTTTCATCTGGCTCAATTGGACCACGCCTTCACATTCTGGAAATCTTTTGCGCCGGGAGAAAGCCTGCAAGCCGATTCGTCGTAATGTGGCTTGCAACATTTTTGCACTATCCTGCCCCTGTACCCGGTCAGAACAGATCGGACCAGAACTCAAGATAGCCGAGTTGCTCGGTTATGACCAACAACAGGAGCAGGAACAGATGAATGACATCGCCGGAATGGTAATCGGAATGCTGGGCAGCGGTGAAATGGATCAATTGAGCAGCCAATTGGGCGTAGATTCGGCCAGCACACAGAAGGCAGTGGGCGCGGCTGTGCCAATGCTGTTGAGCGCACTGGGCAAAAACGCTGCATCCCCCCAGGGCGCCGCTGCCTTGCTGGGCGCGCTGCGCCGGGATCACGACGGCAGCGTGCTGGACAATGTGAGCACCGCCCTGAGCAGCGGATCGTTGGGCCAGGATGGGGCAGGGATTCTGGGCCACGTGTTGGGCAGTAAGCAGAAGAAAGTGGCCGCGGGCATCGGCCAGGCCAGCGGTCTGACCGGGGCCAGCAGCGGCCAGTTGCTGGCGTTGCTGGCCCCGCTGGTGCTGGGTAGTCTGGGCAAAACCCAGCGGGAAGACGGGCTGGACGCGACGGGATTGGCTTCTCTGCTGAGCGGCCAACGCGCTCAGGCCAATGCGGGTCTGGGTGGGCTGGCTGGTCTGTTGGATATGGACGGCGACGGCGATATTACCGACGATGTGGTGAAATTGGGGTCTAAGCTGCTGGGAGGGTTCTTCGGCAGATAGGCGGACGCGGAACTGTCTGATCTGTATCGATCTGCGCTGTGCTGTGTTCGTCTGTGGTAAGCTGAATGGAACAGAACGCCAGGGAAATGTCCTTTATTCGGACATTTCCCTGGCGTTTTTGGTCTCTATGGAAAGGGTCGTTAGCCAATTTGCGGAACCAACTCTGCGGTGAATGATTCCACATCAAGAACTGATTCTTCAGTGTAACGGTCAAACAGTACTTGCAGGATATCCTCATCGTAAATTTCACCGCTGCTGACAAAACGCTCGACCTCTACGGAACCGTCACCGAAAAACTCTACCTCCCAACGTTCGCCAGGAACGGCCACAGCAACTAGGACAGCGTCCTCTCTCTGATGGGCCAAACTGTATTCGATTCTTTCTGCATCCAATTGAAAAAGAAAGGCTGTCAATTTCTTCATTGAATTCTTCATCGTTCAAACCTCCTGTCCGTCAACAGCTTACGGACCACTCGAAATCCTGTCAAATTTCCTTCTGCGCCAGCTTCAATCGCTTCCCAACTCATTCGGCTAAACTGCTCCCAATCTGGCGATCCCGCAGGAAGGGGCGCTTGTTTGATGCTGCCGCGCTTCAATTTGAGTATATCAGCAACCGTCAAGCCCGAAAACTTATGCAACGAGCGTCTCCAATAGAGATGAGGGGACTACTCCTGCACACCTGCCAGCGTCAATTCCCGGGCCCGGTGACAACTGACGAAGCGGTCCGGCAGCACCTCTTCCAGGGCCGGGGATTCCGTGCGGCAACGGTCGATGACGTGTTTGCAGCGGGGGTGGAAATAGCAGCCACTGGGCGGGGAGGCCGGGTCGGCCACTTCGCCTTCCAGAATGATGCGCTGGGAGCGCAGCCGGGGGTCGGGCTTGGGCACGGCGGAGAGCAGGGCTTCGGTGTAGGGGTGCAGGGGCTGCTGAAAAAGCTCTTCCGTGGCGGCAATCTCCACAATTTTTCCCACGTACATCACAGCCACCCGGTCGCTTACGTGCTTGACGACGCTCAAATCGTGGGCCACAAAGAGATAGGATAGCCCCATCTCCTCCTGCAATTCCAGCATCAGATTGATAATCTGGGCCTGGACGGAAACGTCGAGAGCTGAGACCGGTTCGTCGGCCACAATCAGCGCCGGTTCCAGGGCCAGGGCACGGGCAATGCCGATGCGCTGACGCTGGCCGCCGCTGAAGGCGTGGGGATAACGGCTCATAAATTCCGGGGGCAGACCGACCAGCTTCAGCAACTCCTCCACCCGGTCCCGCCGGTCGCTCATACTGCCCACGCCGTTGACCAGCAGGGGTTCGCCGATAATGTCCAGCAGGGTCATACGCGGGTTGAGGGAGGAGTAGGGGTCCTGGAAGATCATCTGCATCTGCCTACGCAGGGGGCGCAGTTGGCTTTTGGGCAGGGTGGCGATATTGACCACCCGCTGGTTTTCCGTGAGGAAATTCACATCCCCCGCGGTCGGTGTCAGGGCGCGCAGGATGCAGCGGGAGGTGGTCGTCTTGCCACAGCCGCTCTCCCCCACCAGCGAGAGGGTCTCGCCTTTGCGGATGGTAAAGCTCACGTCATCCACGGCGCGCACATTGCCCACCAGCCGACGCAGCAGCCCTTTGCGGATGGGGAAGTATTTTTTGAGTCCGTTGACTTCGAGAAGGGTTTGTCTGGTTTCGCTCACGTAAATATGCCATCCAATTCCAATACAAAACCTGGCAGGACCGGATCGCCGGAGACCGTTTCTGGGTCATCCAGCACTTCCAGCGCGTGTCCGGGCTGGTAGATGTAGACCTGTTGCGCCTGGGGATCGATCAGCCAACCCAGGCGTGCGCCGTTTTCCAAATACTCCGTCATTTTATCCTGAATATCAGCCAGCCTGTCGCTGTGAGATCGCAACTCCACCACGAAATCCGGGCAGATTAGGGCAAAGCGGCTCTGTTCCTGGCGGGTCAACGCATCCCAACGCTTCTTGTGAATCCACGCCGAGTCGGGGGAACGGATCGCACCGTTGGGCAGAATAAATCCGGCAGACGAGTCAAAGACTTTACCTAAGCCGGTTTTCCGATTCCATAGCCACAGTTGGCCGGTCACTTCGGAATTGCGCGCCCCGGTGTCACTAGAGGCTGGCGGCATAATGATCACCTCCCCCTCGGCAGTGCGTTCCAGGCGTAGCTCCGGGTTGGCGACGCACAGTTGCCAGAACTTTTGATCGCTGATTGTCAGGGAACGTAAGTCCGGCATCATTACCGTCACGGCTTGACCTCCTGTTCATACAAAAAGCAGCTCACTACCTGCCGCTCAGAAAGCCGTTGCAACTTCGGCTCGGCCACATCGCAGCGCCCCGGATGGGGAAGTATTTTTTGAGTTCGTTAACTTCGGGAAGGGTTTGTCTGGTTTCGTTCACGTAAGTATACCACCCAATTCCAAAATGAAGCCCGGCAAGATTGGATCACCGGAGACGATTTCTGGATCATCCAATACTTCCAGCGCGTAACCGGGGCGATAGATATAGACCTGCTGCACCAGGGGATCGATCAGCCAGCCCAATCGTGCGCCGTTTTCCATATATTCCAACATTTTCTTGCGCACATCAGCCAGATCGTCGCTGCGGGAACGCAACTCCACCACAAAATCCGGGCAAAGGGAGGCAAAACGGCTCTGCTCCTGACGGGTCAGCGCTTCCCAGCGCTCCTTGCGAATCCAGGCTGCATCGGGAGAGCGGATAGCTCCATTGGGCAGAGTAAAGCCGGCTGAAGAGTCAAAAGCTCTGCCTAAACCGGTGCGCTGATTCCAAACCCACAGTTGGGCAGCGATGTCCAAATTGCGTGCTCCGGTGTCGCTAAAGGCTGGCGGCATAATGATCACCTCCCCCTCGGCGGTGCGTTCCAGGCGTAGCTCCGGGTTGGCGACGCACAGTTGCCAGAACTTTTGATCGCTGATTGTCAGGGAACGCAAGTCCGGCATCATTACCGTCACGGCTTGACCTCCTGTTCATACAAAAAGCAGCTCACCACCTGCCGCTCAGAAAGCCGCTGCAACTTCGGCTCGGCCACATCGCAGCGCCCCGGCATAAAATCCGGGCAGCGGGGATGGAAGGAACAGCCCACGGGCCGGTTGTAGGGATGGGGAATGGAGCCGGTAATCGTCGCCAGCTTCGTGCGCGGCTTGGCGAGAATGCTGGGGATCGACTTCAGCAACGAACGGGTGTAGGGGTGTTTGGGCGCGTGGAAGATATCGTCCACCGGCCCCTCCTCCACCACCTGGCCCAGATACATCACCACCACATCGTCGGCCATCTCCGCGATGACGCCCATATCGTGGGTGATGAGGATAATCGAGACTCCCTTCTCCTCCTGCAACTGGCGCAGCAGATCGAGAATCTGGGCCTGGGTGGTCACGTCCAGCGCAGTCGTCGGTTCGTCTGCGATCAGAATCCGGGGATCGCTGGAGAGGGCCATGGCAATCATCACCCGCTGGCGCAGACCACCGCTGAGCTGGAAGGCGTACTCGTCGATGCGCCGCTCCGGTTTGGGGATGCCCACCTGACCGAGCAGGTCGATGGCCCTCTCCCGGGCCTCCTTCGGGCTGAGCTTCTGGTGCAGGCGGATGGCCTCGATAATCTGATTGCCGACGGTGTGGAAGGCGCTGAAGGAGGTCATCGGCTCCTGGAAGATCAGGGCAATCTCGCCGCCCCGGATATTCCGTATCTCCTGGCTGTCTGCGCCGAGGGTCGTCAGGTCCACCCGCTGGCTGTTGCCGGGTTGTTGCAGCCAAATGTTGCCCTGCTCAATGCGTCCCGGCTCCTCCACAATACGCAAAATGGAGCGGGCTGTCACACTCTTGCCGCAGCCGCTTTCGCCCACAATGCCCAGCGTCTGGCCGGGGTAGAGGTCAAAGTTGGCCCCTTCCACGGCGCGCACAACGCCCTCGTCCTGGCGGAAGTAGGTGTGGAGATTTTCGACGGAGAGAATGGGCGGTTGCGCAGGGTTCATAGTAGGAAATCTTTGTATACACGGATTGGAAGGAACACGGATTTGATCAGATGGATCTGACGCCGTAGATTTGCAGTTGCTTCTTGCCAAAGTTGACGATGAGACCGAATTGGAGTTCCAGGCTCTTCAGATAGGTATTCATTCTGGAAAAATCGTACTGAGTCGGGAAGTCCAATAGCGAGCGAATGTGAATCAGATAATTGTCCGCTGCTAATAATAGCTGTGTTTGGTGATGAGCCAGGACGGAATTGTCCCATCGAGCAGGAATCTCAATCTCTGTCACACAAGAGAGTTGATTCCCTGTAATTTCCAGAGCCACCAATTGGCGATAGACCGTTTCGGGATATCCCAGGCCATATTGTTGGGCGATAGTTAGGGTGTGATGACGGAGTTGGCGCAGAATTTCCCGGTCCATCTGGGAGAGATGAGGCTTGAAATGGCTATACTCCTCTAGAATATCAAATTCTGGCTCATCCCAGAGAACTCGTTTTATCTGGATATTTTGTGGAGCAAAGTTGACCAGTAATCCCAAATCCTTCTCAAATATTTTCAAATAGTGGATGATCTGCGCGTATTGTTCGCCGAGAAACTGGGTTTGATAGGGCAGCGCCTTTAATTCCAGAATGATGGTGTCCCACACTATCAGATCAGGTTCAAAAACTTGAATGTGAGCTTGGCGATGAACCAATGCCCGGTGAGGCTTGGATAGAAACGGTATGCCATTGCTTCTCAACAATTCCGCCAGGGCCTGATGATAAATCTCCTCAGACCAACCGGTCTGGAGTTCATTGCGTATCTGAAAGATCAATCCCCGCAGTCGATGCGTCAATTCTCCGTGCCGCAAAGCAACCATCATTCACCTTCGCAGAGAAGTCTATCCGTGTTTTCTTCTATCCGTGTATACAAACCTCTTTCCCAATATCTATCCATACGGATCCGCCGCGTCGCGCAGACCGTCGCCCAGGAAGTTGAAGGCGAGAACCGCGACAATCACCGGGACGGCGGGGTAGAGCAGCCAGGGCGAAATGGCGATGGCCTGAATGTTCTGGGCCTGTTGCAGCAGTACACCCCAACTGATAGCCGGGGCGCGCAACCCCAGGCCGAGAAAGCTGAGGGACGTCTCTGCAATAATCATTGTGGGCAGGGCCAGGGTGGTGGCGGCGATGATATGGCTGAGAAAGGAGGGCACCATATGGCGGAAAATAATGCGCATCTGCCCCGCGCCGGCCAGCTCCGCTGCTGTCACAAAATCTTCTGTGCGCAGGGAGAGGAAGCGCCCCCGCACCACACGGGCCAGGGTCGTCCAGCCAATAATGCCCAGAATCAACGTAATCACAAAGTAGACACGGGTGATGGGCCACTCGGAGGGAACAGCCGCGGCCAGGGCCATCCACAGGGGAATCGTCGGGATGGAGCGCACGATTTCGATGATGCGCTGGATGATATTGTCCACCGCGCCGCCGTAAAGACCGGACAGCCCGCCCAGCAGAATGCCCAAAAAGAGGCTCATTGCCACACCGGCCAGCCCGATCACCATCGACAGCCGGGTCGCTATCATCAGCCTGGAGAAGAGGTCGCGCCCCTGCAAATCGGTACCGAGTAGGAAAATACTATCCTCCGCTCTGGCCCCTTCCACACCCAGCAAGTGGCGGTTGGTTTTGAACAGCCCCAGAAATTTGTATTCATAGCCTTCTGCCCACAATTTAAGCGGCACTTTGAGCGTTGGGTCAGGCTGATAGACCCGTTTGAACGTCACTGGATCCCGCTTGCCCGACAGCCCGAAGACGTGGGGGCGGAAGCTGTCGCCGTCGTACCAGTGGATGGGCTGGGGTGACAATAGAGAGCGTTGGGCCTCGGATTTGTGGGGGTCGGCGTAGGCCAGAAAGTCGGCAAAGACGACGCCCACATAAAAGAGGATAATAATAATGGCAGCAATCATCGCCAGTTTGTGCTTGCGGAAACGCCACCACATCAACTGCCACTGGGTGGCGACGAAGATGCGCTGGGCAGCGACGGTCTCCTGTTCCTGGGGTTCGATGGCGACACTCATCAACTTTGCCCCCCTTCTCTGCGTCCCTGCGTCTCTGCGGGAGAATTCTGCTTGGGTGATTGTATTGTGATGCGAATCAACTCTGCCCTTCCATCCCGTGGCGAATGCGGGGGTCAATCCACATCAGAATCAGGTCAGAAACGAATGTGCCGATAACCGTCAGAATGGAAAGAAGCAAGAGAATTGTGCCTGCCAGAAAGAGGTCCTGGGCGATCAGTGCCTTGAAAAGCAGGGGCCCGACAGTGGGCAGGCTGAGCACCAGGGAAACGATAATACTGCCGGAGACGACGAAGGGGAAAAGATAGCCGATGGTGCTGGCGAAGGGGTTCATCGCCGCGCGCACGGGATACTTCATAATGACCCGGTTGCGGGAAAGCCCTTTGGCCTGGGCAGTGACCACATAGGGTTTGCGCAGTTCATCCAGCAGATTGGCCCGCATAATGCGCACCACCTCCGCCATACCCGCCAGCCCCAGAATAAAGGCGGGCAGGGGCAGGTGCTTTGCCATATCCCAGATTTTGGCCGCGCTCCAGCCCTGTTGCAGATATTCCGGCGAAAAGAGACCGCCGATATTCTGCACATTAAAGTACTTAAAGCTGGCGTAGAGCACAATCAGCGCCAGCATAAAGTTGGGCACGGCAATGCCGATAAAACCCAAAAATGTGAAGAAATAGTCACCCCACGAGTATTGACGCACCGCAGAATAGATGCCGATGGGCAGGGCCAGGGCCCAGATGAGAAGGATCGCGGCCACCGAGACGATAATCGTCGTCGTCATGCGGTCGCCGATCACCTCCCGTACGGGCCGGTTATACTCCATCGCCATCCCGTAATTGCCCTGCAGCATCAGTCGCGACCATTTAAGGTATTGGACGTAGATCGGCTGGTCCAGCCCGTACTGAATGCGCAGGGCCTGGGCCTCCTCCGTCGAGAGGACTGTGCCCGTGGCTTGCAGGTTGGCGATGTAGGCGGTCACGTAGTCGCCTGGCGGCAGTTGGATCACCACAAAGGAGATGATCGACGCCGCCCAGATTGTCAGGATGCCCGCCAGAAAACGGCGGATGATGTAGTTGACCACTGGAGAGAGTTCCTATGGGTAGAAATTTGTGTGCGGTCAAAAAGAGTGGGCTTGTACTTGTATAGACTTATTATACAGTCGATGGTCAGAGAGTGCAACAGATCAGCAGGGGCAATGGTCTATTTACTAGACCATTGGTGATGCAAATACTATATCGCCTTTCCTGCGTGCTGTCAACCGTTTATTTTCCGCTGCGATTGGCCTGGGAGCGGGGGGTGAGATCGAAATAGGTTTCGTGGCCGTTGAAGAAGCGTTCCAGTTCATCCACCATCAGGCCGAAGAAACCGGTCTGGCTGCCCCCCGCATACCAGCCGATGTGGGGGCTGAGAAAGACGTTGGGCAGGCGCAGGAGTTCGCTCTCCGGGGGAATGGGTTCCGGGTCGAAAACGTCCAGCCCGGCGCAGATATCCCCCTGGCGTAGGCGGGCGATGAGCGCATCCGAATCGACGACTTTGCCCCGGGAGACATTGACAAAGACCGCGCCGGGACGGAGCAGAGCAAACTCCGCCGCCCCCAGCATCTTTTCGGTTTTGGGCGTGTGGGGGGCCAGACAGACGACTACATCTGAGCCGGAGAGTACATTTTCCAGAGAGGTTTGGGTGAAGCCGAGAGCTTCAGGCAGTTCTCTTGGCAGGTAGGGGTCGTGTACGAAAATCTCCGTCTGGAAGGGGCGCAGGAATTCCATCAGCCGCCGCCCCATATGGCCGCAGCCGATCAGCCCCACCCGCTTGCCCCACAGTTCCCCCTGCATTGTGGAGAAAAGATCCCGCTTCATCCCCGTTTCGCCATCGATCAATCGGCGAAAATGCGCGCCGCCGTTGCGCAGGGAGACGAGAATCAGCGCCAGTGCCCACTCGGAGACGGGGTAGGAAGAGGCGTTGGTCGTGTCCACCGTGCGGATGCCCCGCGCCCAGGCCGCGTCCAAATCCATGCGGCTGGCGAAGCGATCCCCTTCCAGCTCGCCGATGAACCCCAGCCGGGGCGCGCCGGCCAGCACCGCTTCTGTAATCGTCGGCGCGCCGTGACAGACGATCAGCGCGTCGATTTCGCCCAGCATCTCACCCAGCCGCCGGACTGTCTCCGTGTCGGTGTTGGAGGAGTAGATGCCTCCCCCTTCGCAGGAAAACCAATCCCACTCGGCGAAGGATTCCAGCCGCGCCACATCCGCCGGGGCCAGATAGATGTTACGCACGTTGGGGTTGCAGGCCAACAAAACGGTAGGTCGAGAAGGCATATTGGCTCCAGATTGCTTGGAAAGTCATACAATCGCTGTAGGGGGCAGTAAGCAGCCCTCCTTCGATTATACAAACTCTATCTGATTTTTCAATGACGATTGCGGCCTTCCGGGAAGCGGCCAAACCTTCTTGCGCACTCCCTGATTTTGTGGTCGCTTCCCGATAAGGCTGTCATGCGTTATTTAATCGCCGTTCATAAGGAGAATCACTTTGGCTACTATAGCGTACACAGATAAAAATTACAACGAAGTGAATCAGCTATCGCCAGAGACGACGGTTGACGGTCCTCTCCTCTCTGTCTATAATTATTGACCTACGCCCGGAACATCTGTTGCGGGTTGAAATACCCCCAGGAGAGGCAGACATCCTATGGCCGTGAAGGTTGGAATTTTGGGCTTTGCCCACGGACACGTCAACGCGTATTGTGCCCACTGGCAACAGCACCCGGAAGATGAAATCGAGATTGTAGCCGGTTGGGATCACGACCCAGCGCGCCTGGCCCAGCAAACCGGACGCTACGCCATTCCTGGCTATGCGCTCCTGGCAGACTTCCTGGCTCATTCAGGGATGCAGGCGGTGGTTATCGGCGGTGAGACTTCTTTGCACGCGGCTCTGGTAGAGCAGGCCGCGGCCGCGGGCAAAGCCATTGCCCTGCAAAAACCGATCTCACTTACCCTGGCCGAAGCGGACCGCATAGTGGCTGCGGTGGAACGCTACGCTGTTCCCTTTACAATGGCCTGGCAGATGCGGGTGGACCCCCAAAATCTTCAGATTAAACAGGTGCTGGAGAGCGGCGTGTTGGGCAAAATCTCAATGATGCGGCGGCGGCACGGTCTGCCCGCCCAGCTTTGGGACACCGCCACAATGTGGCACTTTGACCCGGTACTCAATCGGGACATCTGGGCCGATGATTCCGCCCACCCCATCGACTTCATCCAGTGGTTGCTGGGCGTGCCCGAAAGTGTGACCGCCGAACTCTGGAGCCATCAATTGCCGAACGATCACGGCGTGGCCCTCTTCCGCTATGCCAGTGGCGTAATGGCCGAGGTGAGCTGCTCGTTTACTTGTCTGGCTGCCGAAAATACCACCGAAATCATCGGTCTGAACGGTTCGCTTGTGCAGAATTATGGGGATGTGCCCAGTTGCAATGTGCCCCGTCCGGCTGATGCGCCGGGCCTGAAATGGTACACCGGGGAGCAGAAGGAATGGACAATCAGCGACATCCCCAGCCCCGCCGGTCACGGCGTGCGCATTGCCGGGCTGGCTGGCCCCCTGGCCGACTTCTTTCACGGGCGGCGGCCCCCGATTTCCACCGCCGAGGAAGCGCGTACCAGCCTGCGTATGACCCTGGCCTGTTATCTTTCTTCCCAGGAAGGATGCCGGGTGCGCTTGGACGATCCGCGTATCGCGGCCGTGTGAAATGGGTACTGCGTACTGCATAAGGTAGCGTAGCCAATGGACGGCTGACCGCGAATGAGAGGATGACGCGAATGGTTGGTTCGCAGGTGACGCACAGGGATACCCGGCCATATTCCCTACAGGTCATCTATTCGCGTAATCCTCTCATTCGCGGTCACAGGCCAGAGCAAAGCCCACAACTAACGCACGCGACGCGGTCTCCCTTCGATGAACTCAGGACATCGCCTGAGCCTGTCGAAGGGCGGTGTCCCTTCGATGAACTCAGGACATCGCCTGAGCCTGTCGAAGGGTCGATCTTGCGCTGGTACGCCATAAGATAGCGCAGCCACGATTTGTGTGCGGAAACGTGAAGACGTGAAACGTGAGATCAATGGATGATTGTAAAACGCATCGGTATTCCCTGACGATTATCCAGCGTTTGGCGTAAGAACCGTCACCCGCACTTCTCGGAATTCTGTTATAATACTACTGAAGTTCCTACTGAAGTTCCTATGACAAACCAAATTGTAGTGCGTTTGAGGCTACACACCAGATAACTGCTCACCCCCACCCAATCTCCCCCACTGTGGAGGAGGAGTCGCTCCAGTTCTCTCCCTGGAATGGGGTGGGATAGGATGGGGTGGCTCAACAGGTACCACACCGGCAACGCTTGTCTCACGTTGAATCGGAAGCGTTGCCGGGCGTTGTCCCATCTACGATACTATCGGCTGGATGCCTCGCGGTTCTATGGCTTCATTTCTTCTCCCCAAAGGCTTGACCCGTCAATTGCTGGTTGTTTTTATTCTCGTTGCCCTGACCAGCAATGTAGGCGTAAGTCTTGCTGCCTGGCAGGCCGAGCGCCAGGCCCTCGAAGTCCAGGTGACCGGAAAACTGGTGGCCGTAGCTAATCTCAAGCAGGAGAGACTTAACAGTTGGCTGATCGAGCGCCAGGCAGACGCGCGGATGATCGCGGTCAATCGGCTCAATCAGGAGCACTTCGCCGAACTCTTCGACGATACTGTCCCCCAGGCGCGCAAAAATGAGTTTGCTGCATTTCTGCGCGACAATCTGGTCGGGATGCGCCGCTCCCGCGCCGGGTATCTGGAAGTCTCTATGACGAATCGTGCTGGGGTGGTGGTGATCAGCACCGAACGGGAACGAGAAGGGCAGCTCGCCCTGCCTGTGGGTTCAGAAAAACTGCGCTTTTCCGCCATTGACGGCAGCTTTTTTTGCGATATTCACCCCCACTCTGCCAGTGGACATCCTGTGATGATCTTTGGAAATGTGATCCGGGCCGTAGACCCGAATACCCATCAGGAGACCAAAGAGGTTATCGGCGAAGTCATTACAGTAGTCGAGATGGAGAGCACAGTCTATGAGTTTCTCGGCCCGATTTCCGAATTGGGCAGCAGTGCCGAAGCTCTTCTGATTCGCCCAGAGATAGACGGTATTCTCTTTCTAAGCAAACTGCTCTACCTGGCAAATGCTCCGTTGAACCTGCGGGCCAGCCCCTCTTCGCCGATTGCCGAAGCAATGCGCCGGATCAGTGTCAATGCTTTCCATTCTGTCGATTATACCGGGGAAACGGTCATTGCCGTCTATCGACAGATCGAACCGGTTGGGTGGGGGCTGATGGTGAAACAGGCCGAAGCCGAAGCCTTTGCACCCATCTACGAACTGGCCCGCCGTATTGTGCTGCTTACGTTTCTCGTTCTGATTGGTACGGCCATCCTGGCCTTCTTTCTGGCCCGCACCCTTATTCGCCCCATCAGCGCTCTGGCCCAGGCCACCCAGTCCATTGCTGACGGCAACCTGGGCGTCTCACTCCACTCCAACCGAGACGACGAACTGGGCGCACTCTCCTCCTCCTTTCAACAGATGGTGGAAATCCTGGCCGAGCGACGCAGGGAGACCCAGCGTCTGACCGATATACTGCGCCGCCGAGCCGACGAATTGGAATCGGCTTACGGCGATCTGCGACGGACAGACCAGTTGAAAGATGCGTTTATTCGCAATATCACCCACGAACTGCGCACGCCCTTAACAACCCTCTCCGGTTTTACCGAACTGCTGATGGATGATATAGACGAATTCGGCGCTGAACAGCAGGAGATGCTGGATACGATTGCCAGTCAGACTGTGCATATCACCCGGCTGGTGAACGATGTGGTCGCTCTACACGAAGTACACGCGGTCAATCACGAACGCCGCCCCCTGCGTCTGGTAGAGATCGTCCGGGCCAGCCTGGATGCCTGCCGCCAGCAGAACGAATATGGCGCCCGCAATGGAAAGGGTATCCATTCCTTTGGCATTGACTGCGCCAATGACCAGATCGAAGTGATGGCGCATCCCGGTCAAATGACCCGAGTGGTAGACAATCTGCTGGATAACGCGGTCAAATTCAGCCCGGCTGGCGGCCTGGTGCATGTGCAGATTCGTCGTGTGCAAAAATCGTATACCGATGGGGGAATAATGGATTGGCAGGTCGTTTCCATATCCGATTCGGGAGTCGGTATTGCCCAGGATGACCTGCCCCACATTTGGGATCGTTTTTTCCAGGTGGACCACGCCACCACCCGTCGTTTTGGCGGGGCCGGTTTGGGTCTGGCGCTGGTCAAAGAGACCATCGAAGCCCACGGCGGCGAGGTCTGGATCGATAGCCTGGCTGAGGAAGGAACTACAGTCTCTTTTTCCGTGCCTGTCTTTCAGCCGGAGGAATCCACAGCGGTTGAGACAGAATCGGTCTCTTCCCCATAGAGCAGGTTTTCACCCGCTCACCCCACGCCAGGAGAATTGCCGTGGCTCTTTGGTTAACCCGTGCCGACGTTCGCTCCCTCCTTACAATGCCCGAAGCTATCGACGCTGTGGCCGAGGCATTCCGTCTGCTCAGCGCGGGTGAGACGGTTCTGCCCCTGCGCACGAATATGTCCGTTACGCCACATGGGGGCAGCCTGCTGGCTATGCCCGCCTACACTGGCGGCGGCATCGACGCATTGGGCGTCAAACTTATCACCTTCTACGGCGATAACCCCGCCCAGCACAGCCGGCCCGCCATTCAGGGCAACTTTCTCATCTTCGACCCCCGGGATGGCCGCCTGGCCGCCGTGATGGAAGCGGGCTATATGACCGCTGTGCGCACAGGCGCATCCGGCGGGGTGGCTGCCCGCTATCTGGCCCGGCCCGAGGCCGGGGTAGTCACAATTTTTGGCTGTGGCGTCCAGGCCCCCCACCAGTTGGAAGCGGTCCTCTGCGAACGCCCTATCCAGCAGGTGTGGGTGATCTCCCGCAGCTCGCACAGGGCGGCGACGTTTGCGGGGGAGATGTGCCGGCGCTTTGGAATTTCTGTGCAGGTCGCCCAGGATGTGCAGAAGGCTGTGCAGCAGGCAGATATTGTCATCACCGCCACCAGCGCCCACGAACCGCTCTTTGACGGCCATTGGCTGCGACCGGGCAGCCACATCACCGCCATCGGCGCACATCTGCCCAACGCCAGAGAGGTGGACAGCGTCACCATCCAGCGCGCCACCGTCGTCACCGATCAGACCAGCGCCTGTCTGGCCGAAGCGGGTGATCTGGTGATTCCTCTGGCCGCCGGGGAGATCCAGCCGGAACACATCCGGGCGGAGATGGGCGAGATTGTGGCTGGCAAAAAGCCGGGCCGCACCTCCTCCCAGGAGATTACCTTTTTCAAATCGGTGGGGCTGGCAGTGCAGGATGTGGCTGTGGCCGCGCTGGTGGTGAAGAAAGCAATGGCCGCGGGTGTGGGGACGGTGCTGGGGGAGTGAAAATTTATTGCGTATTGCATATTTCGTGAGGTGGCGGAGCCACAAAATTATGGGGCGAAACGTGAAGACGTGAATCGTGGGAGTATGTGACGACACCTCACATTTCACGTTTCAGATGGTTTACCTCATACCCCCTTTCCATTACACCCATCCAATCACTCATCTCCACGACAGGCCACCGATGCGCACCTTTGCCCCCTTCGATCTCAACAATCCCGAACACCACGCGCTGCTGGTCACCCTTTGGAACAGCGGCCTGCCCGCCGACCTGGCGCTCTCGCCCGAATTCGTCCACTCGGTCACCCGGCCCACCACCGGCGGCGTGCAGGCGGGAAGCATTGGGTTTCTGGAAGATCAGCCCGTAGGCGTGGTTCTTGCCAGCGCCCATCCCCACGCGCCCCCGTCTATGCCCTGCAACGTGGGCTGGATCGACGCCATCGCCGTCAGCCCTGCCCATCAGCAGAGGGGGATTGGCCGGGGATTGCTGGCCTGGGCTGAAACCTGGCTGGTCAGCCAGGGCGCCGCTTCGATCTTAACCGGCTGTGCTACCCGCCACCTCTCCCCCGGCGTGCCGGCGTCAGCCATCCCCTTCTTCGCCGCCTGTGGCTATGAACTGTGCGATTGGACCAATTGGGACGTGGCCCGCAACCTGGCCGACTATACACCGCCCCCCAGTCTGCGCGAAGTCCCGGCCGCGGCCTACCCCGCCCAACCCGGCCAGGAAGAGCTGCTGTTGGGCTTTCTACGCCAGGAGTTTCCCGGCGTTTGGTCTTTCGAAACCGCAGAGTTTCTGCGCGAGGGGGGGCGCATCTCCGACTTTATGCTCCTGTGGACGGAGAGCGGCGTGGAGGGAGCGTGCAAACTGACCTTTGAGGATTCCCATTGGCCTATGGGCCGCTACTACCCCTATGGCCTGCCCCGTCCCTGGGGTCAGCTCGGCTTTATCGGCGTGGCCGAGAAGCGGCGCGGCCAGGGGATGGGGTTGGCTCTGCTGGACGCGGGGCTGCGCCGTTTGCAGAATAACGGCGTCAAAGGCTGTGTGATCGACTGGACCGACCTGCTGGACTTTTACGGCAAAGCGGGCTTTGTGCCCTATCACAAATGGGCGGTGTTATGGAAGAAGATGGGATGATGGGGAAATGGACTGGGTTCGAGGGAGTGCTGCAAGAGGCTGTGCCGGCGTGCGCGCCCGCGCTGGTCTGCCGGGTGGAACAGGCCGGGGTCTGCCTCTACGAGGGTGCCTTTGGCTGGCTGGATCCGGAGAAGCACAGCCGACCGGTGCAAGTGGACAGCCCCTTTGACCTGGCATCGGTGACAAAACTTTTCACAGCCACTGCTTTTCTGCGCCTGGTGGATAGGGGGCTGGCCGCGCTCGATCAGCCTCTGGCCGCTGTGCTGCCAGAATTTGGCGGTATGCGTCCCATCGGTGGCGCGGAAGACCCTCTGGCCAAGACACCCCTGGCCGGCGATCCCCGGCGGGCAGGCGAATGGGTGGACGCCGGTCGGGTGACCTTTCGCCATCTGCTCACCCACACCAGCGGTCTGCCCGCCTGGCGCAGTGTCTATGCCCAGTGTGGCCCGCCGCCCCATTTGCCTCTGAACGAAAACGAGTTGGATCAACGCCAGGGCCTGGCTCTGGCCGCGCTGGTCAGCTACCCCTTTGTGGCCCAGCCGGGGGAAAGCTATCTCTACAGCGATACCGGACTGCTGCTGCTGGGCTTTGCCGTGGCCCGTCTCAGCGGGTATGGGCGGCTGGACAGAGCGCTCGGCGCGCTCGTCTGCCAACCCCTGGGGCTGTCGGCCCGCTTTTGTCCTGTGCCGGATGAATGGGAACGAATCGTCCCAACCGAAGCGTGCGCCTGGCGGGAACGACGGCTGGTAGGGGAGGTTCACGACGAAAACGCGGCTGGGCTGGGAGGCGTGGCGGGCCACGCGGGTCTCTTTGCCACGGCCGCGGATGTCTGCCGCTTGGGGCGGCTCTTTCTGAATGGGGGCGAAGGGTTACTGTCGCCGGGGCTGGTCGCGCAGGGTATCCGGGAGCAGCACGCCAGCGCCGAGGGTATCCGCCGGGGTCTGGGCTGGCAACTGCGCAGCGATCCCAACCCCACGTGCAGCACAGCTTTCAGTGGGAGCAGTTTCGGCCATACGGGTTTTACCGGCACATCCCTCTGGTGCGATCCGGCCCGGGCGTTGTGCGTGGCGCTGCTCACCAACCGGGTCTATCACGGGCGGGACGCAAGGCGTATCATCGCCCTGCGTCCTCGGGTTCATCAGGCGATTGCCCAACTGCTGGGCTGACGGACAGACCGCCCAATGGGTCGTCCACGCCTGGCTGCTTACCAGGCGTAGGCTTCGGGCGCTTCGCCGCCGGGGCCGGGCCAGATGGCGTCCAGCCGCTTCAGTGCGTCGGCGTCCAGGGAAATCTCCACGGCGCGCAGGCTCTCTTCCAGTTGGGCCATTGTGCGGGGGCCAATAATCGGCCCGGTGATCACCGGATTCGCCAGCATCCAGGCCAGGGCCACGTCGGCGGGCTTCTCGCCCAACTCGGCGCAGAAGGCTTCGTATTCGGCCAACTGTGCCCGCACCTGCTCGGAGGCCGCGGCCAGACGGCCTTTGGCCCGGTCGCCGCTGGCGAATTCGCTGCCCGCCAGCAGTCCGCCCCCCAGGGGGCTGTAGGGAATCAGCCCCAGACCGTACGCCCGGCAGGTGGGGATGACCTCCAATTCGATCATCCGCATATTCAGACTGTATTTGCTCTGTTCCGAGACCAGCCCCATAAAGTTGCGCTTCTGCGCGGCGTGCTGGGCCTGGCCGATGTGCAGCCCGGCGAAGTTGCTGCTGCCCACGTAGAGCACTTTGCCCTGCTGCACCAGCAACTCCATCGCCTGCCAAATCTCTTCCCAGGGGGTGCTGCGCTGGACGTGGTGCATCTGGTAGAGGTCGATGTGGTCGGTTTGCAGACGGCGCAGGCTGTCGTCGCAGGCCTGGCGGATGTGATAGGCGGAGAGTCCCCGGTCGTTGACCCCCTCACCCATCGGCCCGTAGACTTTCGTCGCCAGGACGATCTGTTCCCGGCGTCCGCCCTGGGCCAGCCAGCGTCCAATCACCTCTTCGGTGAAGCCGTTGCTGACATCCCGCCCGTAGCGATTGGCGGTGTCGAAAAAATTGATGCCCAGTTCCAGGGCCCGGTCCATAATGGCGTGGCTGTCGGCCTCGGGGGTGCGCGCGCCAAAGTTCATTGTGCCCAGGCAGAGGCGGCTAACAGAAAGGCCAGTGCGGCCCAAGTTTGTGTATTGCATTTTTCTCTCCAAATTCTGCTGGAGCGGCAGACGATGCCCGCCGCGAATGAATTCGTTCTGCGACCTGAAAGTGAAACGTGAGTGTACGTGACAGAAACTCACGTTTCACGCTTCACGTTTCGGCAACACGCTTGGCTTTGGTAGCCCCAATCCGTTCCCTACCCCGCCAGCAGTGGCATCACTTCCTGGGCAAAGCGCAGGGGGCCGTCGATGCCGGGGAAGTCGGTGAAGCGCAGGATGAAATAGTCCACGCCCAGTGCGGTGAAGGCGCGCAACTGCTCCGCCACCTCCTCCGGCGTGCCCACAATGCCGCCGCCTTTGGCAAAGGGCGAGGCGTCGGCGTAACGCTGGGCCTGTTCACGGCTGCGCGCCACCGAAATTGTCTCCCCGGCCCAGGTCTTGCGGATGCTGTCGAAGTCCCGCCCTACCGCGTCGCAGTGACCGCGCAGCACATCCAGCTTTTGGGCATAACGGGCCGGGTCCCCGCCGGGGATATTCCACCAGTCCGCGTGTTTTGCCACCACCCGCAGGGTCAGCTGTTCACCGCCGCCGCCGATGAGAATGGGCGGGCGGGGGTTGGGCTTGGGTTCGCAGAGGGCATTTTCGATGCGGTAGTATTTGCCCTCGAAGGTAGCGGGCGTCTCCGTCCACAGCCGTTTGACGATCTCGACGGTCTCTTCCAACTGACGGATGCGCACGGCGGGCTTGGGGAAAGCGTAGCCGTAGGCCCGGTATTCGTCTGCCTTCCAGCCCGCGCCGATGCCGAAAATAAAGCGTCCCCGACTGAGCAGTTGCAGGGTGGCCCCCATTTTCGCCAGCAGAGCCGGGTTGCGGTAGGACTGGCAGAGGACGATTGTGCCGAAGTGGAGTTGGGGAAAGGCCCCGGCCAGGTAGCAGATGGAGGCCAGACATTCCAGAGTGTCGGTCTCGGCGGCCTGCCAGCCTGCCCAGGGGATGAAGTGATCGGCCACCCAGGCTGAATGAAATTTGCCCGACACCGCAGCGAGAGTGGCTTCGATTTCGTTTGTGAAAGTCTGTCCCTGGCTGCCGTTGACGGGAAATGCCGGGACGCGGATGCCGTATTGAATGCTTGTCATTGGGGTTCTCCTTCATCTGAAAAGACCTGCCGGGTTTCAGAAAACCCGGCAGGTCTTGGGTTGGCTACCAAAGTTCGAGTCCGAGCAGCTTCTTGCCCAATTCGGTTAATTGCGCGGATTGCCCGTGCAGTTCTTCCAGTTTGCGCGGATCGCCGGGGAAGGCGCGGCTGTTGGCCGGGGGGCGACGCTCCTGCCACTGGGCAATACGCTGTTGGCGGGCTTCTTCGTTCTGGGGCTGGGCGGGGTACATCGAAATATACTGGGCCAGCCTCGGGCGATCCGTGCGGTTGCGCCCGTTGCCGTGGAGCAGCCCCGTGTGCCAGATGACCAAATCGCCCGCTTTGGCCGCAATCGGTTTGACAGTCAGGCCGGTGATGTCCGGGTTGCGCAGATTGGCACCGGGGGCTTGCCGGGCCACAATCTCCTCCACCTGCCGGTGGGAGCCGGGCACGCACTGAAAGCCGCCCTGGGCCTCGTCCGTGTCGGTCAGGTTGAGCACCCCCTGCACCCGCAGCCCAATCGGCCAGGTGGTGGGGTCAAAGTCCCAGTGGATAAAGCCCTGATAGTCCCAATCGGGTCGGGCAGGCGGATTCATATTCACCCGATCCAGACTGACCCACAGTTTCTCATCCCCAAAGAGTTCGGCGAAAATCTGATGAATGCGCGGGTGTTGGCGATTGTCCCACAGGGCCTGGTGGTGGTAGAGTTCTACCATTCCCGTGGACCTGTGCCACTCCGGGCGGGCGTACCACTCCGCCGGATTGTTGCGATCCATCCCCAGAAAGTCCCAAAGGGTGTCGATCACCCGCTCCAGATTTTCCTGGGGCACAGCGTTGGGGACGACGATATAGCCCTGCTCGTCCCAGAAGGCCCGGTCAGTAGCGTTGAGAATCGTCATTTGCTTCTCCTCTTGAATGGATTCAGGATTGGGGTAGCCAACGAACAGAGATGATATTTTCCACAAGCCGAAACTCTGGATCGCCTGTCAAAACGGTTGCATTGAACTCTTGCGCCAAGCCGACGACAAAAGCATCGGCGTAGGAGAGCGAATAGTGGGCTTTTATGTGGGCAGCGGCAAAAATGCGCAGACGATCTACACTGGCAATCTCAATAGGTAACTGATCGACAACGGCAATCATTTCTTGCGCTTTTGTCAACCCCTGCTCACGCTCGATGATATACAGGCACTCGCCGTAGTTGATCAATGAAAAGTAAATGTGGGCTTCTCCAGCAGCGGCTTGCCTGAGAATGCCAGTCACCTGCACGCCTGCTACTTCGCCCTCCAAATAGGCCATCAGGGCAAAGCTATCCAAAATATAGACTTGGGCAAGCGGTTCGCTACTCACGGGCCCGCTCCCGTGTCCGCTCAGCCAACAGCGCGCCTACCAGAGAGTTTTTCCCTTTGAAACGCCCTGCCGCCTCGCCAATCGGATCCGACAGTTGGGGGACAATCGACAATACACCGCCGTAATCGATCAACACGACGCTATCTCCTGGATTCAGGCTGTATTTACGGCGCATATCCACAGGAATAACAATCCATCCTTTGGCAGAAATTGTGGCTGTGGTCATCGTCTCTCCTTGCAGTTATACTTTTGCGCGTTGACGGGATATTCTGTCCCGAAAAAGTATAACACGCGTGGACACTCCGACCAAGCAATGGTTGAGTGAAAAAACTCGTTTTATGCCCCTTTTTAGTGGACTTATCTCTCCTATGAACACAGCCCCCTGTAGACACAAAAACCTGGTTCTGGTCTCCGAACCGAAAGATCGGATTCGTTGCCGCCACTGCCACCTGACAATCAAGCGCGATGAATTGGGGGATCGGTATTGTCCCGAATGTTACGATACCACCGGCTCCAAACGATACGACTTTGAACCGGTAGCAGAACCGTCGGTGGTCAGTACCCAATACCTCTGCGAAGATTGCGGCATTTCAATTCGAGGATAGAACCCGGAGGACGCGGAAAAAGCGGATTGACGCGGGCTAAAAATCTGCGTAAATCTGTGGTTTCTGCGTCATCTGCGTTCTATTCCCCCTCGTTCTCGGCAGTATAAGCGGAACTGACTATCAAAAAGGGTGATGATCAACCACTGACCATCACCCTTTCCTCATCATCCCGTCATCTCATTATCCCGTCATCCCAACCGACTAACTCCACAACCGATCCCAGGACCAGTCCTTGTCCCACTCGTCTGTGGGCTGGTCGAAGTAGACCGGGTTGCGGGGGTTCAGGTGCGCCCGCACCATCTCCTCGTTGATGTCGTCGAAGCCCAGCCCCGGCTTTTCGGTTACGTGCATATAGCCATCCTGGATCAGCGTTTCGGGCAGACCCGTCACCAGTTGGTTCCACTCCGGGTGGTCCACCGAATGGTTTTCCAGGACGAGGAAATTTTCAGTCGCCGCCGCGCAGTGCATATTGGCCAGGGCGCTGATGGGCGAACCGGCCATGTGCATCGCCATCGCAATGCCGTAGTCCTGGGCGATGTCCCCAATTTTCTTCGTCTCCAGAATACCGCCGGAGGAGGCCAGGTCCGGGTGGATGATATTGACCGCCCGATTTTGCAGCAAAGGCAGGAAACCCTCTTTCAAGTAGATGTCTTCGCCGGTGCAGGTGGGGGTGTCCACGGCCTGGGTCAGCTCGGCCCACTGCTCGGCGAATTGCCAGGGAATCATATCCTCGTACCAGGCCAGGGTGAATTTGTCCAGCGCTTTGCCCAGACGGATGCAGGATTTCAGCCCGATGTGGCCGAAGTGATCCACGGCCAGGGGGATCTCGTAGCCGATGATACTGCGCACGTCTTCCACATACTGGCAGAGGTGGTCGATGCCGATGTCGGTGATCTGAATGCCTGTGAACTGGTGCATCACCCGATTGGTTTGCAGCATCTCCGGCGGGGCAATCAGCGCGCCGGGCACATCCCGCAGCAGGCCAATGCCCACATCCATCTTCAGGAATTTGAAGCCCATCTCCATCCGGCCCTTCAGCCGCTCGCCCATCTCTTTGCCGTCGGCCACGCTGGGGGTGTCGGAGTAGCAGAGCACTTTGTCCCGGAATTTGCCGCCCACCAGTTGATAGGCTGGCACGCCGTAGACACGCCCGGTCAGGTCAAAGAGCGCCATATCCACGGCGCAGACGCCGCCGGCCTGCCGTCCGTGATGGCCGAACTGTTTGATTTTGCGGAAAATCAGGTCGATGTTGCAGGGATTCTCGCCGATAAGCTGGCGTTTGAGGGTCAGCGCGTAGTTCATACTGGCCCCGTCTCGCACTTCGCCGTAGCCGGAGATGCCCTGGTTGGTGTCGATACGGATCAGCGCCAGGCGCATAGGCAGCCCGGACAGGTTGGCAACCCGGATGTCGGTGATGCGCAGGTCCGTGGGGCTGGAATGGGTGTTGACTTTGTTGAGCAGTTCTTCGGTCATGAGGTTTTCTGTTCCAATGTGGTTGGATGGTAGGGGGAACAACACTGACCAGTATTGTACCCAGTTTTGGAGGTAAAGGAAAGTCTCGCCTTTTTCATGCACAGGTATTTCGTGTTCGGCTGTGCGGTCCGCCGTCCGTCGTCTGCCGTCTCCCTACAACCGCACATCCGGCCTGCTCCACGGGTCGCCCATTGCTTTGACGCCCGTGGCTTTGCCTTCGCCTTCGCTCACCTGCACCCGCAGGTCGGGTCGTTCCCAAATGGCCGGGTTGAGTTCGATGCCCAGGCCGGGGCGGTCGCTGGGCAGGGGCAGATGGCCGTCCACCACTTGGGTTTCGATGTCGGTCAGTTCCTTGAAATAGGTGCGGTAGAAGGCGCGCACAGTCTCCATTTCAAAGAGATTGGGGATATTGGCCGCCACGTGCAGATTGGCCGCGTGGGAGATGGGCCCGCCGGCGTTGTGCAGGACGAGGGGAACGCCAAAGGCTTCGGCAAAGGAGGCCAGGCGGCGGGTTTCGCCGATGCCACCGGTCCAGGCCACGTCGGTCATGGCGATCTGGCTGGCCCCGGAGGCGATCCAATCCCGCATCTGCCAGCGGCTGAGGAGGGTCTCGCTGCCCACAATCGGGATGCGGGTCTTGGCGCTCAGGCGGCCAATCTCCTGGTGGTTGGGGGCGCGCAGGACTTCTTCGATAAAGTAGATGTTGTAGGGTTCCAGGGCGTAGCAGATCTGCTCCATCGCGGCCCGGCTGAAGCGGAAGTGACACTCGATGCCGATGCGGAAATGCTCGCCCACGGCCTTGCGGATGCTGCGCACGGGTTCCAGCCCGGCTTCGATCTCCTGGCTGAAGATGGAGTGGCCCAGATTGCGCTCGCTGTATTTGTCGAAGGGCCAGATTTTCACGCCCTGAATGCCCTCGGCCTGCATTTCCAGCGCCAATTCGCCGGCGTTGTGGTGAAAGCGGTGAAAATCGTCGTAGGGCGGGTGGCCGATGCAGGTGTTGTAGGTGCTGATCCGATCCCGCACCGCGCCGCCCAGGAGTTTGTAGACCGGCGTGTTCAGGCTCTTGCCCAGGATGTCCCAGAGCGCGATCTCCACGGCGGAGAGGGCGCGCAGTTCAGCCCCGGCGAAGCCGTGATAGAGGATTGTGTCGAAGCAGAAGTTCCAGAGCCGGTCGATCTCCCTCGGGTCGTTGCCCAGCAGAATCGGCGCGAGTGTGCCGTGGAGCGCGCCCAGGGAACCGGGCACTTTGTCGTAGGTCTCGCCCAGACCGATGATGCCCGTGTCTGTGTGGACACGCACAAGCAGCAGCCGGGGCAGTTTTTCGCAAAAGAGGCTTTCAATTTTGGTGATGCGCATGGGATTGGGTGATCCGGTGGTTGGGTGATTGGAGTTGGGTGAGTGGATTAGGGCAGCAGATCAGCTATTTGGACTACGCCTGCTGCGGCCAACGGCTGGACCTGCTCGGTTTCTGCGAAAATTGTTCTGGACGCATGGCTGTAACCAAAGGGCTGGCTTGTGTCTGGGATGGGGCTGCGGAAGACTTCCAGCCGTCGTTGGGGCAGATTGACGACCCAATAGTCGCCGACGCCGGCACTGGCATACAGGCTGGCCTTATCCGTGCGGTCGTAATCCACAGAAGAATCGGCCACTTCGACTACCAGCGCGGCAGTCGTCGGGTGGGCGTCCCGATAGTCCCGGATTGTGCCTTCGATCACTGCCACATCGGGTTCCGGATCAGATATTTCGCTCACGCTCAGTGGCAGTTGGACACGCAGAAAGTGACGCGAAGCAAACGCCTTCCGCAATGCCTCAGCGACAAGCATCGTCGCCGTGGCGTGACCGCTCAGCATCGGACTCATTTCCAGCACCTGTCCTCCGATTAGCTCGACCCGCTTGCCGTCGAAAAAGCCGATTTCAGCCATTTTGTAGTATTCGTCTTTTGTCCACAGCAGAAGCCGCGGCTCTACTAAAGTTGTCTCCATAAAATTCTCCTTACCAACGCTGGGCTTGGAACTTCCAGCCCGGCTGCACTTTCTGCATTTCGATTTCGTCGTTGCGGCTGGTCAGGCCGCAGTCGATGTACTGTTGGTGCAGCTTTGCCAGCGCGACCCGGTCCAACTCCACGCCCAGCCCCGGCTCGTTGGAGACGACCAGCGCGCCGTCGTTGAATTGGAGTTTGCCGCCGACGATCACTTCGTCGCTCTGCCAGGGGTAGTGGGTGTCGCAGGCGTAGGTCAGGTTGGGGATGGCCCCGGCCAGGTGTACCATCGCCGCCAGAGAAATCCCTACGTGGCTGTTGGAGTGCATAGACAGCCCCCGGCCAAAGACCTGACAGATGCGGGAAAGCTCGACTGTGCTGCGCAGACCGCCCCAGAAGTGGTGGTCGCTGAGGATAATATCCTCCGAGTGGTGTTCCACACTGCCGGGGATGTGGTCAAAGGATGTGGTACACATATTCGTCGCCATCGGAATCCCTGTGCGCCGCCCCACTTCGCCCATCTCCGCCTGGCCCCGGCAGGGATCTTCGTAGTATTCGAGGATGCCCTTCAGTCGCTCGCCGATGCGCACGGATGTCTCCACCGACCAGATGGCGTTGGGGTCCAGGCGCAGGGGTGTGCCGGGGCCGAAGTGTTCGTACATCGCCAGAATGGCGTCGGCCTCCTCGTCGGGCGGGAAAGCGCCCCCCTTCAGTTTGATGGATTTGAAGCCGAAGGCGTCGTACATCGCCTGGGCCTCGGCCACCACACCCGCCGGGTCCAGGGCCGCTTTCTGTCGGGCCGCGGCCCAGCCTGTGGCGTTGGGGTCTGTGCCCAATCCCAGCGCGCCGCCGGCCCCTTCGTATTTGTAGAAAAGATAGGCCGAGAAATCGACCCGGTCCCGCACCCGTCCGCCCAGCAGATCGACGACGGGTCGTCCGGTCGCTTTGCCCATCAGATCGAAGCAGGCCACTTCGACGGCGCTGTGGACCTGGGTCACCCGCCCGAAGGCCAGATGGGCCTCGCCCCGGGCCGCGATCTCCTCTTTGCCAAAGCGCTTGTCGATGTCCTGGCGAATGGCGTTGAGTTGGAAGGGGTCTTTGCCGATGACGACCTCCTGGGCTGCTTCCAGCGCGGCGAGGGTAGACTCGCTGCCCGGTACTTCGCCCAGTCCGTAGGTTGCGTCGTCGGCCACAAGCTCGACGATTATGCGCAGGGCATAGGGCGCATGCAGCCCCGCCGCGTTGAGCAGGGGGGGATCGCCGACGGCAATGGGGGTAATGTGCATTTCGGTTATACGCATGGCAGGGATAGTTCCTTCTGTGGGTGGATGGAGTTTCGAACCAGCTATAGAAATCATAGCACAGATGGAAGGTCGGGACAATGCGATTTCTATACTTTGTATGATTCCATCGCCTTCGTGATACAATCGTTGACAGAAACTGTTGTTCACCCTCTTCAGGACGCCATAATCCGATGTCTACTCAGATTTCCGTGCAGGAACCCATTTTTGCTTTCACCTCTGGCGAGACCTTTGAAGAGTATTGCGATGCCCAATCACCGCAACAGGCAAATCTGTTACGGCGTATACTGGCCGGTATGCGCATAGACCCGGATACCCAATGCTATTTGGCAACCTACTCCACCTGGCTTACCTGTTGTCTGCTGGTCGGAGATGAGACACCGGATACGGCGCTGATTGTGCCGATTGTTGTGCGTCTGGCCGAGTGTTGCCCCCGGCTGGATCTGCGGATTGTCTCCGATTCCAATGATCTGGCAGCGCTCAACGAACTGGTAGATGACGATCTGGACCTGGAAGAGGAGTTGGATGAGATCGATCTGCCATTGCTCTTCTTCTTTGACGACGAATGGAATCAGCAGGCTCGCTGGGGTCCCCGCCCGGTCGCGGCGGAGAAGCGGCTGGACGAATGGCTGACCGTCCATCCTGAATATGGCGCACTGCTGGAGGATGACGAGAATGGAGACCCGGCTGTGTTGGAACAATGGATCGAGCAACTGATCCATCAGATGCGGCTCTGGTATCACGACGACCTGACCGGGGCGACGATTGGCGAAATACGAACGGTTCTCCAGCAACTGGACTCTGATTGATGAATAAAAACCGGGGGCTGAGACTATTTTCCCTGCTATTTTTGCTCTTGATTGTGGCGGGCTGTACGGCGCGACATACCTTTACCGCCCTGGTATTTGATAAAAAAGAGCCAGTCGGCGAGATACGCGGGGTCAGCCATACAGACGAACCCTTTGACCTGGCGGATTTGCGTGGCAGGTACGTTCTGATTTTCTTTGGCTATACCTTCTGCCCCGATGTATGCCCAACCACTCTGCTGGAGGTGGGCGGCGCACTGGGCGCGTTAGAGCAGGGCGGCGTCCCGGTGGCCGAATCGGTGAGCGCCGTCTTTGTGACAGTGGACCCGGAACGGGATACACCGGACCGAATGGCCCAGTATATTGGGGCCTTTCACCCCGGGATTATTGGTGTGGTTGTCGATCCCTCCCAACTGGAAGCTGTCAAGAGCAGCTATGGGGTCTACGCTGCAAAAAGTGATGTCAGCCAGACCAGCGCGGCGGGTTATCTGATGGATCACACCGCGGCGATTTATGTAATTGACCGGGAGGGCAACCTGGCCGCTCTCTTTTCCAACGACACACCGGCCGATGTGATGGCCGCGGATATGAAAGCATTGATCGGGCGTTGATGCAAACCAGCAAATTCCGACGAATACTACTGATTATTGTCTTTCTGGGCCTGCTGTTGGGTGCGGTTCTGCACAGCCTGCCCGGTTTGGCCGCGGTGGAGATGGTGGAGTTTCGGCTCTTTTCTCTTTCGGATCGGGTGCGGTTGGAGTGGGAGACCGCCAAGGAGTACAATCTGATTGGCTTTCAGGTCTATTGCAAAGAGGAAGCCGATGCCGATGCCGAATATCACCCCATAGGCTTTCCGATTCCGGGCCGGGGCGATCTGGAGAAGGGCGCTGCCTACTTTACAGAATTGCGCGATTTGCAGCCGGGCGTCAGCTACTGCTTTCGCCTGCAGGAGATCACCAGCGACGACGTGCCCGGCGAAGTCTTTGAAGTTTGTGGGTATGGCCTGCGGGTTACGCCCACACTTACGGTGACAGCCACTGCTACCGACACGGAAACACCCACGCCCACGATTACGCCCACCGAAACGCCTACCGCCACCGAGACGCCCACCCCCCCTCCGCCCACCGAGACCGCCACACCCACGCCGGAAGGAACCCAGACCGGCGGTCTTACCATTCAGCTCTCTACCGCTACTGCCGAGCCGACCTTTGAAGTTCTCACCGCGACAGCGACGGCGACCTTCGTGCAGATTCCGCCCACGGCCACGCCTTTGCCCACCGCAACACCGGTCAGGGCCTTCGGGCTGATCGGTAGCAGCGGTCGTCCCCCTTTTGGCCTGACTTCAGTAAGCGATCTGCTGGTCTTATTGCTCTGTCTGGGTGCGGTTGGCCTGGGTGTATTGGGCGTACTCACCCTGCTGGGCAGCGTCTTCTATCTGCGCTCCCGCACGGAGCGGACCTGGGAATAAAAGAAATAGCCCCCCGACAGTCAGTCGGGAGGCTATTCCCTTGCCCCGAAGGGCGTCAACCAAACCAGAGGAGCAGAAAGGAGAGCGGCGTCTTGTGCGTATCCGGAGGTCACGGGTCCAGTACGACTTTGCCGGGAAGCAATCTTCAGCGCACGATTGTCGGAATGAATACGAAGTGATGGGTTTTGATGATGACGGGCAGGTCTACAGTGGCGGTTGCGCTGATGCCGTGGACTTCGACCAGAACGTAGTCACCGCCATCGGGGAAGACCTGATAAGCGCCAAATTCCAGATTCTCAAATTTGAAGGTGCCGTCCCTGTCTGTGACGACGACAGCGACCATTGCGCCGTTGACCTCGCCGTCTGTCCGCTGCAGATAGACTTCGTGATTGGCCAGGGGCAGCTCGTTTGGCTCCATCACCCCGTTGCGGTTGGTATCGTTCCAGACAGTGCCGGTGACAAACCCATTGGCCAGGTCTGCATTGGCGGAGGCGGCATTGGGCGCAAAACTGACAATCAGCGCAAAGACAAAGGCAATCAAAAGGGCGGCGACGAGATGGCTGGTCTTTTTGTGGTTCTTCATTGTGTGCTCCTCTAAAAAAATGTTGGTTTGGTTTGGTTTGGTGTGACCCGTTGCGTATTTCCTCTGTGGCTTGAGTGTATATCAGAAATGGCCGGAATTTGCTGACCGGATGGTTACAGCACAGCCACTATAAGATGCTCGGTTTGGACCGTACCCAAGTACCAGGGAGATGTGGGAGTGAAAGGACGGATTGACTTCGAGCCAAAAGATTACAATCCGCATGGATTTGACAAAGATTCTTATGATCGAAGAAAACTTTGGATGGGTTTTCGTGTTAGTATAGTATACAGATGTTCTGCCACTGGATTTGTCCTGAATCTGTGTGCCTGCAAAGCCAGAAGCCGTATACGTCAAAGTGAATTTGCATAGTTTGCGATTTCGCGTTATCATTGCGCATGTGCAACTCCCCCACATCGGACTCTGATAGCATTTGCACGGCATCAGAAGGCTGTTGGCACAGACAGGAACTTTCCCCAACGTGTTTCCGCACAAACCACAGAGCTAATTTTTGCGATTTGCTCTCCTTGCTGTTTGCGCATAAAATGGTATGGCTGAATTCGTTTTTCAATCCTCGGTATCGATCTTTCTCATTCGCCTCAGGAGGTAACCAAATGCAGAACCGACGTGTGACGTTTTGGGCAACAATGCTGCTTGTAGCAATGGTTGTCCTGGCTGGCTGTGCCCCCCGCTCCGGCGCGGGCGATGCAGCCGCTATGACCAGCGACCCAATGGAGTTGGTGGTCGATTTGCCTGCCATCGTTCTGGATGTCCAGAGTGATGGTTCTGTCTCTGTTGGCAACGTGCCGCTTGCCCAATTGGGCGCAATGGCCGGAGCCGATCTCTCCACAGTTGCTGTGGACCCCTCGATGGTTGAATTCTTGACCGGTGGGGATATTCAGCACATCCAGGTCAACAACAGCTCGCATGGCCTGCTTCTGCTGGTGAACGGGGAAGCCATCCCCTCCATTTCCTATGATGGCGAATCTCTGCAAGCCACGGCGGATGCCCTGAATGCTTTCGGTATGGCTATCCCCATGCTGGACGAGGCTCTGAGCCTGGTGGACCAGATCGGTATTGGCGTGATTATGCGCTTCCCGGTTGCTGCCGGGGCTGCCCAGATTCCCTTGTACGTCGAGGGTGACGGTGGCTCTGCTGCCGAAGCCAAAGCTGCCCAGGAAGAATTCCTGGCCGCTGTCGGTGCTCCCCCCCGTATCAACCTGCCCATCTTCTACGAAGCCGATGGCAGCTTCTCCATCGGTGACCTGAGCGACGAAGAATGGTCCGCCCTGACCGGTGCTTCTTTGGCTGCCCTGCGCCTGAACACCAGTGTTCTGGATGGCCTGGCCGCCTCTGGCATCAGCAAACTCGGTCTTGGCACCGATGCCGCGGGTATCCACATTATGATCAACGACAACGCCCTGCCCACCCTGGACTGGTCCGGCGGCAAGGCCACCCACCTGCTCAACCTGGCCGACCAGTTGGGTCTGTGGGATATGTTGGCCCCCGGCATGAACATCGGCGAGGTTCTGGCGACTGTTGACAGCCTGCTGCCCGTTATCCAGGTTGCCGACTTCGATCTGACCGTTCACCTGCCCGGCAGCGGTGTTGCCAGCCGCTAGGCTGACCTGCTGTGGCTGTACACGAATAACAATCAAAATGGCGCACCCCAACTGGGGTGCGCCATTTTGATTGTTTCTCCGCTACTCAGGCTTCGGGTGCGACGCACTCGCCACTCAATTTTTACACAGGAATGCTCTCCTGGCGAGTGCGTCGCACCTGAATAGTCACGTTTCTTCTTTGCCCCTACGTCTTCCCGGTCATATAGAGTTCCCCCAGGGAAAAACCCCGCCGGCTGTAATAGTCCCGGGTGCCCGTGGCCGCGATGACGCTGATCTGCGCAAAGCCCGCCTCCCGGCTGATGCGCCGCGCTTCGTTGAGCAGACGAGTGCCCAATCCCACGTGCTGGGCCGCGCCGCTCTCCTCCCGTCCGATACCCAATGCCGGTCCGTATACGTGTACCTCCCGGATCATTGCGTTTTCTCGAATCTCGTCCAGAAAGGCCCGGCTACCCCCATTGGAAGATTTGGGCAGGCTCAGACGCAGAAAAGCAGCGATTGGGGCGTGGCGAGTGGGGAGTGGGGATCGGGGATTAGCGATACCTCCGAATTCCCAGTCCCCACTCCTTTTCTCCACGATAAAATGCAGAAAATGCTCCGTCGTCAGGTCTGTCTCGTAGACATAATCCTGCAAACGCAACTCTTCTTCCCGCACGGCCTGACGACGCACCTCGCGACAGCGGATGCAGCCGCACTGGTGTCCCCGCTTCGCCAACTCGGCGTGGACAATCTCGCGCAGGTTGCTGGCTGTGACCCCAGCCTGGATGTGGTGGGCAGGAATATCCCGAAAGAGGCGATTGACCCGGGTATAGGGCGGGATCGTCGGTTTGATGTCGGCCAACAGTTCGACCAGTTCCGCTTCGCTATAGGGGTGGTATTGGCCTGCTTTCCACAAATTGTAGAGTTCCGTCTTCGCAATCAGCGAGCAGGGGTAGATCTTCAACTCGTCCGGGCAGATGGCCGGATCCCTGAAGAAGCGGGCAAAGTCGATCCGGTCGCTCTCTGCGGTCGCCCCGTGCAGGTTGGGCATCCAGTGGAGATGAAGTTTGAAGCCCGCGGTACGCAACAGCCCCAGGGCCTGGCGCACCGCGTCCACGCCGTGCCCCCGGTTGTTCAGGGCCAGAATGTCGTCATCCAGACTCTGCACGCCGATCTGCACTTTTGTCACCCCCAGGCGGCGCAGATGGCGGATCTCTTCGGGCGTCACCCAATCGGGCCGGGTTTCGATGACCAGCCCCACATTGCGATGGGCGGCTGTCACATTGTGCTGTTGGGCTGCCTCCAGAGAGGGGGCGTCGGTATAGTCGGGATCGCCCACGGCGTTCATTGCGTCGTAGCAACGGCGCACAAACCACTCCCGGTAATCCCGGCTATAGGCGCTCCAGGTGCCGCCCAGGATGAGCAACTCCACTTTGCTGGCGTCGTGGCCGATGTTCTCGAAGGATTGGATGCGGCCATAGGTCTGGCGAAAGGGGTCGAAGCCATCCCGCTCGGCCCGCATAGCCCCCGGTTCGTCGTAGAGGTAGCTTTTGGGCATACGCCAATCATCCGGGCAGAAGATGCAACGGGCCGGGCAGCCGGCGGGCGCGGTGAGCACTGTCACCGGGGCCACACCGCTGGCCGTGCGCATGGGCTTCATACGGATGCGCTCCATCACCAGCGGGTCCGGCTCCAGATCGCCCTCGTCGATCAGATGACGATAGCCCGCTACAAGATTTGCTTTCGAGTAGAAACCTTTGCCCTCTTTGGGATAGCGCGCTAAAATAGAACGCAGAGATCGTTCCGGGTGCCATTCTGTGGCAGAGACCTGGGGAATCTCCTGAAAGATGGCGTGGAGTGTGGCCGCGTGACGGGCTGGATGGAAACGGGCGCGTTTCTGCCAGGCTTCGGCGATTTCGTGAACTTCGGCGGGCACATCTTCGGGCGAGAGAATGCGTTTCATCGGAGAATGCCCATCTCCCGCGCCACATCCAGCACAGAAGGGCGAGGGGTCTCCTCGCCGGGGAATAGCCATTGCGGACGCAGATAGAAGCCTTTGAGCAGCCGGGAATGATAGACTCCCCGTTCGGCAGGGATGGGCAAAAATTCACCTTCGGCCTGGCCGAAGAAGTGAATCGTCTCGTAGATGGGGTCGATGAGCCAATATTCCCCCACCCCATAGCGTCCGTAGTTGATGCGCTTTTCCACTTCGTCGTATTGGCGGCTGCTGGGGGAGATGATCTCCACGGCCAGATCAGGTGGGCCAGGGAAGTAGACCTCTTCGGCCAAATACAGCCGGGCGGCCCGGATGAATGAGATGTCGGGTTGAAAGGCATTTTCTGCGGACAGGCGAAACGCGGCGTTCGACCCAAGCACCTCTCCTAACTGACGACTGTCAACAAACATTCGCAGAAGCGTATGGACAAAACTCTGCACTGTTTCGTGGCGGTAGGATGCGGGAGAAGCCATCACAAAGACTCCTTCAATGAGATCGGATTTATGTGCGCTCAACGGAAAGTCGATATACTCATCAGCACTCATACGCGCCTTACCCGGCGTTTCAAATAGTGTACGCACTGCAATTGCCATTGAAAGCCTCCTTATCTTCCTATGCGTGAATCGGTCCGCCAGCGGCTGCTCGAAGTGAATCGGCACTTTTACGCCCAGATAGCGCAACCCTTCGACGCAACCCGGCAACAGGCGACGCCGGGGCTGGCTGCTATTTTACCCTATTTTCGGGGGGCGGGGAAAGAGCCGCTGACTCTTTTGGATGTGGGCTGCGGCAACGGACGCTTTGCCCGTCTGCTGGACGATGCGGGTATTGTCTGCGACTATACGGGCGTGGATGGCAGCGCAGATTTGCTCGCCCTGGCCGCAGCCGCCACAGGGGAGCTGGCAGACGTGCAGTGCCGTTTTGTCCAGGCCGATCTCGCCGACCCCCGCTGGTCGGAGCGCCTGGGCGCTGGCCCTTTTGACCGCCTGCTCTGCACCGCCACCCTCCAGCACCTGCCCGGCTACGATCTGCGTCTGGCGGTGGTGCGGGAGTTTGCCCGACTTTGTACTGGGACAATTATCCTCTCCTTTTGGCAATTTTTGACCAGTGAACGGTTTCGTGTCCGGCTGATCGACTGGTCCAGCGTAGGGCTGTTGGCTTCAGAAGTGGAAGCAGGCGACGCTCTTTTGCCCTGGAAACAGGGGGTGCAGGCCACCCGCTATGTGCATCAGGTGGACGAGGATGAGTTGCGCCGTCTGGCCGTGGATGCCGGTCTGGACCTTTTGCATACCTTTCGTGCCGATGGCAAAGAGGGCGATCTGAATCTGTACGCGGTGCTGCAACCACCCAACTACACAGCCACCCAGCCAAGCGGTTGAATAACTTCATTCACATTCGGTAGACCGCAATCCCGTCGGGCTAAGTAAGCGTCAAGAAATAACGTAGGGGTTTCGCAGATAGGATTCCGGGAATCGGCCACAACATCTTTCGGCTTTCCCCCTATCGTCTGGCCGATTCCCGGAATCATACCCGCGACTTATTTCTTGACAGTTACTTAGGACTCGTCAAGAAATAAGTTTCATCCGGTGCGTCGCACTGTCCACGAAATGACTCTGGTCCGCAACCTCATCTGGACAGTGCGACGCACCAAAACGGAAAGTTATTCTTTGACAAGCCCTTATAGTGAGACGTACCTGTTCAGCCACCCCACCCTACCCTTCCCCATTCTAGGGAGGGAACCGGCTCGACTCCTCCCCCACTGTGGGGGAGGTTGGGTGGGGGTGAGCAGTTACAGTGAGACTCTGGACCGGCGACTGCGGACTACTGACACTCACAACTGGTACACCCAATGCAACCTATAGATAAGCGCACGGAAGAAATTCAGGCTGAATTTGCCAAAGTGTTTGATGGCAGCCCCACCCACGTCGCGATTGCGCCGGGTCGGGTGAATCTTATCGGCGAACATACGGATTACAACGACGGCTTTGTCTTGCCCGTGGCCCTGGACAGGGATGTGCGGGTGATCTTCCGCCCGCGCAACGACCGGCGGGTGCGTCTCTATGCGCTGGAGTTTGACACCTGGGCCGACTTTGACCTGGACGCACTGGCCTTTGATGAGGAGGTCTTCTGGGCCAACTATACGATGGGTGTTGCCTGGGCGCTGGAGGAAGCGGGCGTCAAGCTGCGCGGACTGGAAGGGGTCGTCAGCGGCAACATCCCCCGGGGCAGCGGGTTGAGCAGCTCGGCAGGGCTGGAGATTTCCAATGCCCTGGCTTTGCTGGCCGCCGCGGGCAAGAGCGAAGCCCTGACCGGGCCACAGATTGCCCAGGCCGCCCAGCGCGCCGAGAACCATTTCGTGGGCGTCAACTGTGGCATTATGGACCAGTTCATCAGCACACTGGGCGAGGAAGGCTACGCACTGCTTATCGACTGCCGCTCTCTGGACTACCAGCGGGTGCCTTTTCCTGACGGCGCATCTCTGGTGATTGGCAATACAAAGGCCAGCCGCTCTCTGGCCAACAGCGCCTACAACGAGCGCCGGGCCCAGTGCGAGGAGGGCGTGGCCCGGTTGCAGAGCGCCTTGCCCGAGATTACAGCCCTGCGTGATGTAACCAGCGCCCAATTGGAGGCGCACAAAGGGCTGCTATCGCCAATTGTCTATCGGCGTTGTCGCCATGTGGTGGGCGAGAATGAGCGGGTGATGGGGACGGTGGCCGCGCTGGCCGCGGGCGATCTGGAAGAGGTGGGGCGGCTGATGAACGCCAGCCACGAGAGTCTGCGCGATGACTACGAAGTGAGCAGCGAGGCGTTGGATGCAATGGTGGCGGCCATGCGCAGCGCGCTTGGCTGTCTGGGCGCGCGGCTGACCGGCGCTGGCTTTGGCGGCTGCGCGGTGGCTCTGGTGCGCAAGGGCCAGGAGCGGGCCGTGCGCGATGCAATTTTTGAAAACTATTCCAAATCGATGAATATCTGGCCGGAGGTCTATACCTCCCCGGCCAGTGCGGGGGCCCGGCTCTTTTCGCTGGAGTGATTTTTGCAGGTCGGACTGTCAGTCCGACTTACAGACTGATCGCATAGGCAAAGGACTGGCCCAAAGGCCAGTCCTTTTATGATTGGGCAGGCGTAGACTGATCTGTGGATCGTGTCATTTTGACAACCTTTGCGAGGACTCTATGACTCCCGAAATGCTCTTTGTGTTTTCTGTGCTTGGCGTGACAATTCTCCTCTTTCTCTCGGACAAACTACGGCTGGACCTGGTGGCAATGCTGGCTCTGCTGACCCTTCTGCTCTCTGGTATCATCACAACCGACGAGGCCCTGGCTGGCTTTTCTGATCCGATTGTGTTGATCATTGCCGGCCTCTTTGTGGTGGGTGGCGCGCTCTATCAGACCGGCGTGGCGGGATTGGTAGGGCGCTGGCTCTATCGGGCCGCGGGGGGGAATGTGACCCGGCTGATGATTCTTACTGTGCTGGCGGTGGGCCTGCTTTCCGGCTTTCTGAGTTCCACAGGCGCAACGGCCGTTCTGCTGCCCGTCGTGGTGATGCTGGCCCGGGACGCCCACACCAGCCCTTCCAAACTGTTGATGCCCCTGGCCTTTGGCGCGCTGGCGGGTGGCCTGCTCACCCTCATCGGCACACCCCCCAATATCGTCGTCAGCAATGTGCTGCGCGCCCAGGGGCTTGCGCCCTTTGGATTCTTCACCTTCACACCGGTTGGTCTGGCTGTTCTGGGGCTGCTTATCGGCTTTATGCTGTTGATCGGGCGGGTGTTGCTGCCGGATCGCCAGCCCGACGGGGAGGAGAGCTATGGGGTGCTGAATGACCTGGCCGTGGACAGCGACGAGATGGCCGCTGCCTATGACCTGGGGGAAAGTCTTTTCCGGCTGCGGGTGCGGCGCAATTCGCCGATGGTTGGGTATTGTCTGGAAGAGACAAGCCTGGGCGCCAACTATCATGTGCAGGTGCTGGAGATACAGTCCTGGCTCGATGACCTGCGACAGATCCAGCCACCCTGCCCCGCCCACGATCGCTACCGCATCCAGGCCCACGATGTGCTGCATGTGCAGGGCCGGGCCGCGGATGTGATGCGTCTGGCACGGGAGCAGGAATTGGGGGTGCGCCCAGCCGAGGAGGAGCCGGGACGCCCGGTCTCGGCGGAGCTGGGATTGGCGGAGATTATGCCCACGCCTGGCTCTCAACTGTTGGGGCAGACTTTGCAGGAGCTCCGTTTCCGCTCGGTCTATGGGGTCAGTGTGCTGGGCATCAAACGGATGGGGAAGGCTCTCAGCGGAGACCCGGCTACCGTAAAACTGGAGTTCGGCGATACCCTTTTGGTCACTGGTGTCTGGGCTGATATTATTCGGCTGCAAAAGGAGCGGCGCAATCTGGTGGTCATCGGTCAGCCCAAAGAGATGGCGGATGCCCTGCTGGATACATCCAAGGCCCCCCTGGCCGGATTGATTCTGGCGGGAATGCTGGTGTTGATGGCTTTTGGCCTGCTGCCTACGGTGACAGCGGTGCTGCTGGCCGCGGTGGGAATGGTTCTGTGCGGCTGTCTGCGCCCCCAGGAGGTCTATCGCACGATCAGCTGGGAGAGTCTGGTGCTGATCGCCGGGATGCTGCCCATGTCCACCGCGCTGCAAAAGGTGGGGGGTGTGGAGTTTATTGCCGACGGTCTGATTTCTGTGGTGGGCCAGATGGGGCCCCTGGCCGTGCTGGCCGGGGTTTTTGTGATCACCAGCCTGTTCAGCCAGTTCATCTCGAATACGGCTACGACTGTTTTGGTTGCGCCGATTGCCTATACCGCGGCCCTGCGTATGGGGGTTGCGCCCCAGGCTTTTCTGATGGCCGTGGCTGTGGCTGCATCCAGCGCTTTTGCCACCCCCATCGCCTCTCCGGTCAATACGCTTGTGCTGGCTCCCGGCGGCTACCGTTTCTTCGATTTTGTAAAGATTGGTGTGCCTCTGGTGCTTCTGACGTTGGGGTTGAGCGTGGCGCTCTTGCCCCTGCTCTTTCCCTTCTGATGCGGTCGACTACCTCTCTCCATAACTGCTCACCCCTACCCAATCTCCCCCACTGTACTAACCATTACCCACAAATAAGAAGGGGGGTATCGGAAGAGGGAAAAGTTTGATAGAATAGATGCCATAGGAGTGCAACAATTTCAAGGAGACAAG